>Ga0315908_10003791_pt1 | contig 10972 bp, 12 predicted proteins | sample LakEriMetagenome_12_FD_203520 | JGI IMG/M metagenome (GOLD analysis project Ga0315908, IMG submission 203520) | Freshwater fungal communities from buoy surface, Lake Erie, Ohio, United States - Buoy 4 MA124 | ecosystem: Environmental > Aquatic > Freshwater > Lake > Lake biofilm | place: USA...
TCCATCCCCGCTGATCCCCCTCCCGGCGCCCCAGGCAGCGCCCCCTCCAGGCAACACGCCATCCAGGCCCTCCCACCCACCCTTGCGACCGTTTGACCTCCAGCCATGCGATGAGCGCCGTCTCCTTGACCTCCTCCAGCGCCAGCCAGCGCTCAGCGGTGACGGACACCGCCTTGAAGGCCGGGTCCTGCATGGCCCGCTTGTCCGACAGCACCAGCAGCTGCAGCAGCGGAGGGGGGGAGGGGGGAACGAGGGCGTGGTGTTCATTTGACCGAAGCCACGTTCAAACCCCAGCCCCGCGTGGCCCGCTTGTCTGATAGCACTTGGTGCACAGCAGGAGGCGAAACCGGGCCTGTTTGGCTGCCGCACAGCAGGAGGCGAACCCGGGCCTGTTCGGCTGCCCCAGCCAGCCGCTGCAGCGGCAGGGGCGGGGCAGGTTTGCGTGACAGCCGCACGCACCTGCGCGCCAAACACCTCGCACGTCCTGCACAGGCCGCCCAGGTTGGGGGCGCGGTCGATCAGGCTAGCGACCACTATCAGCTCCTGCTTGGGGCGACTGCTGGCGGGGCCAGAGGCGTCACCTGCGGGCAGGCGCAGCATGCGATGGCGGCACCGGCGGCGTCACCCGGCCGTGGGCACAAACACGCCAACAAGGCCCATCGGCCGCTGAATCAATGCATGCGCTGGCTGCTGGCATGTGCATGTCATTGTGTGTGTGGGGTGGCTGGTGGCCAATGGCGTTGTGAGTGTGCATGCGTTGGCTGCATGCACGGGCGTGCACCCGGGGCTGCCTGAGAACAAGGCCTCCAACACCGCCACTCACCCTCATCGAACGCAGCATCCAGCACCTCCGAGCCCAGGCCCAGCTGCTCACCAGCTGCCGCCGCCCCCGCCCCAGGCCCGCCGGCACCCTTCCGCTGCACATTGGCGGAGCCCTTTCCCCCGCCGCCGCCGGCGGCAGCTGTCGCTGGGCCCTGCCACCCAGCATGCCGCTCCGCCGCTGCCGCCCGCAGCCCCTGCCGCTCCTGGGCCAGGAACACGCCCACCCTCTCCACCAGCCCACAGGGCGCCCCCTCCTGCGCCGCAGCGGCGTCCAGCCACCCTGCCAGCTGCACGCCCCAGCCGCTGCTGTCGCTGCCGCTGCCGCTGCTGGCGGGCTGCGCAAACAGCAGCCGCGGCGACGCCGCCCCCTCGGGCGACCAGGCCAGCAGCGCCGTGCCAAGAGCACTCCTGAGCCTCGCCAGCTCAGGGTTGGACTCCAGGAACGTGCGCAGCGCGCGCAGCAGCTGCCGGTCAGCTACCCCAGGCCCGGTAGCCACAACCTGCTGGCCTGCAGTGCCGCGCCCGGAGGCGCCACCAGCACCGCCGGCACTGCTGCCGCCGCCGCCGTCGACGCTGCGGCCATCGATGGCAGTGCTGCTGCTGCCATCATCATCATCGCCACCGCCGCCACCGCCGCCGCTGCTGCCGCTGCCACTGTCGCTGGCGCCATCACCCCACGCCGTCGCGTCATCCAGGGGGAAGGTGCTGAGCAGGACGTGCAGCACCACAGCCGACAGCGTGCGCAGGCTGTGGCTGGGGTGCATGGTCCAAGGCGTCAGGGCCACCACCAGCGGCTGCAGCAGGCGGCGCCGCGTGGCGGGGCTGCTGTGCAGCAGCACCTGTGCGCTGATCAGCACCGCCGAGGTGCGGGCGCCGCTCTTGCTGCCGGATGCGTCTTGCAGCAGCGGCAGCATCGTGGTCTGCGGGCAGCAGCGAGGGTGCAGCATCCTGTCGTGTGAAGCTGCAGGGCAGCTGCCTCGCAAGGGTGCGACCCACGATGAGAGAGCCGCGTGGTCCACGGTTGCTGTTCCCGCCCCTTCCATCCGTCTGCACCCGCAGACGCCGAGACCCCCCCCCCCTCGCCCGGGGTGGCGGGCATGGTTGGTTGCCAGCGCCTGGCGGCTGCCCCTGACACCCCCCCCCCTCACCTCCAGCAGCTCTGGGAAGCGAATGGCCAGGCATGCAGCAGAGCTCTCCATGTACTGCTTCACGCTGGGCGGGTGCACGCCCGCCAGCAGGCCCAGCAGCTGCCTGGCAGCTTCCCGCGCCTCGTCAGCGTCGGTCACAAAGTGCGTCAGCACCGCCAGCACCTGCGCGCCAGCGGCCGGGGCTTGAGGAGTCGACACACGGCAGGCAGGAAGGTCACTGGCGTGCAGCTATGGGCGGTGGCTTCGGTGGCGGCCGACATGTTGGCCAGTGTGTGGAAGAGTGCTGGTCAGTCAGCGGGTGGAGGCCCACCATACCACAGCCAGCACAAAATAAACCACGTGTGCACGATAGCGTAGCAGCTGAGGCAGGAATATGGCAGCAAGAATGCACCACCCGGCTTGCCTGCCACAGCCGCACGCGCTCCTTGTGGCCGGGTCCGCCCATCCTGTAGCTGTCAGATGCGTACGCAGGGTCGGCCGTCGCAGCCCGCAGGAGGGCCCTCCACAGCGCCAGCCCGCACCCAGCTGCCGCCTGGGCAGCCTCCGGGCTGAGGCAGCCCACGCCGCCCTCCTGCTGCTCCTCCCGGTGTAGCTGCTGGTGGTGGCGGCGGCGCTCGCCCTCCAGCTGCCGCCATGTCAGCCACTGCGCGCCCGGCGCCGCCACCGCCACAGCTGCGCTGGCTGCTGCGTCAGGCGGCTGGCTGGCCGTGGTGTCGGCGGCCAGGCCGCAGCGGCATGCCAGGTCGTACAGACCACACACCAGGGCCAGGCGTGGCGCGATCACGGCCGTGCCAATGGCCTGCATGAGCTCAGGGTCGACCGGAGCTTCCAGCAGCGCCAGATCGCTGTCGACGCACTGCAGAGGGGGGGGGGGCACACAGGAGGCGCGGGGTCAGGGAGGGCAGTGACCCACAGTTGGAAGCGGGGCAATGCACAGCAGCTGGGAGATGCCATCATCTGACTGGTGCCTGCACTGTCAAAGAGACAGGCACGAGAGGCCCGTGGCATGACACCAGCAGCAGCACAGCAGGGCTGCAAGGCAGAAGACGAGGGCTCATGCAGCCTGCCTTTGCGTCTGCGGTGGCTGAAGCGTCACAGCCCCAGGTGGCTAGCGTCACCAGCTCCTGGCTGTACCAGTCCAGCAGCTGCGGGGCAGCTGCCATGAACGAGCAGAACCGCAGCGCCAGGGGCAGCATGACGCGCGCGTTGCTGCTCCCCAGGTGCAGCATCTGCTGCAGCCACCATCGCAGTGGGCCGGGCACGCCGCCTGCTGGCGCCTGCTCCCGCTGAGCTGGCGGCTGCGCCTGCTGTGCCGGCTTGTCCAGCCCACCTCCCTGCTGCTGCTGTGGCTGGCGTGGCAGTGCCTGGCCGGGCGCACACCCAGCTGCAGATGGCGCAGGCAGGCAGCTGGCGTGTAGCTGCTCCAGGATCGGCTGCCGCTGGGCGTCAAACACCCACAGGTGGGGCTGCATGGCCACATCCACCACTGCGCTGCACAGCCGGGCCGGCTTCTTGCTGCCCGACTTTAGGCAGTCCACCAGCGCACGGCTGATGGTGCTGGCTAGGCGTGTGAGGGAGTCGGCGCTGCTGACGCTGCCAGACGGGCCTTCAGGCAGCAGCTGCTCGACAAGAGCACCCTGCGTGCACATCATTTGCAGGCCAGCGCTGGCGTTGGCACCCAGCGTCAAGCCGGGGGAAAGCCAATGCAGGGTCAGCAGCGCCGGCCGCCAGCCCACCAAGCCAGGCACCGCACCTGCGCCACCTCGGAGCAGGACACCGCTGCCCAGCCGCGAGCCAAGCAGTGCAGCACGCACAGCTGCATCCTGCCCTGTCGCCTGCTGAGCGCCTGCAGGGCGGCTGCGACCATGCTCATGAGCACCTCCTGTCGCAGCAGCGGCTGATCTGCGTGCTGCTGCTGCTGCTGCTGCTGGGCGGCAGCCAAGGACACGACAGCGTCCATGCACGCCCAGTCCACAGCCGCGGCTGCAGCAGCGGCGCTGCTGTCATACGCAGTCGCATGTGCATGCTCCAGCACAGCTGCCGCCATGTCGGAGGCGTCGCAGCCCGTGCTTATGAGGACGGCTGCAGCAGCGTCCTGTGCTGCCAGTGCCGCCAGAGCCTGGCAGACCACCTCCAGCACCTGTTGCACGCAGGGATGGAATGTGGTTGCTGGGTGCGTGGGGGCAGCTAAGCCGGCAGCTTGCCACCACATGATGGCATTCCCCCAGCATGATCATGCACGCCGCACCGCACCCCTCATCCTGCCACGACCCCACAACCCGGCAAACCCACCTCGGTTGCGGTGGGTGCTCCAGCCGCCTGCGGCGCCTGCATCCGCCCACCGCCAGCCATGGAGGCAAAGCCTGTCAGGCAGCCCACCAGCTTCTGGATGCCCGCAGGCAGCGAGCTGCCCCCACCAGCAGCGCTGCTGCGGTGCAACCGCATCAGCAGGACTGCCGCCCGCCCAGCAGCGCGCAGCGCATGCAGCCCCCTGGCCGCGTCCGCCCAGGCCTGTGAGCTGCCCGCGCCGCTGCCCGCACCACTGCCTCCGCTGCCGCCTGCCAGCTCTCCTGATGTGCCGCTGAAGGAGAAGCTGCCGGCAGACAGGGCAGCATACGATGCCAGCGGCTCTGCAGCAAGGCTCAGGGCTTGCCCCAGCATCTCTTCAAGCTGCTGCACCCCGCTGCCGCTGCTGCTCCCGCTGCCGCTCCTGCTCCCGCTGCCGCCGCTGCTGCTGACCTGGCATGCCTCCACAGCATCCAGGGCGGTGCAGAGCGTGACCAGCACTCGCTCCGCCGCGAGCGGCTGCAGGTATGGGCGGCTGTAGAGCGCCTGCAGCTGCCCGGTCAGTGCGTCGCCAGCCACCTGGAGCTGATGCTGCAGAGCCTCGGGGGCGATCAGCTGCAGCATGAACCAGGCGCCCGCCTGCTGCTGCCAGCGCTGGTAGTCTTCAGCTGTGGCCACAGCCTGCATGCCCGAGCCGCTGACCCGCGATCTGGAGGCATTAGGGCTGCTGCTGCTGCTGCTGCTGCCAGCGGCGGCGGCAGCAGAGGAGGCAGCGGCCGAGCTGCGCATGCAGCCATCAAACGCTTGCTCCGCGCCTGTCGCCAGCCATTCCTGCGCTGCACCCGACCCAGCCTCACTGCTGGAAGCAGGGCGCGGCAGGAGCCACTGCCTCAGAGCGGCATGGAACCGCCCGCCCGCTGCCACGTCTGGCGCCGGCAGCGCCTGCAGCACCTGCGCTGCCACGTCAGCGGCGCCGAGCACGCCGCCTGCCGGCGCCACACACGCTGCCAGCTGCAGCAGCTGGCAACAGCCGGCCGTGCAGGCCTGCAGGCTGAGTGGGCTGGCTCGGACTTTGGCGAGCAGCGAGGTGATGGCTGCCAGCTGCTGTGTGGCCCAGGCAATGAGATCTGCATGCCAGGGGGGAATGCAACAACAGGTGTGCCAGGCAGGGCGCAGCATGCTGCCAAGAAGCCGGCACGTCCGTCGCCCCATCACTGGAGCCCCGGCTAGCGTGCCTGCATTGGTGCTGGGCCCGGGCGCGCAGCAAAGCGAGACCAGCAAGGCATGGCGGTAGCAGCAAGTGCATCTGCACCGCACCTGGCCCCGCGATGCCCGCTGTCAAGCCCTCTGCCCCGCTTGCCGCCGCGGCAGCTGCTGCCAGCACACCTAGCAGCTCCCATCTTCCGGCGCTGCCGCTGGCCCCATCCACGACGGCCAACCCAGCAGTGAGCAGCTGCCTGCAGTCCCCAGGAGCAGCAGCTTCCACCCAGCTGCAGATCAGCTGCCTGACAGCTGCTGGGGCATCGAATGCCGCATTGCCATCCGTAACTGCAGCCTTGTGGTGCACTGGCTGGCAGAACGCGGGTAGCAGCACCTCGACCACGAAGCTGCCGGGCAGCTGCGACACACCTGCCGCTGCCCAGCTGCGCTGCAGGAACGCTCGCAGGGCCCAGTGCTGCACGCGCGGGTTGCAGTGCTGCAATGCTCGCTGCCACAGGACAAGCATCCATACGATCGGCATCTGAGGTGGCTCTGGCTGCTCCTGCTGACCCTGCTCCGGGTGCTGCCGCTGCCGCTGGCGTTGCTGCTGCTGGGATGCACTGGCTTGCAGGAACGTCTTGCGTCCACGTGCGTCAATGTCAGGCACGGCACTGGAGGCATGCTCCGAAGCCGGCTGCTGCAGCAGGTCGACCTGCAGGGCCCGACACAGCATGACTGAGTTGCATTGCCTGGGTCGTGCAACGGCGCAGCGATCAGCTGCGGCGCGCGCAGCTGCCCACCAGCAGCAGCTGCACCCCACCAGGTGCATGGATGCCTTCAGCAGGTGGCTCTCAAAGCTGTTGAGCTGCTCATACAGGCTGAAGAATGCTGCCCACAGCGGGGAGGAGCACTCTGCCTCTGGGAGCACGGCCTGCAGGGCAGTGGCAATCAGCCAGCGGGTTGCCAGGCACTCCCACTATGGCTACGAGCCTCAGTCCTAGCCTGTCCTGTGGTGTCCCAGGCTGTCCTAGCGCGTCCTAACCGCCTGGATCCCCCAGCAACAGCCCTCCAGCTGGGCGCTGTGGCGGCCGCCTGCTCAGACAGATCGCAGCCGGCCAGCACTGGGGTTTCTTCACCTTCAGCAGTGCCAGTGCCCGCTTGCACACTGCAGCGTCCGCCTCTGCAAGGCAGCTTCGCAGGGCACTCCAGAAGGGATGGCGGGAGGAGGTGCTGCCGCCGCCACTGCCGCTGCTGCCGGCAGGCGCGCTGCTGAGCGTCTGAGGGGGCGCCAGCTGCGACTGTGGCACCAAACTGCTGCTGTGCTGCAACAGCACCGCCAGGGCTGCCTGCCGGCCCTTGCCCGGCTGCTGCAGCAGCTCCACGCATCGGTGATGAACTGCGGCGTGCACCCACGCCTGCCAGTCCACGCCCCGCGCCGCAGCTGCTTGCAGCATGCTGGGCAGCAGCAGCCGCGAGTTCAGGCGCCGCATGGCCTCATCTGAGGCCGACAGCAGGCCCACGCAGTCCGGCAGCAGCTGCTGCAGGCAGGCCTGCAGGAAGGCGGCTGCATCCGGGCCCGCAGCAGGGCGCTGCGCGCTGGGAGGGCTGCTGGGCTGCAGCTGCGCTGATGTCGCTGCGCAGGCCTGGCTGACCAGCTGCTGCACCAGCACGCATGCCGAGCCGGGTGACAGCTTGCACTGCAGCAGCGCGCTGGCATTGCCGACGTGTGCGCTGCTGCTGTTGGCGTCGCTGCCTCCTCCCGGGCTGGCAGCCGGCGCCGGCTCCAAGCTGCACCCAACACCGCCTGTCAAGTGCCCTTGCAGGGCCAGGTGGCAGGCGGTGTTGACCTACAGGCAGCACAGGTGATGGTGATGGTGATGACATGCCGGCACGCTGGGCAGCCAGCCCCCAGCGCGTGGGCTCTGCAAGCGCGCCCGCCCGCGGTGCGCACCCACCTGCGCAGCCAGCGCCCATGCGCGCTGGGCGGCAAGCACCTCTGCAATCCCAGCAGCGAGCTCGCCGTGGTGCCTGCTGCCTGCTGCTGCATCCAGCAGGGGCAGCAGTGCAGCTTCAAGGAACTGTCGCAGCACGGAGGGCCCAACGGTGGGCGCCTTGAGGTACAGCAGCGCGGCCGCGGCGGACGTGACGCCTGCATCGTCGCACGAGCTGCGCCCGGCGACGACCGCATCGTACAGCGCCGACAGGCGACCCGGCGTCAGCGCGTCCCCCAACACCAGCTGCACCAGGACTGCGCGCTGTTTCAAGGTGGCGCCCGTCGAAGCGGTGGCTATGCGACGAAGTTCAGCCGCCAGTTCATCCATCGCGCCCCTGGCTACCACATCGGGCGGGCGGACAGCATTGATGCGAGTGCTGATCGCATGATCTGACCGTCTGCGTCCTGCGAGTGGCGTCTGCTGCTGCAGTCCAGATCACATCACGCACAGCAGGCTTGCAAGCGGAACAAGCGCGCGTCCACGGGCTGTGCAGCTGTGGCGAACCATGCCCGCCAGCTGCTCTGGTGCGTTCGGTGAGGGGTCTGCTGGTTCAGCTTCTGCCCTCCCCGCATCGGGCCGCGCAGCTGGCACAGCACGGACTGCGAGATACATGGTACCATAACAACATTGGGCGTCCCGTGCTGGGCGTGCAACAGAGGCTTCATCGCCCCAGTCTCCCCCGTCAAACCCGGGCGCGCTCTGGTGCGACACCAAGATGGATGTGGTGCGGTACAGGGAGCGGCAGCTCAAGGCGGAGCAGCAGCTGCAGCAGCTGTCGCAAAAGGGGCTGCAGCTGCTGCGTGACCGCCAACTGCACGAACAGGACTACGTCAACAACGAGGTCGCCGAGGTGCGGGTGCACGGCGCTGGGCGCTGGGTTGAGTGGTCGCGTGGACGGCTTGTCAGCCTGCTTGGCCTGGCGCCCGTGCCTGCGTCCTGGGGCAGCGCCTGATCTTGACCCGGGGCGCATGGGCTGCGATGCGCCGCCGCCGGCGCCCGCAGGCGGAGGCCGAGCTGCGCCGCACGCTGTCAGCGACCAACTGCGAGGTGCAGCAGCTCAAGCTGGAGGTGCTGCGCTGGCGCAAGATGTTCTCCCTGATGCGGCTGAAGGTGTCATCCTATGGTACGCCGACCCGCAGCCACCCAGCTGTCACCTCTACTGACGGGCACACGCAGCGGCGCGGGTCAGCACGGATCCGGCCAGCAGTGGGGCAGTCTGGCCAGCAGCAGCAGCAGCAGTGCTGAGCCGACCCTGGTGACCACTGCCTGTCGCAGAGGAGACGTGCACCCTGCTGCAGCGCAACAACGACCTGCTCACCTCGCGCACCGAGCACATCACGAGCGAGCGCGAGGCGCTGGCACAGCAGCTGCAGGCTTTCCAGGACCGACTGATGGCTGTGCAGGCTGTGAAAGCCACGGTCGAGACGGATGCACAGAAGTTCCAGGTCGGTGGGGGGCTGGGGAGAGCGGGGGCAGCTGTGCCCGGGCTCAACAGGCGCGCCTGCCCAGCCGTTGCAGTCAGCAGCAGCCTGGCGGCGGGAGGCCAGCAGGTGCCCTCCAGGGCAGGTGGGGTGCCTGGGACGCGCAGCCAGCCAGGTATGCGACCCACGGCTGCAGGAGGAGGTGGGAGCTGCGGGCATGGAGATCCACCAGCTCAGGGAGCAGCTGCGCTTGGAGGCGGCTACCTCGGCTAGAGAGGCTGCTGCAAGGCAAGGGCCACGCCAGTCGGGGCAGGAGCCACGCCTCAGCCGTGCAGCCTTGCGCACTGCTCAGCACCCTGCGTCTGGGGACGGGTGGCAGGGCGTGCGCTGTGTGGGTGAGGAGCGCATGCCGACAGGCAGGGACTGCAATGCTAGCTAGCCACATCCCGGTGGCGGGCGCCCGCTCTGCAGGCAGCAGACAGACACCAAGCTGGCAGGCGTCCAAAGCAGCCTGGCGGCCGCTGAGCAGCGCGTGGCGGAGCTGCAGGCGCGCGTGCGCCAGGGCGAGGAGGCGCAGCGGCAGTTCCAGAGGACGCTGGAGTTCATGCAGAAGGATGTGTGCAAGTGCGTGGGGAGGCGCATGGTGTGCTGTGCTGACTGCTGCTGGGGCCAAGTGGTGGCTGTGTGGCCAGGTGGCTGCATTCATGTCAGGCAGGCAGGCGCAAAAGTAGGCGGCGCCAGCTGGGGACAGGGCAGCTGCATGCTGCATGCTGATTTTGGGGCCCCAATGCAATTTGCAGCTACAAGGATGAGCTGAGCAAGGAGGTGGATGCGCGCCAGGCTGCAGAGCATGCAGCTGCCATAGCTGCCCAGAAGCTGCTGGTCAAGGAGAAGCAGGCAAGCACCAAAGGACTGCCGTGCCCATAAACAGCCGTGATCAGCCATCAGCCGGTCCCGTCAGCACATGCCAGGGGACGCGTGGCTCAGGCTCAGCAGTCATGAGAGCGACCAGCTTGCGGAGCGTGTGCGACATGATTTGCCTGCTGCCCACGTGTGTGCTGCAGCTGAGCGACTGGAAGCAAGTGGACGCCGACAGGCAGGCAGCGCTGTCGGAGCGCCAGCGGCAGCTGGATGAGCTGGGCAAGGCAAGGATGTGCTGGTGATGGTGCTGGTGCTGGTGCTGGTGCCGCCGCCCAGTGCACAACATGCCCTGCACATCAGCCCCCTGCCTGCTGCGGCAGGCCGGCCAGCTCATGAGCAGTCTCAGGGGCTGCTCAGGATGCTGGTCGGGCGCTTAAACTGGCTGCCTGCTGGTGCTGGTGCTGGTGCTGGTGCTGGTGCTTGCAGGACCGCTTGGACCAGCTGCGCGCCCAGGCCAGCAGCGTGGAGAGGAAGCTGCTGGACCAGCTGGCGGCTGTGCAGCAGGAGCTCACGCGCGAGCGCAATGCCAGGTAACCAAGCTCCCATGTGTCTCATGCTGTGCCCACATGCATGGCCCCTACTACTGGTATACTCCTATACTGCGCTGCTCACATGCCCCCAGCCAAGCCAGCAACATGTCGACTGCTCAGCAGAGTCTCCCCTTTCCCCTTGGGCACACATGCTTCGCCCCCGCAGGGCGGCGCAGGCGCAGGCGGCCCATGCAGACGCCGACGACCAGGCCACCCACCTGCTGCAGCTGGCAGATGCCGAGCGCAAGCTGCAGTCTGCCAAGAAGCAGGTGCGACCCGGACTCGTCCCTGGCCGGCGGCAGCGGCGTTTGCGCTCCGCCGATGCCGATGCTGCAGTCAGCACCATGCCGCATCTCAAATACCGCGCAGCTGCTGCGCCCAACCTCCCCCTCGGAACACACGCCGGGTGCCACAAGCTCTCCTCCATGCCTGCTGGTGTCGGACAAGGGGACGCGCATGGCCGAGCTGGAGGCGCAGCTGGCAGACAGGGACGCTTCGGTGGAGCGCATGGCCGCGCAGCTGCGTGCAGCGGAGCGGCGGGCGACCAAGCTGGAGGGGCAGCTCAGCCAGCGGAAGGTGGGGAGGGCGGGTCCCGGGCCGGGCCGGGCCGCACGGGGGGGGGGGGGGGGGCAGCCGGGGGCTGTGGAGGT
>Ga0315908_10003792_pt1 | contig 10969 bp, 6 predicted proteins | sample LakEriMetagenome_12_FD_203520 | JGI IMG/M metagenome (GOLD analysis project Ga0315908, IMG submission 203520) | Freshwater fungal communities from buoy surface, Lake Erie, Ohio, United States - Buoy 4 MA124 | ecosystem: Environmental > Aquatic > Freshwater > Lake > Lake biofilm | place: USA...
GACAAGCCCGAGTACTCGCTCAACCTCTACACCGAGAACGGCGGGCACGCTGTTCTCCCCACCGCGATCGAGTTCCCGGACAACGACACGGCTGTCGTGAAGCTGTACGACTCCAACTGGCCCGGGCAGGAGCGTTACGCCACCTTCAACCTGAAGACCAACGAATGGTCGTTCTCGTTCTCCGGCAAGGACCCCGCCAACGACCCGCGCATGTGGACGGGCGGCAAGGGAGACCTCGACCTCACCTCGCTCACGTCACGCACGGAGAGCTCGTGCCCGTTCTGCGGTGACGGCACCGCCGTGCGCAACACGCTGCTCGTCATCCGCTCCGTTGACCAGAAGATCGAGATAATCACCGACGAGGGCACCGTCTCCCCCGCCAGCCCCACTGCGGGCGAGACGACCATCCGCCCGCTCGCCGGGCCGGGAGCAGAACCTGCCCCCGGCCAGCCGCGTGACTACGTGGTGTCGATCCCCGCCGGCAACAAGTCCACGAAGGTGAACTCGAAGACGGAGGCGCGCATCGTTGCCATCACCCCGAAGGCGATCGCCGAGGCGACCACGCCCGCCGGCGGTTCGTCGCAGCCGGTGTCGATCGACCCGTTCGGCATCTCGGTCGCGGACCCGCAGGTCACGCTCACGCTCGCGAGTGGCGACTTCGTTCTCACCTCCACCGGGGAGAACAACGCGCTCACGGTGACCGACAACGGCGTCTCCGCCACCCTCGACGGCGCGAACGGCGCGCCCGTCACGGTGGAGACGAGCGCGGAGCAACCCGCAATCGAGGTCGCGGGTGCCGGCGCGGAGTTCCTGCCGGCGGAGGCGGCATACGTGGTGAAGGCCCAGTCAGTCGGGGGCGACCTCTTCGTGACGACCTTCGCGCCGGACGGCGGCAAGACGACCGAGCAGGTCGAGGGGACACTGGCCAACACATCCACGACTCCGGACCTGAGCGCACCGCTCGCCGCGACCGACGAGGTCCCCGGCCTGCCGCCCGAAGCCGAGCGCGCCACGGTCGTGGAACCGACAGCCACCACCACGACCGTCGCCACGGCAACCACAGTGGCGCCCGACGACGGGACGGACACCGGCAACGCGTCGCCACGGACCACCGTGAAGCCGCGCACCACCACCACGACCTCGCCGAAGACGGCCTCACGGACCTCCGTGACGGTGGGGATGAACCTGGATGAGTGGGCCTACGGCCCGTCCGACCCCGCGTCCAGCGGGTTCACCGCGACACTCGACGTCTCGGGCGGATCCTCCGAATCCTGTTCGTCGGCGGCGTGCCTGGAGGGGATGTTCGTGGAGGGCGTGAGCACCGGCACCGACCCCTCGACCGGGCGCACCGTGACCACCAGTTCAACGTTCAGCATCAGGTCCGTCGCGGCACCGTTCTCGGCTCGCTGCGGCACCAACGGCTCGTGGCAGCAGGCCACGGCCAGCGGGGGCACCTACGGCCTGACCTGCACGATCTCGTCAGTCACCAAGGACGAGACCATCTACCTGCGGTCGTGACCCCGGGCTGGTGGCCCGGCAGGACAATTGTCACTAATCCTGAATCTTCATTTAGACTACGGGAATGACCACGCCCTTGGCCCGCCGTTCCGTTCTCCGTGTTGCTCTTGCCTTCGGCATGGTGGCTGCTCTCGTCAACTGCGGCGGGTCCGGGGACTCGTCCTCTGACACCCGCCAGCGCAACAGTGCGCTCGAGGAATGCCTGCCGGGCGACCCGAACGAGACCACCACGACCATCGAGAACGACCCGTGCGCCGAGACCACCACGACGCTCTACGAGAACGAGTCCAAGACGCTCACATGTGACATCTCGTGGGATGCGATCGAGCGCGTGTTGACACCGTGCGAAGCGGTTGATGCTGCCAAGATCGGATTCCGCGACGGGAACGGGATCCTGATCGGGGAAGTCGAGGCACAGAGGAACACGCCGTTGACGCTTCCGGACGGCACGGTCGCCCTGATTGGGCGTGTCCAGATTGCCGGGCTGAACCCGAGTTTCGAGACGAGCCTGGCAAGCGCATCGATGAATGACTTCACTTGGATCTTCTTCGACGTCAACACCAGTCAGTCAAAGACGATCGAGTACCGAACCAGGCCCCAGGAGACCTCGACCACGGTTGCGGACACGGAGTACGAGGGTCCCGAAGTGACATGCGCTGTCACCTGGCAGACGGGCAGCTTCACCATCACCTCGTGCGACGGCACGACTGGCATGCAGCTCCAGTTCTACAACGAAGCCAACGAGAAGGTCGGCAACGCAGGCACACTGAGCGAGAACCCCGCGTCCGGCATCGCCGTTCCCGACGGTGCCCGCTACTTGGACGTGACGATTTTCATCGCCTCTGCATTCGGCCCGGAGAACGAGCCCGTCGGCATCGTCCGCCTGGACACCTCCACTGACGGCAGCAACTCGACCTTCGTCTACCGCCGGGCGGTGTCCGCACCAATCGACACGACACCTGTCGACACGACACCTGTCGACACGACACCTGTCGACACAACGCCGACAGAGCCCACCAGCAGCCCCCGTGACGCGATTGCAGCGACCATCTCCGTCCAGGAAGTCCCATGTGAGACGAACTACACGGCCGCCACCCGGACGATCCAGTTGTGCGAGAACTTCGACCGCACTGTCGGTGCCGCTTTCGGCAACGACGGGAAGTTCACCGACACCATCGAGACCGGGTACGGCAACTCCTTCACCCTGCCTGCCAACCTGGTGGAGGGTGGCGGTGCACGGTTCGTGCGCATTGCCGTGGGACAGAACATGAGCGGCATCGAGGGAGGCATCGCCGTGTTCCGCGGCGAGGGCATCCTCGACCTCGGTGACGGCACCTCCGACGTGAATGGCACCATCTACGTCAGCCCCACCGGCCAGGAAGCCTTGAACACGGGTGGCTTCCCCGCGAGCCTCCGGATCGAGTTGACCGAGGCCGGGCTCTTCGAGGTTGAGCGCATCGAGGAGAACGAGCTCGCCTTCGTCATGCTCGAGGACGTGGTGTACACCGAGTACGAGCTGGTGAAGCCCCCGGCATCCTGGGACCAGGGCGAGCCGCTGCGTTGGCGCGCCTACCAGAACGACGGGTTCGGCCTACCCCGATTGGTCGCCAGTGGGCTGATTGCCCTCGGGAGCAAGACGAGGCGCGTCGATTACACGAACCCTTCGTTCGAGCTGAACTCCCAGAGGGTTGAGATCCTCGGCGGGGAGAACGCCGCGCAGAGTCCGAGCACCGAGGGACTCACGGAGGACCCGTGCGGTGCCGTGGACCCGTACATGATCACGACCCCGGTCACCCCTAGCCGCACCAACCTGGTGACATTCACCGTGGCGACCGACTGTGCGTCTACTGACTCGATCCTCGGGCTGGTGGTGTACGACTACGACGAAGACGAGATCCCGATCTTCTCCCAGTTCAAGTCCACTCGGTTCACCTCCAGGATTGTCGCAACCACGTTCCTCGCCGACGGCGAGTACGACGTGCTGTGGGGTGACTACGACCTCGTGGGTGTCCATGAGTACGTGGTGAACGGCGGAGGAACGGGGGCGAACTGCCATCACCCGAGCCTCGACATCGACACAGAGACGATGAAGGCGACATTGAGCGACTGCGACCCGGGCGGAAACCGCATGCGCGTGTTCGCCGACAATCTCGACTGGCAGGAGAGCTGGCGGGAGATCCGACTGCCGCTCGCGAGCAATGTCATCGACCTGCAGCAGGTCGACATCGAGGGTTTCTTCGAGCTGGAGATCAAGATCGACAACTCCTTCGAACCCGACTTCCTGGCGTGCATCAGGGCATGCGAGAGCGCGGTCACGGCTGACCCCGGCCTCGAGGTCAGTTTCGACACATCCACGTTCTCCGAGGACGGTGGCGTTGGCATCACCGGATCGTGCGTCAATGCCGGACGGCCTGACGGCGAGGGCTGGCAACGGTCCTGGTCCGGCGGGGACATCAGGCTCTTCCGCCCGGCCGGGCGCGGCGCCTACATCGAGGAGAACTGGGCCTGGTTCGATAGCGGCGAGGAGGGAGACGTGACAGAGAAGCTCCATCTCCCCGGCAACGGCAAGGTTCTCTCGGCAACGAAGTGCTACACCGACTGGTTCACAGAGGACGGAGCGTGGAGCTTCTCCGAGACGTTCGGTATCCACACAGTAGACATCACAGCCCCGATGCCCAATCGTCCGTCAAATGACGCCTTCGCAGACGCCCCGGCCATCGAACCAGGCGTGGGTGCGGTCCAGTTCACGAACGTGTCCGCAACGAACGAGCCCGGCGAGATGGGCATCGAGTACTCGACATCATCGGACGCAGGCCAGTTCCACAGCGTGTGGTTCACTTTCACACCCGAGGACTCCGCCCGGACGAGTTTCAGGATCACCGACTACACCTTTGATGCCGTGATGCGCGTGACCCGGCGCGACGAGGACGGCAGGACTGTCCTGCTGGACGAGACTGAGGTCTGGATTGACGGGCAGATGCACTGCGATTGCGACTACTCGTACGAGGAGACCGTCTCGTTCTTCGCGAATGCCGGCACCACATACCACATCCAGGTCACCAACGAGGACTGGGAGAACCAGGTCGGCACGGCCACTCTCCTGGTCAACGGGGGCGACGGCGAGACCGTGAAGGTGCCGGCCGGCGACCTGCCCTTCGCGACTCCCGCGGAGCTTCGGGCACAGTCGCCCGCCACCACGGTGCCGCCGACGACCCCATCGTCCACGTCCACCTCCACATTGGTGCCGGTGGACACCGTTGCACCCGGCACGTCAGCCCCGACTGTGACAACCACACCGACGCAGCAGCAATACTCTGCCGCCCTCGAGAAGGGGTCGCAGAATGAGGTCGTCACTGTGCTCGCCCCCGTGGGTGACGCACCGGCAACGATCGAGGCCAGGGAGGACGCGCGCACCGTGCAGATCCCGGTGCAGGACCTCTACGGCACGGTCTCGGCGGCGTCAGCGAACGTGGACAATGCCCGACCGTTGATGCTCCGGCAGAAGGGACACCGCCCGGTCAAGGTCCGTTCCTCCGACCGGATGGTCACAGTGCCGGTCGGGACCGAAATCTCGGAACTGAACATCGTCGCGACCACCACGGACGGAAAGACCGTCACAGCACCGCTCGTGGTGAAGAAGACGGTGGCACCGCTCGTGACAGTCACCGGCTCTGATGACGATGGTGGCTCCGGATTGCCCATGCTGCCGATCGGCATCGCACTCGCCGTGCTCGTGGGTGTGGCCACCTTCTTCTTCACCCGCCGTCGCAGTGCTGCACCCGCGGGTGACGCGCCGACCGAGGACTGACACCGTGCCGGCGGTTGCCCCGCCGGCACATGACAACCGAACCACAGGAGGAGACCCCATGGGCCGCCGCATACTCGCCATCACCGCATTGCTCGCCGGGGCGCTGACCCTCTCCCCCGTTTCACCTGCGTCCGCCGAGTCCGGTGGCGGCACATCCACTGCCACACGCTCGGCAATGGGGCAGATCGCGGCAGGCGACCGCACCAACTGCACGGTGGTGAACGAGCGAGTTGCCTGCTGGGGTGCGAACTTTCATGGTCAGGTCGGAGACGGCACCTTCAACCAGCGGACGATGGCGACCTACGTGCCCGGTCTCACGGGTGTCCAGTCAGTGGCGGTGTCCGAGCGGAACACCTGCGTCATCGTCACCGGCGGCGGCGTGAAGTGCTGGGGCGACAACACGTACGGCCAGCTCGGGAACGGGACCACGAACTCCGTCGGCACACCCAACCCCGTCGACGTGTGCGGCATCAGCAGTTGCTCCACGCTGCTCACAGGGGCGACACAGCTCTCGATGGGTTTCGGCTTCGCCTGTGCGCTCCTGACCGACGAGAGGGTCGCCTGCTGGGGCAGCAACAGCCGCTACCAGACGGGCAGCGGTGCACTGACGATGACCCAGGTGTGGCCCACGGCAGTCCCTGGGTTGTCGGGCGTGACCGCGATCTCCTCCGGTTACGAACACACGTGTGCAGTCCAGCCCGGTGGCAACCTGACGTGCTGGGGCGACAACACATACGGCCAGTTGGGCAACGGCCAGCGGGGCAACGGTGCCGACCCTAACGCCAAGGTGGAATCGTTGGTTACCGTGAACCGCGCGGGGGTGATACCCGTGTCCGCCGTTGCGGCAACAAAGCACGCGACATGCGTGATCTCGTCCGGCGACAACAAGGTCCGGTGCTGGGGCGGTGACAGTGCCAACGAACTCGGCTATGACAGCATCCAGCAGTCACCCAACACCTATTCCTTCCCCATGGGCAGCAGTCCCACGGTCACGACGGTGCACGACCCTGTGACAGCCCAGCTCAACAGCGCGGACATCACAGCCAAGGCGATCGACGCAGGCCCACGGGCCGTCTGCGTCATCACCACGAGTGACGCCCTCGCATGCTGGGGGTCAATCGCAGGGCTTGGCACGCAGACGGGCGGCACGAACTTCGGCTCGGCGTTCTCCTCCAACTACGTCTCGGGCATGACATCAGTGACCAACGTGGCGGTCAGCACGTCCTCTGTCTGCGCAACGAATGCCGCCATCGTCAAGTGCTGGGGAGCAGGGCCCTTCGGCGAGCTCGGCGACAACACCACCGGAACCTCCCCCACGGCCGCTGTCACGGTTCTCGGTCTCGTGACCCAGACCGTCTCCTTCGACGCGCTCGACGCACGCACGACCGCGGCCGCACCGTCTGCGCTCACTGCCACCAGTTCGTCCGGCCAGACCGTGACGTACTCGTCATCGACACCGTCCGTCTGCAGCGCCGACCAGGCCGCACAGACCTGGACGCTCTCGATGGTCGGCCCGGGGACGTGCACCGTCGTGGCGTCCGCTGCCGCAGGGACCGTCGGCGGCGGGAGCACCTTCTATGCCCCGGCGAGCACCACGCGCAGCTTCACCGTCACGGCCGTCGCCCCGGTGATCACTCTCGCGGCAGCGAGCTCTGTCACCACCACCACGGCCACGCTGTCTGCCACGCTCAACCCTGCACTCCTCTCCACCACGAGCGCGTTCAAGTACTCCACCCGTGAGGACATGTCCGGAGCCACCACCGCAGGCTCTGCGACCACCTCGGCCAGTGCCGGCACCGTCAGCCGGACGGCGTCGCTCACCGGCCTCTCCCCGGGCAGGAAGTACTACTACACCTTCGAGGCCACCAACTCGATCGGCACGACCTCGGCCTCCGTGCAGTCGTTCACCATGGTCGGTTTCGCCCCCACGGGCACGACGGGTTCGGCAACGTCGGTGTCGTCCTCGCGGGCGACTCTCAATGCCTCCGTCACACCCGGCGGGCTGGACACCAGTGTCTGGTTCACCTGGGGCCAGAAGGCCGATCTCGCCGATGGCACCAAGGCGGAGTACAGGTCGATCTCCGACATAACTGCTGTCGACGTGTCCGTGACCGTGACCGGCCTCACCGAGTCGACGCGCTACTACTACCGCGTCGAGGCGAGCAACGACCTCGGCAGCATGAAGGGCGACATCAAGTCGTTCACTGCATCGAGGCCCGTCGGCATCACGATCAACAACGCCGCCGAGTTCACCAACTCGCGGAACGTCACCGTGACCGCCACCGGGCCCACCGGCAGCACCCAGGTCATCATCTCCAACGACGGTGGCTTCGGCTCGTCCCAGACGTTCGACCTCACCGACGGCACCGCCGACATCCGATGGACACTGGTCGCCAGCCGCGACGAGCGCCTTCCGAAGACCGTCTACGCGCGGTTCGTGCAGCGCTTCGGCACGCAGAGCAGCACCAACACCGACGACATCATCCTGGACACCACTGCCCCCACGATGACGGGCACCACTGCCGCCTCAACGGCCCCCAGCAGCGGTGCGGTCACGGTGGCCGGCGTCCGGGTCGAGGCAGCCAAGCGTGGCGGCGTGCGGATGACGGTGCGTGCCAGCGACAAGAACTCCGGCATCGGCAAGGTGCAGGTCAAGACCTCGGCATCGGGCCGCATCACTGACATCGAGACCTCCAGCCCCAAGGCATCGTCACGCACCGTCCGCGTGAACACCACCAAGAAGCGCCTCTGGGTGCGAGTGGTCGACCGTGCCGGCAACGTGTCCAAATGGGTCACCGTCACCGTGAAGTGACCCCGTGCGGGCCCTGTGGGCCCGCACTCAGTCGAGCAGGGACAACAAGTCGGCGGGAACGTGCGCGATGTGCGTCGCCCCGGCGCCCGAGAGTTCCTCCTCGTCGCCGTAGCCCCACATCACGCCGATCGATTTGGTGCCCACCTCCACTGCCGCGTCGATGTCGTGGTGGCGGTCCCCGATCATCCAGCACGCGTCGTGGCCCAGCGAGGCGTCCCTCGTGGCACGCACGTGTGCGATCGCCGTCTCCAGCAGGCGGGCCTTCGGCGTGGGTGCGTCCGGCTGTGGGCCGATCACGATCTCCATCATGTGCTCCATGCCGATGGCACGGACGGCCACGGTCGCCTGGTTCACCGGCTTGGCAGTGACCACAGACAGGTGGAACATGCCCGCCAGTTCCTCGATCACCTCGCCGATCCCCTCGATGCGCGGCGTGCGGGGCAGGTGCTCGGCGGAGTAGATGCGCCGGTACTCGGTGATGAGCCCGTCGGTGAGGTTCTCGTCCAGGCCGCGGGCACGCAGCAGCACCGGCATCGTGTGCTGGAACGCGGGGCCGATGATGAAGCGCTTCTCCTCCTCCGTCAACGGAACGGTGCCGAGGGAGGCGAGGACCCTGTCGACGGCGGACGTGATGCCGGCGCCGGAGTCAGCGAGGGTGCCGTCGAGATCCAGGAACAACGCGCCCCTCTTCCCCGTCGTCCCGCGCGCCATCGCATCAACCGTACGTGCCGGGGCGCCGTCTACCGTGGAGCCGGTGTCAACGGCCACTCTCCTCCTCGTGCTCGACCTCCTCGGCATCGCCGTCTTCGCGGCATCCGGCGCTCTCACCGGGGTGCAGAAGCAGCTGGACATCTTCGGCGTCGTGTTCCTGGCCGGCGCGACGGGACTGGGCGGCGGGTTCATCCGTGACGCGCTGATCGGCGCCACGCCGGCCGCGGCGCTCGGTGACTGGCGCTACCTGGCCGTCCCCGCCTTCGTCGGTGCCGTCGGCTTCTTCGTGCACCCCACGATCACCCGGCTCGCCCGGCCCCTCCTGCTGCTCGACGCCGCGGGCCTCGGGCTGTTCGCCGTGGCCGGCACCCGCAAGGCCATCGACGCCGGCATCGGCGCGGTCGGAGCGTGCGCGATCGGCCTGGTGACCGCCATCGGCGGCGGGATCATCCGTGACGTCCTCGTCCGGGAGATCCCCGCCGTGCTCATGCGCGAGATCTACGCGACCGCCGCACTCGTCGGCACCGTCGTGGTGGTGGTGGCCGACAGGTCAGGTGCGCCCGCAACAGTGTCAGCCGTGCTCGCGATCGCGGTCATATTCGTGATCCGCGTGGTCAGCAGGTGGCGCAGGTGGTCCGCCCCCGTCGCCGCGCAACGTGACGACTGACGGCACATCCGTCACTTCACTTCGGCGCGCCTTGTGCGTACGGTCAGTCACATGGCAAGCAACACAGCACAGCGCCGCATCGTGGTCGGTGTCGACGGGTCGGCGAACTCATCCAACGCGGTCGCGTGGGCGATCAGCAACGCGCGCGGCGGTGACACCGTCGTCCTGCTCACCGGGTGGCACCCCGTCATCCCCCCGGCCGAGATGGCTGTCGCGTACGTCGACGATGACACCCCGATGCGTGCGGTGCTCACCACCGAGACGGAGAAGGCGACCAAGCTCGCCGAGGGGACCGGCGTGGAGATTGCCGCCCGGTTCGTGCACATCGACCCGCGCACGGCCCTCATCGACGAGAAGTCGGACATGATCGTCATCGGCGCACGCGGGCACAGCGGAGTCGTGGGCCTGCTGCTCGGCAGCACCGCCGACTACGTGTCGCGGCACTCGACCGTGCCCGTGGTGATAGTCCCCGCGAAGAAGTAGCCAGGTACGGTGGTGGCGTGACGATCGACCCCACCGAGCCCACCGGGCTGGAGCTCACGGTCCTCAGCCTCTGCGACTACGCGAACGTCCGCGAGGGCCTGCTCAACATCACGAGCGGCGGCATCACCCGCATCGCCGTGCACCACGGGTTCCCCGCCGAGATCGAGGCGCACCTCGCGATGTCGGTGTACGTGCAGCCGCACCGCGTGGGCGAGGCGCACAACGGCCGCGTCATCCTGCGCTACCCCGACACCGCGACAGAGATCGTGCGCATCGACTTCGAGTTCAACGTGGACGCGGACCGCAACCCCGGCGAGGGACTGAACATCCCGTTCGCGCTCCCCCTGCGCTCCGCGGTGCTGCCGCACGCGGGGCAGGTGGACGTGTCGGTCAGCCTGGACGGCGCACCTGCCGGCCTGCTCAGCTTCTGGCTGATCGACGGCACCGCCAAGTGAGCCTGCCGGGCACCCGGCACGTCGACGCGCGCACGGGGGCGTCGCTCAGTGGTGGCGGGCGAGCGCTGCCTTGATCTCCGCCTCGGCGGCTGCGCGGCCCTCCCAGCCCTTGACAGTGGTGTCCTTGTTCGGCTCCAGCAGCTTGTACACCTCGAAGAAGTTGCCCACCTCGTCGAGGAGGTGCTCGGGCAGGTCCTCGATGTCGTTGTACGCGGCGAAGCGCGGGTCGTGCGAGGACACGCACAGCACCTTGGCGTCCGGGCCCTTCTCGTCGGCCATCCAGAAGACCGCGACCGGCCGCACCCACACGTGGCACCCCGGGAACGTGGGCTGGCTGAGCCACACGAGCGCGTCCAGCGGGTCTCCGTCCTCGCCGAGCGTGCCGGGAAAGAACCCGTAGTCGAGCGGGTACTGGGTGGCCGTGAAGAGCGTGCGGTCCAGCCAGATGTGGCCGGTCTCGTGGTCCATCTCGTACTTGTTGCGGGACCCCTGCGGGATCTCCACCACCATCTCGA
>Ga0315908_10003796_pt1 | contig 10962 bp, 9 predicted proteins | sample LakEriMetagenome_12_FD_203520 | JGI IMG/M metagenome (GOLD analysis project Ga0315908, IMG submission 203520) | Freshwater fungal communities from buoy surface, Lake Erie, Ohio, United States - Buoy 4 MA124 | ecosystem: Environmental > Aquatic > Freshwater > Lake > Lake biofilm | place: USA...
TTGCAGTACACGCTCCATCGCCCATACGCGCGCTTTGCGTAATCCCCACCGCTCAGTAATCCGATATGCCTGAGCAACTGCTGCTGATGAATCGACCGTCATTCCGCTGCTTCCCCGCTGACGCATCGGGTTACCATTAGGTGGCCAACGGCCACCATCACATCAATGGTAACCCGAACCGTGAGGGAGGCGATTGCAGTACACGCTCCATCGCCTCTACGCGCGCTCTGCGTAATCCCCACCGCTCAGTAAACCGATAGACCTGAGCAACTGCGACTGATGAAATCGACCGTCATTCCGCTGCTTCCTCGCTGACGCATCGGGTTACCATTTCGTGGCCAACGGCCACTGCAGTATCAACGGTAACCCGAACCGTGAGGGAGGCGATTACAGTACACGCTCCATCGCCCCTACGCGCGCTCTGCGTAATCCCCACCGCTCAATAAGCCGATAGGCCTGAGCAACTGCGACTGATAAAATCAACCGTCATTCCGCTGCTTCCTCGCTGGCGCATCGTCTAACCATTAGGTGGCCAACGGCCACCGCAGTATCAATGGTAACCCGAACCGTAAGGGAGGCGATTACAGTACACGCTCATCGCCCATATGAAATCCACCATCACTCCGCTACCGCTTCGCTGGCGTGTCGAGGAACTGCCAGTATTCTACGACTGCAGGGTTGCGGGGCTTTGGTCGTCGAACGCATGGCGATGCCCGCGATGCATCCACAATCCAAGGCCGGGGTTTCGCACGAAGTAATATTCTTCGCCATCAGCAGTGCGATGCCACCCGTCGGTGAGGCCTTCGATTCGGTAGCGTTCCATCGCGACTCGCCAATCGCCGTACCCATAGCAGACTCCTTCAATCTCCTCCTTGCTCAATCCGCCAGGACAGTACTCCACGTGAAATCGATTCTCGGGGGAGCCGTGGATCAAATGGGCTGCGATCGATAAGTTTTTGCCGAGGGATTCATTGGTGCGGGTGCGTTCGAGAATCTCTTCGGTCGTTCGATAACCATGTTCTCGAATCAATGCGTCCCCTTCATCGTGCTCACCGAACCGATTGACCCCAGGTGCCACCACCACAATCGTACCTTGATCGGCCACTGCCATTCGTGTGCGATAGATGGCTTTATTGCCCACCCACGTCTTCTTGTACTTGTTTGGATCCATCCATACAACAATTTTGTTCGGAGCGCGATCGAGTCGGAAGCAGTTTACTTTTGCCGAAAGCTCACCTGCTCGGAAAAATACGGAATGGTCATCACCGATGAACAGTCCTCGGACGACCGGACCTGCATGGTCGGTCGACTCTACGACGGTCAGTACATACAAGATTGGATAAGGGGTAAGAAACAACTCCGCACCACGATTGAGAATCCTGCGCAGAGGATTGTCGCAGCGACCCATAATTCGCTCGCATCCGAAGAGCGCGCTCAAGTAATGACTATCGTCGATTCCTTCGCTGCCCCCCGTTCCGACAAAAATATTCTTCGTGTAGTTCGCCATCCCGATGACCTCATGTGGTACCACTTGGCCAATCGATAAAATCAGGTCGTGTCCACCTTGGGAAATAATTCGATTGACTTGGGCAGGCCAAGGCTTCTTATAAATACCTTCGGTCGCTTGTTCGACAAACGCTTCATCGACCATCCCAAGGGTATCGACATCGGATTTGAATCGGTGAACTCGGATCAAATCGCGGGGCAAGTCACCGAACATTTTTTGAAGTTCCGGCTCTTTCATCGCTTCGTGTGTACCGAGTGCTGGCATGACGTCGGTGAGTCGATCACCAAGCAATTGATGGGCTGCTCGCGTAATGGGGCCAGCTTGAGAATCCATCCGCGTATGATCGGGAGGGATAGCTAGGACTTTCGACGGCGCTTGGACCCCGCGCGCTTTGCAATAAGCATCGATCGAGACTTGCAAGCCCCTAAGGAAGTCGTCCATGCCCAGGGAATGCGTTGAGCTACCTTCTGAAAAATAAATGGTCATGTTTGTGTGCTTCGTCGTAAATCGATTGGAACGGAGAGTTTATTGAGCAAGTGTGTCGCTGTGAGAAGTTGGGACGGGAGCGACGATCTCGATGAGTTCGATCGCAGGTTCTCGATTGCAATAGATCAATGCGGTTCGGCCGTAGGTCAGCGATTCGATCGGACAATCAAACATTGTCGATAAAGCTTGACCGGTCCAAACGCGAAACATGTCGATGCATTCGACTTCTCGCAATACAGCATGTTCGATTAAGACTCTTCCAAGCGGTTTCGCTTCGGAGAGTATCTCTTGTTTGGCTCCGTCGGGGACGACGGATAAGTCGAGTCGCACGATTCCATACTGCACCACTTTTGCATCGCGTTGCGTCGACAAAAGAATTTCGCGGCAATAGTGATTGCCGATTGTGTAGGATCGCAAGACCTTCACGTCGAGTTTGTCGCGATAAAAATCCTCGACGGTGACCGTCATGTGCGATGAATGAGCGAGCAACCGTCGGTAAGCGATCGGTGCTTCTTTGGATTCGATCCGAACGAAGCGAGCGAACTGACTGCTCTCTGTATAAAAGAGTGACAACAAGGTTCCGAACGACACTTGCGCGACGCGTTCGGCGGCTCGTTCTTGCGGTTCTTCAAAGTTCCCCATGCAATGTCTCTCTTCACGCGTTTTCTTCCAACGCTTGCTTCACACACTCTTTGCTACAAATGATCGCGAAACGTGTGTTGTCTGTTTTCCCATTCTCAAGTCAACGGAATCCGCAGTCCATCGTAAGCTAGAGCTACGTGTTCTGGAAGTTCTCGCCAGAAGCTTGTGTAGTCCAACTCATGCGATAGGTGAGTCAAATACGCTTGCTTAGGCCCGAGTTCCTCGATGATGTCCAATGCTTCACCCACGGAGAAATGAGTCGGATGCGGGCTTAAACGCAACGCGTCCAAGACAAGTACGTCGAGTCCTCGAAGCAATTCCTTGCTCGATGGCTCAATGCAATTTGTGTCGGTGCAGTAAGCGACATTACCGATTCGATATCCAAAAACGCGGCAGTGAGGTCCGTGAATCAAGGGTACAGGTGTTAAGGTTGCACCTAGAATTTCAAGTGGTTGCTCGTCGATACGCTGTAATTGCATCTTGGGAACTGCGCCGGGATGCGTCTCCTGCCGATCGCTAAATGCATAGTCAAAGATCTTTCGAATTCTGCCTTCGACGATCTGCGTGGCGTAGATCGGGATCGGATGTCCGAGCATGAAAGGAAAAAGCCGGACGTCATCAAGACCGTGCAAGTGATCTGCATGTTCATGGGTGTACAAGACGGCGTGCACCAAGCCGATCTGTTCCCGCAGAAGTTGCATCCGCAGTTCCGGCGGGGTATCGATGAGCAAGTTCCCTTGGGGTAGCCCGAGTATCGCACTGGATCGCGTTCGTTGATTTCGCGGATGCCCCCCTGTGCAAACAGCGCACGAGCACCCGATGCATGGGACTCCTACACTCGTTCCTGTGCCGAGCAAAACCATCGAACCACGAATGTCACAAGATTGGGTCATAGATGGTGATTATCGTATCTTTCTGTGCGACATGCTAGACGTACCATTCGACGTAAGCACGGGAGCGACTGTCTAATTTGCGTAGATCATCGACTCTGAATCGGCATCCGTTGGCATCTACGAAGTGGACTGTCCAAGCGCTTACTCGACGTACATCTTCTTCGGCATTGAGCACAAACTTTGTTCGTCCGTGATTGGTATCAACATCCCATTCGCAAGGTTCTTGCGTCCCCGAAACCCAATGGACTTTGGAAATCTGAGGAACGAATTCGCGAAGTTCCAATTCTTGTTCAATCCAAGATCGCTCTTGGGGATCGAGCTCATCGAGGTTTTTCATACATACAAGTTCGACACCGTCTTTCGACAGGATAGAAACCCATTCGCGTGGTGTTAGGACGGGATAGAGTGGTACGACTGAGACGTCGGGGTATTCTTGGCCTTGTGCGTCATGCAACCGTAAGTGGTTCCATGGGTCGCGATCGAGACGAAAGCACCATCGGCCCTTCGTGTCTCGCAAATGAACGCTTCTTGCAAACTCGGCACCGACACCCAACTCCCCTGCTGACCCATTGACTTGACTCATAGCGACTTCCAACTCTCTGGGTGTTTGAAACTTATTTCGATGGAATTTGTGAGCGAATAGCTAACACGTTTTCATGGGGTATTGTCCAACGACTGTCTCGTACATCGAGGACAATCCAATGTGGACTGCTGAGAATGAGTTTGCCCGTCAAGGAGACTTCGGCCCCATTGGTGACATCAACCGATAGCGAGGACGGGATGTCGGAAGCTTGCCCTAGCGCATCATGGCGAATGAACACAGTGACGCTCTGTCCATGGAGTTTCGCAAGGACACTATCTGATGTGCGTGGGGCATCACAGCCAACACATAGCGTTGCGAGCAATAGGGCGAACAGAGCTACAATCGTCGATCGATAGATAATGCTTGAACCTCTATAAACTTGCATCGGCTTTGCCGTCCGCTTGACGATACAATTCCGTTGGGATGAGTAGTTCGGCAGGTACTTCTTCACCATCGAGGTACTTCAGAATAGCTGCGACGGTTTCCTCACCGATGCGGACTGGGAACTGTATGGGGTCAGCATAAATCTTGCCGTCTCGAATCGCTCGCTTACCATCGATTTGCCCGTCGAATCCGACAATCTTGATTTTGTCGACCACGCCTGCGTTCTCTAATGCGGCATAACACCCAAGAGCGGATGGATCGTTGATGGCGAAGATACCGTTCAAATCGGGGTGACTTTGCAGTAAGTCTTGCGTTGATTTATAGCTCTTATCTTTAGCTCCATCGCCTGGCAGAACGCCGACGATTTCGATCGACACTCCCTTTTCTTTGGCTTGTTGTTCTAGTTCATCGCGGAATCCTTTGGTGCGGAGCATTACACTTTCGACTTGAGGGAAGTCCAAGATGGCAACTTTGCCTTGACCGCCGAGGGCTTCGATCATGGCTACTGCTGCTTGTCTGCCTCCGCTGTAATTATCGGTTGCCACGTGGGTAATCACTTTGGCTCCCGAAGCGATCGAAGCTATATCAGCCGTGAAGACAGGGATTCCAGCCGCATTGGCTTCTTGAATCGCAGTCCCTACGGCACGGCTGTCGCAAGGAGTGAGGATAATGGCTGATACTTTTTGAACGATAAAGTCTTTGACTTGGTTCTGCTGTTTGTTCGGATCGTTGTCACCACTGACGCTGATAACTTCATATCCAGCTTTAGCCGCCGCTCCCTTCACAGCATCGGATATCTCAATAAAGAATGGGTTTGCACTCGTTAGGATCGAAATGCCAATCCGCTTTCCTTCTCCCTTCGGAGTTACCTTTTTCTCAGATGCCTTATCGCTCGAAGATGATGCATTACCTCCCTGAGGTTTTGACCCCGAGCAGCCGATCAAGCTTGAGCCCATCGCTAAGAACAGCGACGCAAGGAACCATGCTCCGGCTGATCGCCAAACGTGACCAACTCGTTCCGAGTGGTGCGAGGTACGTGTCGTCATTGCATATTCTCCGTTAAGTCAGATGGAAGTCCGGATGTGCCGTAGCAACTAAGCTAGTTCTTATTCTTTCCTTTACGTTGCTCGGACCGCGGTGGACGAGCTCTCTCCGGTGGACGGTTTCCTGATTTCGTTCCTTTGGGCGTATCCCCGGTTTCACTTGAGGCTTGTTTCTTTTTGAAGAACGGCTCGAAAAGTTCTGCAAAAGTCTCAGGTGGCTTGGTGTTTTTCAGCTTGGGTTTGTCGGCTTTGTTTGCCGATGGCAAGGCAGGGCGTTGGCCTGGGCTGGTATTGGCAACAGCGGAGAGGATCTCGTTGACTGTTCCTTCTGGCAAAGCTTCGAACTCCGCTTTGGGGGTGTATTTCTTGATCAAGAAACGTTCGATCAAGGACCAGGTTGAGGAGGTGATGAAGTAGATGCACAAACCGGCGGGGACTCGGAAGAAAAGGACCCCCATGAAGATGGTCATGATCATCATCATCTGCTGAGCTGTGCGAGTCTGCTCATCGGTTGCTTTGGGCATCAAGATCTTCTGCTGGATGATAAACAGCGAGATCGTGATGAGTGGCAAGATGTTTAAATAAGGGCCGAACCATCCCGATCCACGGCCTGCGATGAAGTCCGGCATCCAGCTGTGCCAATCGAGCATCATGTCTGGACCTGCGAGATTCGAGCACCATTCGATGCCTGGAATCAGCGGCTGCTGACGCAGTGCGACGTCCACCGAGACGCAACGGTACAACCCGATGACGATGGGCAATTGAATCATTGCGGGCAAGCAACCAGCGAGCTGATTGATCCCAGCTTTCTTGAGCAACAGTTGCTGCGCTGCCATCATTTTCGTCGGCTCTTCCTTCAAAGCCTCCTTGAGCTTGCTCATCTCCGGTTGGATCGATTGCATCTTTTGCGCATTGACTGCCATTCGTCGCGATACCGGGAACATCAATGATCGGACCATGACGGTCAACATGACGATGGCTAAACCATAATTCCCCACGACGTAATAGAAGAAGTGAAGGATCAGGCCAAGTTTCACGGCGAAGAATCCGAAGATGTCCCAGCCGTATTCGATCGCTTCTTCCATGCCGTAAGCAGCTAACAACTCCGGTGATTTCGGACCTGCGAAAATCTGGTAGTCAGCAGAATACTCTTCGTTCGGTGCCAAGGTCTTCGATGGTGTGACGAACCAAAATTCGGTGTTGTAAGCCTGTTGGCGATTGCGGTCGAATCCCGAGGCGTCTTGAAGTTTGTCATTGAGCACCTTGGCTTTGGCTTTTTGCAAGTCTTGCATCGACGAAGGCGAACCTTCGGCTGGAAGCATAGCCGCTGTGAAGACCTGGGTGTCCAAGCCGATGTAGGCCAAGTCCCGTTTGCTTTGGACGTCTTGTGGGCCAAACAAAGGGAAGTCAGGATCGGTCGGATTCTTCTTGGCGTGATCTACCAGCGCGCGAGTCATCGAAATCGAGTAGTTCTTTTGCTTGTCTCCCACGATCACATCCCGAGCACCGGGCGCTGAGAAGAAGTGAGGGGATAGCTTGGTCGGATACCACCAACCTTCCAGCGAGATGCCGTTGAGTCCCTCTTGTCGTAATGCGATCTCGTGAGGTTTCTCATCAAGGTTGCGTACGATCGTGGACATCTCCATGTGGTATCGGTAGTCGTCGGCGGTAACCAGTTTGGTATCAGAGCCCTTGCCCTTCTTCAACCGATACTGCTTGACCAGCTCAAGGTTCGCATCGATTCCGGCAAGTTTGAGTCGTTCGGTTAGCGGTAATCGGAACTCTACACCCATACCTCCATCTACTTGCAACGGACTCGCTTGCCAGTTGGCATCAAGGGTCCCTTCCAGACCCGCGATCACCCTCTCGCTCTCAAAGAGCTCTTTGCCGTCGATTTTGGCAAACGTTAAACCGCACGATCCTTTAGGAGTATTTCCAATCACCTGTTCTTTGACGAAGTCATCTTCAGCTCGCAAGATTGCGGCAGGTTCTTCGGTCAGCTTCGCGATGAATGTCTTCGGTGTCCCTGGGGCAGCCGCTCGTTCGACTTCTAACCGCAATTCATCGCCCGGTTTCAAACTGTTGAGGGTTTTGGTTAACTGATAAAGAGTCGCGGGGCCATCTAGTCCTTCCCAGTTGACTAGTACATCACCAGGTTGAAGACCTGTGAGTTGCTCTTGCTGACAGATCGCGGACGCGGCTGCAGATCCCCCGGGTACACTATGGATAATCACCCCGCCCCCGGAACGTTCCTCCGGTGCGAGGTACCCCAAATATCCACCGATGTTCTTGGTGTGCAACGATCGGAAATTGAAGTGACCGGGTTGCTTCTGCTCGACGAGTTCGACTCGTTCGATCATCGCTCCTCGGTTATCCAACGTTACGAGAAAGCGATATCCATCGGTCGGATCCATCGTGCCCAAGGTCCATCGCTGGCGCGGCGGCTCCGACGGGATGGTCAATCCGGGATTCTCCTCGGCGATCTTTGCAGCGAGCTGTTTCGTCTCTTCCTGTCGCTTCGTTTGCAGAACTTGCAACTCTTGTTGCTTCTTCTGCTCGGCAAGTTCCTGCAAGGACTGCTGCTGTCGCATGCTGGAGATAAAGAAATAGATTGCTAAGCCCAGGAGGAGCCAAGCAAGAAAACGATTGTTACGTTCCACTCGATGTGTTTCCGATATCGCAGGAGAAAAAACTCTTGGAGGTCTGTAAACCTAGGAATTGTCAGCCCCGTCGCGCAATTTGCCTAGTGCAATTATGAATCCAGATCCCGGCGGCTTCAAACGCGCAACCTCTTATAAATTCATAATTTATGGCAATTTCAACGGTTGGGAAACCAATTGCCGCTCGTTAACTTACTCTCAGTCGGTACAACAGTTGCAATCCGTAGAATCCTCAGAATCCCTCAACTCGCCGCGTCTGTGCTTCCGATAGACCCCATACATCCGATTGACACAGAGAAGGAGCGGAGTGGCTCCTTCGATTTGCAAGCCGTATTCGATGCTGGGGGTTAGGTTATGTTCTTGTCGAAAATCCAACGCGCAAAAACCCGTAAAAGAGCCTTTTTGTTGGCAAGCTTGTCCTTGGGAACCACCCTCGTCGCTTCGACTTTCGACCTCGCTTCGGCGCACGATTGGAATCGCAACGCTCCCATGCGAGCCCTCGGAATCCAACCGAAAACGGCTCCAGTAGCTTTACCCGCACCGATTTCCTTGCCTGCCCCAAGCCCGCTAGCGGCACCAGCACCGGCAACAGCACCGACTCAGGTTCCTTTAGAGCTTCAAGCACCGCTGGCACTTCAAGTACCGCTGGCAACTCCGGCCCCACTTGAGACGAACGCTTCGATTCCAAACATTGCGGAGCTTCCTGCGCCGAAATCCTTCCCGACGCCAGCTGCGCCTCTTGAGCCCATTCGCTTGGCGTCCGCCGGGGAAGAAAGCCCAACATTGGTTATCAATGCAGTGGCTACCAGCGCCGAACGGCAACCAAGTTTGGTGAAAGTACCCGCGATGAAGGTTGCCACTCCTGTTGCTCAGAAACAAACTCCTCAAGACCTCGAAACTTCACGCAGCATCGGTGCCAAAGTCCGCTTGAGCGCAGGAAGCTTTGTTTCCAGCGATTCGATTGCATCGGGCATCGCAAGTCTTCCATCGCAGAATAATTCGTCAAACCTGAAAATCACTCGCTCTGGGGATATTACTGCAGAGACCCCAGTCAAGCTCAGTTTCAGTTCCGATCAAGTCGTCGCGGTCCCGGCATTTCCAAGTCCTAACAGCCCTTACGCACAAACCGGTATCGAGATCCCTGTTCGGGTCGACGATACAGTCGACGCGATGGCGAATAACCTTGCACAAGCCATCGGTTCTACAACAGCACCCAAGATCGTGCCGTTGCCAAGCTTAGAACTAGCACAAGGCACCGATGCTGTCGCTGCTGAATCCCCATCGAGTTTGCCTTCACAAGAAACATCTAATGGAGCAAACGACAGCGCCGTCGACAATACCGTCGACAACACCGTTAGCAATTCCACCGACGCAAACGATGGTGCTCAATCGGGAAGTGACGAAGCGAAGGTGACGGCTGATCTAGTGCCGCCAAGCCCACCGCAATGGGAGTCGCTACCAAGCGTTCCTGCTTCCCTACCGAGTGCGTCTGGAACAATCGCACCGCCAACCAATGCAGTTGCAAAAGGTCCGCTGGCGGTAAACATTCCAACTCCGACTTTGCCGGCCGTCGTGGTGAATGTTCCAATCGCATCCATTACGCCACCTTCAAGTGAACCAACGGCAAGCGAACCAACGCCGATAAAACCTAAGGTGAAGGCTCCTGTGGATACGGTCAAAACCGTTCAACCTGCAACGAACGAAATTCACCCAGCTACAAGTACCGTTATTGCCGCTCCGATCATGTCTTCGCTTCCATCCGTTGCACCTAACTTTGACGCGGAGTCCCAAGTGGGTGATTCGGGTATCGAGATGACCACCGGGCCACTTGTGATGACATCGGGTAGCTCGCGAAACGATGTTGACCGAGCCGAGAAAATGCAGATCGAAAGCCAATCGATGCGTGCTTTGCACGTCAAAGGTAGCATTTCGAAAATACACATCGTTGACGGCTCGGTATGCCGCGTAGTCGCGAACGGCAGCCGACTGTTTCTCGTCGGAGACCAACCAGGTGAGACCGTCGTAGAAGTCACCTCAGATAGAAGCAGTAAGCCTACCTACGTGAAAGTCAGTGTGGTGAAGCCTTGGCAAGTCGCCAGCAAGTCCAGTGTTGGCGTTGATGAGATCCAAGGGGTGTTAAGTCACTTGGTTCCCGATGCCGAAATCGAAGTCAAACCGCAAGCCGACGGAACGTTGATCGTGAAGGGGATGGTCGATTCCAACGACCAAGCTCGAAAGATCATCGGATCGATCCGCAAGATGGTGCTCGTTCCGGTCGTCGATGCTTTGGAAGTCCGGTAAGTCGGCTGTCCAGTTTGGACTCGCCGGCAGTGACTTGCACGATCGCATCCATCGATTGCGATACATCGCTAGGTCATCAAGGCCATATCTAGTCGAGATTCTCAGCCTCAGATTTCCTCCAATGCGTTTGGGGTAATGCCTGACCCCTCAATGCGGGTGTTTTTAAAACACAGAGGCACAGAGGCACAGAGATGAGGACGGGAAAGAAACCCGGAGTGGGAATTCTAAAAGACACTGGAAGGCTGCCCTCCGTGTTCTCTGTGCCTCTGTGTTTCCAACGTCCGCGCGTTTTTTGAAACACAGAGACCCAGAGGCACAGAGATGAGGACGGGAAAGAACCCCGGAGTGGGGATTCTAAAACATACTGGAAGGCTCCCCTCCGTGTTCTCTGTGCCTTATAGCTTATCCCCCAACTTCCCGGCGTTCAGCAGTTGCTCCAGCCGTGCCCCTAAGAGGCAACGGC
>Ga0315908_10003800_pt1 | contig 10961 bp, 9 predicted proteins | sample LakEriMetagenome_12_FD_203520 | JGI IMG/M metagenome (GOLD analysis project Ga0315908, IMG submission 203520) | Freshwater fungal communities from buoy surface, Lake Erie, Ohio, United States - Buoy 4 MA124 | ecosystem: Environmental > Aquatic > Freshwater > Lake > Lake biofilm | place: USA...
ATTGCGCGAACCTCGTCTTTGAAGAGAGTGCGAAGCGGTTCAACCAGTTCAAAATCGAGGTCGTCTGGGAGTCCGCCAACGTTGTGGTGGCTCTTGATACCGGCCGTTGCCCCGCCACCAGACTCAACCACGTCTGGGTACAAAGTTCCCTGAACTAGGAATCGAATCGGGCGGTCGTCGGCTTTCGACTCCTCTATTAGAGCTTTCTGAGCGTCCTCAAAGGTTCTGATGAATTCGCGGCCGATGATTTTGCGTTTGGTTTCAGGGTCGGTTACTCCGGCCAGTGCGTCGAGGAACTTCTTTTCGGCATCAACCACCACCAGACGAATTCCGGTGGCAGCAACGTAGTCGCGTTCCACCTGTTCGGCTTCGTCTTGGCGGAGTAAACCGTGATTAACAAACACGCATACCAGCTGGTCGCCAACGGCCTTGTGAACGATTGCCGCGGCGACTGCAGAGTCGACGCCGCCGGAGAGACCGCAGATTACGCGGTCGGTGCCAACCTGCGCGCGAATTTTTTCAACCTGTTCGGCAATTACGTTGCCCGAGTTCCAAGTTGCTGGAATTCCAGCGGCGTTGTGAAGGAAGTTTTCCAGAACGTTCTGCCCAAACTGCGAGTGCTTTACCTCCGGGTGCCACTGCACGCCATAGATTTTCTTCTCACTGTTGGCAAAGGCAGCTACCGGGGTGGTGTCGGTCGAGGCTAGAACCTCGAATCCGGCGGGAGCTTGCATCACCTGATCGCCGTGGCTCATCCAGCAAATCTGCGACTGCGGTTGACCGGCCAAAATCTCGCCGCCGGCTTTTACGGTTAGCTCGGTTGCTCCGTATTCGCGCTTGCCAGTTTTGTCTACTCTTCCACCAAGTGCATTTGCCAGAGTTTGAAAGCCGTAACAAATTCCGAGAATTGGGATTCCAAGTTCCAGAATTGCCGCGTCCAACTGTGGCGAAGCATCCTCGTAAACAGAGGATGGGCCGCCCGAAAGAATAATTGCTGCCGGGTTTTTCGCCCGGACATCGGCTGCCGTGATGGTGTGATGAACGATTTCACTAAACACTCCGGCTTCACGCACCCGGCGGGCAATTAGCTGAGCGTACTGCGCTCCAAAGTCGACTACTAGTACCGGTTGGTTCATCGGTTATCCACCGCCGGCAAGGCTTCAAGTTCTCGCATCGTGAGTTTTCGATAGTGGCGCTCCGCGAAGAAACTTAGGAAGGGCACCACGCCACCGGCAGCAATTAGCAAAAAGCGCCCCAGGCTCCAGCGAAGTAGAGACCACAGGCGAAAATCGGTGTAAAGGTATGCCACATAGAGCCAGCCGTGAACGATCAGGACAATCGAAGTTAGGTTGATTCCGGTATCTGGAAGACCAACCCGGAAATCTTCTGCGTCTAGTGTGAAGGTTTCAAACCAGAGAAATCCGCGAGGGCCCAAAAGCCACAGGTCGGTTGAATTTGATAGACGAATAACGTAAAGAATTGTGATCACAATCAGAAACACACCGGTTATGTTCGCCGCAACCCGGTATTGGTTGAGAACGCGGGTCACAGTTTCGCGATGGCTAGATTGGGTTGGCACTAGTCAATTCTACCTTCGCGGTTTTGGCGATTCACTTCGTCTTTCACCAAACGCGCCCACAGGTAAATAGCGAATCCCGCGAAGAGCGCCCACTCGGCAGCGTAAAAAGCGGTGAGCCAGTTGAAGGTGGTTTCACCCGGATTATTGCCAATCAAAATGGCATCCCCAACAGTTGCAGGTTTTTGAACGATAACAAATCCGGCAAAGGCGTCTACTTCGTCGGCAATTCCGGGTTGATTGATGACCTGCTCGACGGAAAGACTTTCAAAAACGATGCCAGTGCTCGGCTTTGGTTCTTCACTGGGTTGATAAACACCAGTGAAGGTGAGTGGCGCCTCCGAGCCGAACGTTGAACTTTTGATGATTTCGCAGCGGCTTTCAGCCAGGGTTTGTGAAGCGAACCAGCCAAAAGCCAGAGTCACCAGTTTTTCCTCAGCCGTGAGTGCTGGGAGCACAAGCCAAGAACCAGTTTCAGATTCCTGTGCGCCAACCAGCTGGACTCGGTTGGCGATTACGTAACACTGGCCAGGTATCGGGGTTGCCTCAACCGAAACCCGGCGGTCTGCTTGGGTGGCTAAAAACGGACTTGAAGTTTCGGCCAAGTCACTTAGCGGCACCAGTGGAACGTCAACCGGAGCTTTTGGCACGTATCTAAAGGTCCGGTCGGCCTGCCATTGAGCAAACCCGGCAAAAGCGGCTGCCACCGCGAGCGCAATCAATAGAGCGCCAACCCACTTTGGCCGAATAGCGACTCGAAGAAACGTTGGCTTGCTCATTTACGAGTTGTATGGTGCAACAACCACGTCTACGCGCTGGAACTCTTTCAAGTCGCTGTAACCGGTGGTTGCCATGGCTCGCTTTAGCGCTCCAATGAGGTTGGTGGTTCCTTCTGCCAAAGAAGATGGGCCGAGCAGAATCTGCTCAAGTGTGCCAGAGGTACCAACGTGAACGCGAGATCCTCGAGGGAGTTCTGGGTGGAACGCTTCCTGACCCCAGTGCCAGCCTTGACCGGGCGCTTCACTTGCTCGAGCGAGCACCGAACCGAGCATTACCGCGTCGGCACCGCAAGCAATTGCCTTCACGATGTCTCCGGAAGTTCCAAGACCGCCGTCGGCGATGACGTGAACATAACGTCCGCCAGACTCGTCCATGTAGTCACGGCGGGCACCGGCAACATCGGCTACTGCGGTTGCCATTGGTGCGTGGATTCCGAGCACCTTACGAGTGGTCGAAGCCGCTCCTCCGCCGAACCCAACAAGCACTCCGGCAGCACCGGTGCGCATTAGGTGCAGAGCTGCCGTATAGGTAGCAGCACCACCAACGATTACCGGAACGTCTAGTTCATAGATAAATTCTTTGAGGTTCAGCGACTCTGAAGTTTGGGAAACGTGTTCTGCTGAAACCGTGGTTCCGCGGATCACAAACAGGTCTACCCCGGCTTTGACCACCGCGTCATGGAATTCTGCGGTTCGCTGCGGTGATAGAGCACCGGCCACCGTGACACCTGCGCTACGAATCTGGGCTAACCGATCGCGAATCAACTCTGCCTTGATTGGCTCCGAATACAACTGTTGCATGCGAGCGGTGGCAGCCTCTGGCGCCAACTTGGCAATCTCTTCCAACGCCTTACTCGGGTCGTCGTAGCGAGTCCAGAGACCTTCGAGATCCAGTACCCCCAAACCACCGAGCTTGCCGATGGCAATTGCTGTATCCGGTGAAACAACAGAGTCCATCGGAGCAGCCAAAACTGGAAGGTCAAAAGAATATGCGTCGATGTTCCAGGTGGTCGAAACATCTTGGGGGTCGCGGGTGCGACGCGAAGGTACTACGGCAACGTCGTCAAACGCCCAACTGCGGTGAGCACGCTTGTTTCGGCCAATCTCGATTTCGGTCAACGTCTGTTCCTAACGGCTTGAGTAGTTCGGGGCTTCGGTAATCATCTGCACGTCGTGCGGGTGTGATTCCTTTAGGCCGGCGACGGTAATTCGAACGAACTTACCTTTGCTTTGAAGTTCGTCGATGGTTTCAGAGCCAACGTAACCCATCGAAGCGCGAAGGCCACCGACCAACTGGTGAACCACGGTCTGAACGGTTCCGCGATAGGGCACTCGACCTTCGATGCCTTCTGGAACTAGCTTGTCTTCGCGAAGCACGTCGTCTTGGAAGTAGCGGTCTTTCGAGTAGCTCTTGGCCTCGCCACGAGACTGCATGGCACCTAGCGAGCCCATGCCGCGGTAGGTTTTGAACTGCTTGCCGCCGACGAACGTGATGTCACCCGGAGCTTCGTCGGTTCCGGCCAAAAGTGATCCGAGCATAACGGCGTTCGCGCCGGCAACCAGTGCCTTGGCGATGTCGCCGGAATACTGCAAACCGCCGTCGGCGATTACTGGAACTCCGGCCGGCTTACAAGCCAAAGACGCCTCGTAAACTGCGGTGATCTGAGGCACGCCAACTCCGGCCACCACGCGGGTGGTGCAAATTGAACCAGGACCAACGCCGACTTTAACGCCGTCGACTCCGGCATCGACCAATGCTTGAGCGCCCTCGCGAGTTGCCACGTTTCCGCCGATCACATCGACGTTTTTGGCAAACGGCTCCGCTTTCAGCTTTGCCACCATTTCCAGGACGGCTCGGTTGTGGCCGTGTGCGGTATCTACCACCAAGATGTCTACGCCGGCATCGATGAGTGCCATGGCTCGCTCCCAGGCGTCGTTGCCGACACCAACGGCTGCGGCAACCAGTAGGCGGCCTGAAGAGTCTTTAGAAGCCAGTGGGTACTTATCGCTCTTGTCGAAGTCTTTTACGGTTATGAGTCCGGATAGGCGCCCGTTGTCATCGATTAGCGGAAGCTTCTCGATTCGGTGCTGCGCGAATAATGCGATTGCCTCATTTGGGTTGATGCCAGTTTTGGCCGTGATTAGAGGCATCGGAGTCATGATGTCTTTGACCAGAGTGGTTGATCGTTGCACCTCTAAAACAAAACGCATGTCGCGATTGGTCACGATGCCGAGCAAAATGCCGTCCTCGTCTATTACCGGTAACCCGGAGACGCGGTAACGCGCGCAAAGTTCGTCTACCTCTTCAATTGTTGCCAGCGAGTGCGTGGTCACCGGGTGGGTGATCATCCCGGCTTCGGAACGCTTGACCATATCGACTGCCTGGGCCTGGCTCTCAAGCGAGAGGTTACGGTGTAAAACGCCGATTCCGCCCTGACGAGCCATAGCGATTGCCATTCTGGCTTCGGTTACCGTGTCCATTGCGGAAGATAGCAGGGGAACGTTGATCTCAACGCGCTTGGTGAGGCGGGTTTTGGTGTTAACGCCACTTGGCACAACATCTGATTCGCCCGGCAACAGCAGCACGTCGTCGTAGGTTAATCCGACAAAACCAAATGGGTCGTTCTGGGTCATCTCTAAATTCTACCCTTCACAACAAGTATGTTTCTATCGGCTAAAACGAGGTTAACGGTGGATGTAAACCTAGTAAAGTTTCACTTTAGATACGCATCGAAGCATTCGGTTGCGGTTTTGACCGAGAGGTTTAGTTTGAGCCAGTTAGCATTGTTGCGAGTGAGACGAATTGGGATGTTTTTTGCAACCCTAATCGTGTTTCTCACCGCCTTCGCTGGGAGTGCTCCGGCAAGCGCCCAGAGCCTAAATTCCGGTGTATCAATTCACACCGAAGAAGGCGAAAGCCAGCTGATTGTTGGCGGAACCGTCAAAAACGACGGCAAGGGTGTTAGAGATATCAAGCTTCGAGTCACCGGCCCGAACTTCGACGAAATCGCTACAACCGATGAAAACGGTAAGTGGGAACTAGTGGTTCCCACTCGTGCCAAATACGAGGTTGCGATTGATCTGAAATCTCTACCAAAGGGAGTTGGCCTTCGTGATCCAGAATCTGCAGTTCGCGTGGCCGACATCACGGTTACCGACAAAGCTGCCGTTCTGTTTCCTCTCGGCAAGGGCAATCGTGTAATTCAATCGTTCTCAGATCAGTTGGTGATTCGTCTATTTGCCGGATTAAATCTCGGACTCCTACTGGCGGTTGCAGCGATTGGTATTTCTCTAATTTTTGGAACCACGGGTCTAAACAACTTCGCCCACGGTGAGATGGTCACTTTCGGGGCTCTAACCGGTTGGTTGCTCGCAGTGGTTTTCCAGTTGCCGCTCGTGGTCGCTGGGCTCATCACAGTGCTTGCGTCGGCCGCTTTTGGCTATGCCCAAGACGCGGCCGTTTGGAAACCGCTTCGAAAGCGCCGAGTTGGTCTAAACCAGATGATGATCGTTTCCATCGGTTTCGCGATCCTGCTTCGCTACGTTCTACTCATGTTCTTCGGCGGTGACACCAAGGTTCTTTCCGGCGAGTACGAAGCGGTCAAGTTTGGCCCGGTGAACACCACCGTGACTTCAATTTGGTCGATGGCTCTGGCGGTTATCACCCTGGCCGCTGTAGCTCTCTTCCTCACCCGAACCAGAATCGGTAAAGCCACTCGCGCGGTTTCAGACAACTCGGCACTGGCCGCGGCATCAGGTATCGACGTAGAGCAAATCATCCGAATCGTTTGGGTAGTGGCAGGTGCCCTCACCGGCCTATCGGGATTGTTCTACGGTCTTCAGTTCCAGGCGACATTCCAAACCGGTTCGCAAATTCTGCTGCTGCTTTTCGCCGCGGTAACCCTCGGTGGTCTCGGTACCGCTCTGGGCGCAACCGTTGGTGCCCTAATCATTGGTTTCGTGGTTGAGCTTTCATCGCTGGTTCTCCCAGTCGACTTAAAGTACGCGGCCGCTCTGGTCATCCTGATTCTGGTACTGCTAGTTCGCCCGCAGGGTGTTCTCGGCAAGAAGCAAAGAATCGGTTAGGAGAAAACCATGGACTGGATTCAGACATTCAACCTAACGGTCGGCGTTATTCTCGACCCACTAACCGCCGCCTACATCCTCTGTGCTATCGGCCTTTCGGTTCACTTCGGTTTCACCGGTCTACTCAACTTCGGTCAGGCTGCCTTTGCCGCTGTGGGAGCCTACGGCACTGCCATTGGCTACCTAACCCTAAAGCTTCCGCTTTTGATGGCTATGGGTTTTGCGCTGCTTTGCGTGGTGGTTTTTGCCCTGATTCTCGGAATTCCAACACTTCGCCTGAGAGCCGACTATCTGGCAATCGTCACCATCGCGGCTTCGGAAGTGTTCCGTTATCTGATGTCTACCAGCGCGTTGAAAGACGTTACCGGTGGGGCAAACGGTCTCAGCCAATTCGGTTACGACTTCTTTGACTGGAATCCGATTCCAGACGGACAGTACAGCTTTGGCCCATTCAACTGGACCGCAGACCAGTTCTGGCTGCGCATTTTCTCATTCAGCCTAGTTGGCATAGCCACGCTACTGGTTTGGCTGATGATGCGCTCACCTTGGGGTCGTGTACTCAAGGGAATTCGTGAAGACGAAGATGCGGTTAGAAGCCTTGGCAAAAACGTGTTCTCCTACAAACTGCAGTCGCTAATCATTGGTGGTCTGTTCGCCGGCCTCGGTGGAATCGTGTTCGTTCTGGCGATGTCAAACGTTCAGCCACAGACCTGGGTTACCAACTTCACCTTCATGGTCTGGACAGTGCTGCTGCTCGGAGGGGCTGCCAGCATGCTTGGCCCGATCGCCGGTGGAATGGTCTTCTTCGCGCTTTGGGTATTCGTGAACGAAATCCTCGCCGGTATGGCGGCTCTGGGATGGCTACCGTTTTTGGACCCGGCGCAGGTTGGCCAGGTTCGGTTCATCCTGATCGGTTTGGCTCTAATGCTCCTGGTGATTTTCAGACCTCAAGGCATGTTCGGCAACAAGAAGGAGCTGCGTTTCAATGGCTAATGACATTGCTGTAGGCACAATCGAACCGGGTTGCAAAAAGGTAGACCCGATTCTGGTGGCAGATAACGTGACCCGTCAATTCGGCGGTCTCACCGCTGTAGACGTCGAGCACCTAGAGATCCCCCGCGGAAAAATCACCGCTCTTATCGGCCCGAACGGTGCTGGTAAGACCACGCTGTTTAACCTGCTTACCGGTTTCGATAAGCCCAACAGCGGCACCTGGCAGTTTGAGGGTAAAAACCTCGCCGGTGTGGCTTCCTACAAGGTGGCTCGTCGTGGCATGGTTCGCACCTTCCAGCTAACCAAATCACTTAACGCCATGACCGTCATCGAAAACATGCGGCTAGGTGCTCAGAAGCAGGTTGGCGAAAACTTCCTAGCCGGTCTCGCCCAGATTTGGAGTGGTCAAGAGGCAAAAATCACAGCGGCTGCCGATAAGTTACTTGAGCGCTTCAAACTAGACGCAAAGCGCGATGACTACGCCGGAAGTCTCTCCGGTGGTCAGCGGAAGCTCTTAGAGATGGCTCGTGCGCTGATGAGCGAACCGAAACTAATCATGCTCGATGAGCCGATGGCCGGTGTGAACCCAGCGCTAACTCAGAGCCTGCTAGAACACATTAAAGGTCTCAAGGCAAACGGCACCACGGTGCTTTTCGTAGAACACGACATGCACATGGTTCGCCACATCTCCGACTGGGTGATTGTGATGGCCGAGGGCAAAGTCGTGGCCGAGGGTGAACCCGGTGTGGTCATGAAAAACCAAGCGGTAATCGACGCGTATCTAGGTGCGCACCACGACACCGACCTTGGCACCATGAAGAAGGGTAATTAGTCATGGCTAACGCAACGCCGGTAGTTCACGTAGACAAAGTGAACGCAGGTTACCTTCCCGGCATCAATATCTTGAACGAGTGTTCACTCACCGCCAACCAAGGCGAGCTAATCGGAATCATTGGCCCTAACGGTGCCGGAAAATCGACTCTACTCAAGGCCATTTTTGGTCTGGTAAACGTTCGCGACGGCAAGATTCTGCTAAACGGCGAAGAGATAACCAATCTGAAGGCAAACAAATTGGTGGCCAAGGGTGTGGCCTTTGTTCCGCAGAGCGATAACGTTTTCCCAAGCCTGACTATTGAAGAGAACTTGCAGATGGGCGTATTCCAGACCCCTAAGCGGTTTAACGAGCGCTTTGAGTTCGTAACCGGCCTGTTTCCAGACTTGGGCAAACGTCGCCACCAGCGCGCCGGTAGCCTCTCTGGAGGTGAACGCCAGATGGTTGCCATGGGCCGTGCCCTGATGATCGATCCGTCGGTTCTGCTACTAGACGAACCTTCTGCAGGTTTGTCTCCGGTGCGCCAAGACGAAACCTTCATCCGTGTAAAGGAAGTAAACGAAGCCGGCGTAACCGTGATTATGGTCGAACAGAACGCTCGTCGCTGCCTACAGATTTGCGACCGAGCCTACGTTCTAGACCAGGGCAAGGATGCCCATACCGGCACCGGGCGGGCACTTTTGAACGACCCCAAGATGATCGAACTCTACCTGGGTAATCTAGCCGAGCTGTAACAGCAACTGCCGCACGACTTCCGTGCCCGCTCTCTCTGGACACGGACAAGCGAATCCCCCCAAGCATCGCCTGGGGGGATTCGTTATACCCGAAGGTATTTAGTTACTTGACCGAGTTACCGGCTACAACGTCCTTCAGAACGCTGATACCAGAGGCATCCTCGTACTTCCAGATACCAATTGAAGCACCGGTTGGGTCACCCTTGGCGTCGAACTCGATTGGGCCAGAGAAGCCTTCGTAGTCGATGTCAGTTCCAGCCTTGATTGCAGCTAGACCATCAGCGAAGGTCGAGACCTGCTCGCCACCGGTAGAAACCGATGTCATGTTGTTCATGATGGCTTCACCAGAGTCGTTCTTAGCCTGCTCAGCAGCAAGTGCTAGCAACATAACAGCGTCGTATGACTCGGCTAGGTAAGCAAACTCGGTGAGTTCTTTACCGTAGTTTTCCATGTATAGGTCGGCTGCGCGCTGCTTGAAAGCTGCGTCAGTCTCGCCACCAGGAAGGGTTCCCTGAGTTCCTACGATGTAGTCTTTCCAAGCCTGGTCAGAGAAGTTAGCTAGGTTACCGTCAACAAGGTAAATCTTGTCTCCAGCAAAGCTCTTCTTCTGAAGTGCAGGAACAACCTTCTTTACCTCGTCGTACGAGATTACTAGAACCGAGTCAGCCCCGGCAGCAACAATCTTGTCTACGATGGTGTCGAAGTTCGACTCACCTTCTGGGAATGCTTCCGAAGCAACAACAGTTGCACCGGCTGCTTCGATAACTGACTTAGCCTGAGCTTCTAGTCCTTCACCGTAAGCGGTCTGCTGGTAGATGATTCCAACGTTTTCGTTTCCGTCAGAAACGATTAGGTTTCCAACAACGCCACCCTGCAGTAGGTCTGAAGGAGCGGTACGGAAGTAGTAACCACCGTCGGCCCAGTCAGAAAGGTCTGGAGCAGTGTTTGACATCGAGATCTGTACGGTCTTTGCACCGGTGATCTGGTCGATGATGTTACGGGTTACACCCGAAGCAGCAGCACCGATGATTGCGTCAACGCCAGCACCAAGAAGCTTGGTTGCTGAGTCCTTAGCAACAGCTGGGCTGTCACCATCGCTCGAGTCTTCTAGCGAGAACTCGACTGGCTTGCCAAGTACGCCGCCAGCTTCGTTGATGTCCTTGATTGCTAGGTCAATACCAGCAATTTCAGGTGGGGAAAGGAATGCAAGGGCACCGGTTAGTGGAAGAATTCCACCAAGCTTTAGTACTCCGTCACCCTGGGTGTAGGTTGGGCCAGCTGCAGCACAACCGGCTAGTGCAATGGCGGTTGCGGTTACTGCTGCAACTGCGCCTAGAGCACGCTTGGCTGAAAAAGCGCTCATAAAAATATAGCTCCTAAATAAAGTAAGGCAGAATGGGAAACCCCATTCCGTCCGTTTTCAAGTTTACCCAGTGACCTTGGGGTTTAGATAGGTGCTAGAAACATAGCGTAACCAAATAGTTATGCTCCAGACACGTCTACATTCTTCGGTTTTTGGCGGATTAAATCGATGCTGAGCAGAACCAGAGCGAACCACACCAGGGCGAACCCAATCCACCGCGCTTGCGGCATTGGCTCTTGAAAGACCGTTAGAGCAATGATGAACTGAATGGTTGGGGTTAGATACTGCATGAATCCGATGTAACGAAGCGGAAGGTGCTGTGCGGCCAACCCGAAGAGAATTAGCGGAATCGCCGTCATCACCCCGTAAAAGCCAAGTCCGGCAGCGCCCCAGAAACCTTCGCTCATGAACCGAATCCCTTCCGAGGTGAGCGAAACCAGCCAGAGCTGAATCACGGCGACCGGAATTAGCAGTCCAGACTCGAGCGCGAAGCTATTTACGGCCGAAACCTGGTTCCCGAGCTTGCTTTTGGCCAAACCGTAGATCGCGAAGGATGCGGCTAGCGAGAGAGCGAGCCAAGGAAGCCGACCGTAATCAA
>Ga0315908_10003805_pt1 | contig 10954 bp, 8 predicted proteins | sample LakEriMetagenome_12_FD_203520 | JGI IMG/M metagenome (GOLD analysis project Ga0315908, IMG submission 203520) | Freshwater fungal communities from buoy surface, Lake Erie, Ohio, United States - Buoy 4 MA124 | ecosystem: Environmental > Aquatic > Freshwater > Lake > Lake biofilm | place: USA...
TTCCGCGCTTCACGGGCGTGGAGTAGCAGACATGCTGGACGCCGCGCTAGCGGTTTTGCCAAAGGTTTCAGGAGTTGCCCAAATCGAGGTTGGTGGTCCGCGTCGCGTAGCGCTAATCGGTCGACCAAACGTCGGTAAGTCTTCTCTCTTGAACAAGGCGGTCGGCTCGGAACGTGCGGTTGTGAACGAGTTGGCGGGAACTACGCGTGATCCCATTGACGAGCAGGTAACCATCGCCGGTCAGGTTTGGCGATTTGTTGACACAGCCGGTATCCGTCGCAAAAAGCACCTTGCTCAAGGCGCCGACTTTTACGCTTCACTTCGAACCCTGGCCGCCCTTGAAAGAGCGGAAGTTGCCGTAGTACTTTTCGACGTGACTCAACCAATTTCTGAAGCCGACATTCGAATCGTCGATATGGCACTGGAATCCGGCCGCGCTCTCGTTCTGGCATTCAACAAATGGGATGAACTAGACGACGAACGTCGCCGTTGGTTGGAGCGAGAAATTGAAACTCAACTGGCACACGTTGCCTGGGCTCCTCGCGTAAACATTTCCGCTCTCACCGGTCGTCACATCGAGAAGTTGGTGCCGGCACTCGAAGTGGCACTCGATTCTTGGGATACCCGAATCCAGACCGGCAAGTTCAACGCTTTCTTGCAAGAACTATCGATGGAATTTCCTCACCCGGTTCGCGGCGGAAAACAGCCTAGAATTTTGTTTGCAACTCAGGCGGCGGTTCGCCCGCCAAAATTTGTTCTTTTCACAACCGGCTTTCTGGACGAGGGCTATCGCCGCTTCATCCAGCGCCGACTTCGCGAAACCTATGGTTTCGAGGGCTCGCCGATCGAAATCGGTATGCGAGTTCGTGAAAAGCGTAAGCGCACGTAAAGCGCAAACGGGCTGTAGCGCAGCTTGGTAGCGCACTTGTCTGGGGGACAAGGGGTCGCAGGTTCAAATCCTGTCAGTCCGACCAATCGAGAAAGTTAGGAGAGTAACGTGTCTGAGCAATCACTTTGGGCGCAGTTGCGAACCATTCCAAACTTACTCAGCCTGCTGCGATTAGCTCTCGTTCCAGTCTTTCTCTACCTAATTGTTTCGTCGCAACCCATGCTCGCGTTCTTGGTGCTAGCGGTGGCTTCATTCACAGACTGGCTCGATGGCTTTCTAGCGAGAAAGCTAAATCAGATCACTCGGCTCGGAGCGCTTCTAGACCCGGCAGCCGATCGCCTTTACATTTTTGCAACGCTCATCGGTTTGGCAATCACCAACGCGATTCCAGCTTGGCTTCCGGCCGTCGTCATAGGCAGAGACTTCATCTTAATGTTCACCATCCCGGTTCTGGCCAGTAGGAATTACGGGCCGCTTCCAGTGCACTTCGCGGGCAAAGCCGGAACATTTGCACTTCTCTACGCGTTCCCACTTTTGCTCTTGGCGGATTGGTGGAGCGCGGCCAGTTTCGTGATTTTGCCGATAGCGTGGGCGTTCGCACTCTGGGGCGTTGGGCTCTACTGGTATGCCGGTTTTCTCTATCTGAAACAGGTTTTTGCATTGGTGAAATCGACGCCGAAATTTAACGCTAAGTTAGATAAATCATGAGCTCACCTTCAGATCAAAACAACGACGAAGACGTCACGTCTACGCAGCGTTTTGCTGATGATTTAATCGATGACCCGAAAGAGGGTCTCGACGAGGAAGAGCTATCTGCAGTTGCCTCTTTACCAGCCGGCTCAGCCCTTTTGATCGTTAAGCGCGGACCGAGCGAGGGGTCTCGATTCCTTCTCGACATCGACCTTACGACCGCGGGCCGGCACCCGAATGCTGAAATCTTTCTCGACGACGTAACTGTTTCACGCAAGCACGCCGAGTTCTCTCGTTCCGAGGGACAATTCTTGGTAACCGATCTAGCGTCGCTAAATGGAACCTACCTCAACGGGAAACGTGTCGAATCGGCGCCACTTAGCGATGGCGATGAAGTTCAGGTTGGCAAGTTCAAGCTAACGTTCTACTCGGCTCATCCAGGACAGCCTTAGCCGTGGCGGCCCGACCCACTTCGCTTTCGACTGCGAGGTCTTCGACGCTTTTTACCATCGGTCGAGTGCTCTCAATTCTGGAACTTGATTTCCCAGAACTTTCTCCTTCAAAACTTCGTTTTTTGGAAGAGCAGGGATTGGTAACTCCTCAGCGAACCGAGTCGGGTTACCGTAAATTCACAGAAGAAGATGTCGACCGGCTGAGGATTGTTCTGGAACTGCAGCGCGATCAATACCTTCCGCTAAAGGTTATCCGCCAGTATTTAGACGATCTTGATGCCGGAAAGACTCCGAAACTGCCGAACAGTCAAGAGCCCAAATCGCTTCGCGCCAAGCCTGGCAAACAGTTTTCAGAACTCGACATGATCGCTGAAACAGCCATTACACCGGCTCTCATCGCTGATGCTCGCGAGGTTGGTTTACTTTCGGTGGCGCCGTTTACAGCGGCCGATGTGGCAATTGCTCGCTCGGTAGTACAGCTTCAGCGTTTTGGTATCGCGCCGAGGCACCTTCGCGGTTTGAAGGCTGCCGCAGATCGAGAGATCGGCATTATCGAGGGTGTGGTATCTCCGGTTTTAGCCAAGAATGAAACTGGATCCCGTTCCCGCGCAGCACATTTTGCGGCTGAAATCGAAAGCCATTTTGCCACTATTCGAGCGGAAATTGTTCGATCGGTCATCTCTAAAATCGACTCCTAGAGTCAATTGCGACACGCCGAAGATATTAATTAACCTTGCACTTACCCAAAGAGGGGCAAGAATTAAACCTAACGTTGAAGGTTAAGGAGGCCAGAATGTCTGATCAAAGCACGTTTGATTTTGCCGATGTCGACGGCAACCTGCTCTTCACCGACGGTCTACCAGGGGGAGACCCGACCGTTGGCTATCGCGGAACCTCGGCTGCCACGGCTGCCGGCATCAGTTACCGACAGCTCGATTACTGGGACCGCACCGACCTTGTTCAGCCATCGGTGCGCGGAGCAACCGGTTCGGGAACGCAAAGACTTTATGCATTCAGGGATATCTTGGTGCTCAAGCTAGTCAAGCGACTATTGGACACCGGGGTATCGCTTCAGCAAATTCGAATTGCTATCAAGCAGCTGCGTAAGTCGGGTATCAACGACCTAGCAACAACCACACTTATGTCGGATGGCGTAAAAGTGTATCTCTGCAATAGCAGCGAAGAGGTTATCGACCTATTGGCTCGCGGCCAGGGCGTATTCGGCATCGCAGTAGGGTTAGTTTTCCGAGAGGTAGAAGCAACTCTGTCTACCATCACTCCGAGCTCACTCGAAGAACTCGACGATTTGTCAGTTCGACGTCTGGCCAAAAAAGCGATTTAGTCTTTTTTCGTTTCTTCGCTGATTCCGAGAATCTCTGTCAGCTCGTCGCTCGACTCAGAATCTTCAAGCGCTAAAACCTCGTCGATAGTTTGACCCCTCATTACTCGGTTTAGTCGAAGTACTTTTCGGCTAGCGCGATTTGGTCTAAAAGTGGTTTGCTGACCAAACGAATTCTGAACATATTCCAGGACTCGATCAAAAACACCGGCAATTTCGATAGCCGATTGGCCCGGCCAGCCGTGAATTGGCCTTCCCGCGCCCTGAGCTTGCTGGAGTACGGTTCGTTCTTCAATCACATCCGGCAGAATTCGATTGCCGTACTTCTCACGAAGTTCGCCTACCCGAAAGTCACCCTCGGTGGACTGCGGGCGAAAACGATTTATCAGTATGCCAAGTGTTTCGAGGCGGCTGGTGAGACCGCGTCTCAGTTCGGCCAAAGCGTGCATCGTTCGGTCGGCAGCAACCACCGAGAATAGCGAGGGTTCGGAAACGATAATCACTCGGTCGCTGGCCACCCAAGCGGTTCGAGTTAGCCCGTTGACCGAAGGAGGGGTGTCGATAATCACCAGATCGTAGCTTGATTCCAGTTTCGCCAGAGCAACTTCGAGGCGCCAGATTTCATTAATCGTAGGAGAGGGAGTGTCCAGAGTTTGAGTTTTTGGGCTTCCCACCATCACATCTATAGTTCCGGAGTGCAGTTTGTTCCAAGTACTGGATACGATTGCTCTATGCACAATGCTGTGCCGGGGATTTTGAATGACATCGGCAACGGTTTCGGCAAATTCCCCGATGGCGCCCAAACCGGTGGTGGCATCACACTGTGGGTCTAGATCTACCACCAAAGTGCGTAGACCTTGAGAGAACGCAGCGGATGCTAAACCTAAGGCAACCGTGGTCTTTCCTACGCCCCCTTTTAGGGAGCTAACGCTGAGAACATGCACGCTAATAGGCTACTCTGAAATGCGGGATGTCATTAACCCTATGTTCGCTCAAACACACTCTACGAGGTGGCAATGTTCAAGAAGATTCTGGTCGCAAACCGCGGGGAAATAGCCATCCGCGCCTTCCGGGCCGCTTATGAACTAGGAGCGAAAACTGTTGCTGTGTTCCCATACGAGGACCGCAATTCTAGCCACCGCCTAAAGGCCGATGAGGCCTACCAGATTGGTTCGGAAGGTCATCCGGTTCGTGCCTATTTGAACGTTTCAGAGATAATTCGGGTAGCTAAAGAATCGGGCGCCGATGCGATTTATCCTGGCTACGGTTTTTTATCAGAAAACCCTGAACTGGCCCAAGCGGCAGCCGAAAACGGAATCAAGTTCATCGGCCCAACCTCAGACATTCTTGAGATGGCCGGCAACAAGGTAAACGCCAAAGAAGCGGCAATTGCGGCTGGCGTTCCAGTTCTAAAGTCTTCAATTCAATCGGCCGACATAGGTGAACTGGTATCGGCGGCCAAAGAATTTGTTTACCCGATCTTCGTCAAGGCTGTTGCCGGTGGTGGCGGGCGTGGAATGCGTCGTGTTGAAAAACCAGAAGAGCTAGAAGCGGCACTTGCAGAAGCCAGCCGTGAGGCAGCAAGCGCATTTGGCGACCCACGCGTCTTTCTGGAACAGGCTGTACTGCGCCCAAGGCACATCGAAGTACAGATACTCGCCGATGAACAGGGCAATGTAGTTCATCTTTTTGAACGCGACTGTTCAATTCAGCGGCGCAACCAAAAAGTGGTTGAGATTGCTCCGGCGCCACACATTACCCAAGAACTGAGGGAAGAGCTTTACCGAGACGCGGTGGCGTTTGCCAAGAAGATCGGTTATCGCAACGCTGGAACGGTTGAGTTCCTTATCGACACGGTTGGTGAGAACGTTGGGAAGCACGTATTCATCGAGATGAACCCTCGAATTCAGGTGGAGCACACCGTAACCGAGGAAATAACCGACATCGACCTAGTGCAGTCTCAGATGCGTATTGCAGCTGGAGAGAGCCTGATTGATCTCGGGCTCACCCAGGACAAAATTACAATGCATGGCTTTGCGGTTCAATGTCGCATTACCACCGAGAATCCAGCCGCTGGTTTTAAACCAGACTCGGGCAAGATCACCACATACCGATCACCAGGCGGAGCAGGCATCCGTCTGGACGGTGGAACAATTTCTGCCGGTAGCGAGGTTAGCCCGCACTTTGACTCTCTACTCGTCAAATTAATCGCACGAGGGCGTGATTTCCGCTCTGCAGTGATGAGAGCAGAGCGTGCGCTCGCGGAGTTCCGGATTCGCGGAGTATCAACAAACATTTCCTTCATGCAGGCGGTTTTGGCCGATTCAACATTTGCCAGCGGGGATCTCTCCACCTCATTCATCGACGAACGCCCTGAATTACTCACTCAGCGCCCATCTCAAGACCGAGGAACCAAGATTCTTACCTGGCTCGCTGACGTGACGGTAAATCAGCCCTACGGCCCACGTAACGGTCGAGTGTCGCCCGCTCTAAAGCTACCTAAAGTTGATTTGTCTCTCGCTCCACCGGCCGGTTCGCGCCAGCGTTTACTGGAACTTGGTCCGGTGGGCTTTGCAAAAGCCTTGCGGGAGCAGGGCAAGGTTGGGATCACCGATACCACGTTTAGGGATGCTCACCAGTCGTTGCTGGCTACCAGAGTTCGCGGTCGCGATTTGGTGCAGGTAGCGCCATACGTGGCACGCATCACTCCAGAACTGTTCTCGGTTGAGGCCTGGGGTGGGGCGACCTACGATGTGGCACTGCGTTTTCTGGGTGAAGACCCTTGGGAGCGACTAACCGCACTCAGAGCTGCCATGCCGAACATCTGTATCCAGATGCTTCTTCGCGGACGCAACACGGTTGGCTATACGCCATACCCAACCGAAGTCACCGAAGCCTTTGTGGCCGAGGCGGCGGCCAGCGGCGTGGATATCTTTAGAATTTTCGATGCGCTTAATGACGTCGAGCAGATGAAACCGGCAATCGCCGCAGTGCTCGCCACTAAGACGGCAATTGCGGAAGTGGGAATCTGCTATTCGGGAAATCTACTCGACCCAAAAGAAGATTTATACACGCTGGATTACTATCTCGCCCTAGCCGATGAAATGGTTGCTGCTGGTGCTCACATTCTGGCAATCAAAGATATGGCCGGCTTACTTCGCCCGGCCGCAGCCAGCAGGCTCGTGAGAGCACTTCGGGAGCGTTTTGACCTTCCTGTTCATCTTCACACCCACGACACCGCTGGAGGCCAGTTAGCAACCCTTATGGCCGCCATTGAAGCGGGCGTGGACGCCGTTGATGTGGCCTCCGCACCTATGGCGGGAACTACCAGTCAACCTTCCGCTTCGGCACTTGTGGCAGCTCTGGCAGACACCGAGCACGACAGTGGAATCTCGTTGGACGCAATGACAGCGCTGGAGCCCTATTGGGAAGCCGTTCGTCATGTTTACTCTCCGTTTGAGTCAGGGTTGGCCGGCCCAACGGGTCGGGTTTACAAACATGAGATTCCTGGCGGGCAACTCTCGAATCTCCGCCAACAGGCAATTTCACTCGGGTTGGGAGACCAGTTTGAGCGAGTCGAAGACATGTATGCCGCCGCCAATGAGATTCTCGGTAGACCAACCAAGGTAACCCCGTCGTCTAAGGTCGTAGGTGATTTGGCCCTGCATCTGGTGGCGGCTAACGCTGACCCTAAAGACTTCGCCGAAAACCCTCAGAACTACGACGTTCCGGATTCGGTGGTTGGTTTTATGGCTGGTGAGTTGGGAGACCTGCCCGGTGGGTGGCCTGAGCCATTTCGCACCAAGGTGTTGGCCGGTAAAAACTTGAAGTTCGGCGTAACACCCGTGAGCGACACTGATATGGCAATCCTGAAAGGTAGCAACTCTGCTGACCGCCGTGGAGCGCTAAATCGTCTTCTGTTTCCCGCCCCGACCAAGGAGTATCTAACCAATCGAGCTACCTATGGAAACCTCGATCAAGTTGACACGGTCGACTATCTTTACGGTCTCGAACAAGGTCACGAGCACGTCGTTGAAATCGCGAAGGGTGTTCAACTCTTCGTAGGCTTAGAGGCTATTGGTTCCCCAGATTCCAAGGGAAATCGAACCGTAATGGCCACTCTCAACGGACAACTGAGACCCATCGACATTCGCGATAAAAAGATTTCGGTAGACGTGCCCCAGGCGGAGAAGGCCGACTCATCGAAACTTGGCCACATCGCGGCACCTTTCTCCGGCGCAGTAACAGTCACGGTAGTTGAAGGCGTTCGGGTTGAAATTGGTCAACCGGTCGCAATCATTGAAGCGATGAAGATGGAAGCTACGATAACTGCAACGATGGAAGGTGTGATTCGAAGAATTGCAATACCGAAAACCACGGCAGTTGAAGCTGGAGACCTTATTCTTGTGGTGGAAAGCGAATAGTCTGAAGCCTAAAAGGTAGACTTGAGTTTTTAGATTTAGAGATTGGAGCGGCTGTGGCTTTTGGCGACAAAAAGAGAAACAAGGCTATTGCTGAGGAGAAAACCCACTCACTGGCAGAAGCTGCGGTTGATGTCGCAAGCGTAGATCTCGCTCCCAGCACCGCTTCCATCGAAATCGTTCCGGAATCCGCTAACGCTCGCGAACCTAAGACCGATACCGGGCCAATTCCTCCGAGAAGCAACTACACCCGCCGCGACCAACTGCGCGGAGACGTCTTTGACCAACCCGAGCCAGCATCAATGCTCACAGCCGACCGACTAATCGACGTAGGACCCAGAAATCGTGCTGCCCCAGAAGGCGGATTACGACCCTTCATCTACTACCTAACTCTAAAAACGATCAACCTAGGTGACTCTCGTAAGGTTCGCGAGCGCAAGGCGCTGGATGCCCGAATTGGCGTCGCTTTTGAAGGTGGAGCAAAGTTTGTCCCAGTTCTAACTCGCAAGGGCGGAGTGGGCAAGACCACGGTTACGACCCTGTTGGGGATGGCTCTTTCGCTTTCCCGTGAAGACCGCGTTATCGCCATTGATGCCAACCCAGACCGTGGAACTCTGGCCGAGCGAGTTAGCAAGTCGACCCGTTTCACTGTTCGAGATGTTGTGAACCGTGCCGCTGCAATCGATGGCTTCACCGAGTTCTCCACGATGGTGTCGCGCGACACCACTCGTCTTGATGTTTTGGCGTCCGACGCCGACCCGATGCTATCCGAGGCTTTCGACGAAGGCGACTACAACGTGGTTGCTGATATGGCGGCTAGATACTATTCCGTAGTTCTCACCGACTGCGGTACCGGAATAGTCCACTCGGTAATGCGCCCAACATTGCAGCGCGCCAGCGGCCTGGTAATCGTCTCTGGTGGCTCGGTGGATGAGGCCAGGCTGGCTTCTGAAACTCTTACCTGGCTTGAGGCGAACGGTTACGGAGATTTGGTACGAAACTCGATTGTGGCTCTAAACACGGCAACGCAGGCAACCAACCTCGTGAAGATTGACGAAATTGAACAGCATTTCAAATCCCGTGTGCGGAACGTCGTTCGCATTCCTTACGACCCAGCCCTTGCGGCCGGGTCAGTCATAAAGTTCCAGCAGTTGAAGCCACACACCCGAGAAGCCGCGCGTGAGCTTGCTGCCCTAGTGGTAGACGGCCTTAACAACCCGATCTAGTGACCGTTCGAGAAATCCGCCTCTACGGCGACCCCGTTTTGCGAACTGTTTGTCAGCCGATTGAAGAGATTACTCCGGCCATAGAAGATCTAATCCAGGATTTACTTGAGACAACACAGTTACCCGGTCGGGCGGGTGTGGCAGCGCCTCAAATTGGAGTGAGCCTTCGGGCTTTCAGCTATCACGTGAATGGCGAATTTGGTTATCTAATAAACCCTCGAATTGTCGAACTTTCGGGTGAGCCGGAAGAAATCGACGAAGGATGCCTTTCGGTGCCAGGTCTTTGGGAAAAGACTCGCAGGTTTCCCTTGGCAACTGCGGAAGGCTTGAATCTCGCGGGTGAAACCATCCGGATTGAAGGTTCCGGATTGTTGGCGCAGGCATTGCAGCACGAGTGCGATCACCTAGACGGGATGGTTTACCTTGACCGTCTGGCTGCAGCTCATCGCAAGGAAGCGATGAGAAAACTACGAGAGACCGACTGGTTTTAGAAGTTAACCGCGCGGTCTACGTTGCCTTTGCCGTCGCCGTAAAGCTCCGCAATTTCCTTAGCGAAATCTCTGGCTACCGCCTCGCGCTTAATCTTAAGGCTCGGAGTTAGGTGCCCAGATTGCTCCGTAAGTTCGGCGGCAATCACTACGAACTTTCGAATCGACTCTGCGGTTGAGAATGACAGGTTCACCTTATCGATTGCTCCCTGCAACTCAGCCAAAACCAATGGGTCTCCAGCAGCCTCTGAAACGGTTAGCTTCTCGTTGCCACCGTGGTTTTTCAGCCACGAAGTGAGCATCTCTGAATCGAGAGAAATGAGTGCACTCACGAAAGGCTTCTTGTCTCCGAGAACCACGACCTGACCCACTAGCGGGTGAGCGCGTAGCGGATCTTCCAGGCCGGCCGGCGCCACATTCTTTCCACCGGCAGTAACCAAAAGTTCTTTCTTTCGACCCGTAATGGTTAGGAACCCGTCGTCGTCTAATTCGCCGATATCTCCGGTTCTGAACCAGTCGCCGTCGAACGTCTCAGTGGTTGCCGTTGGGTTTCTCCAATACCCGCGCATGATGTTGTTTCCGCGAAGTTGAATCTCACCGTCGGCGGCAATCCGCACTCCACAACCTGGAAGGGTTCGCCCGATCTTGCCAATCTTGATTTGGCTTGGACGAGCAATCATCGCCGGTCCGGTGGTTTCCGTCAGTCCATAGCCTTCAAGAACGGTTAGCCCGATGCCGGCGTAGAAGTAACCCAAACGGGCACCCAGAGGCGCTCCACCCGAGATTGCGTACTTTAGTTGGCCACCCATAGCGGCACGAATCTTCTTGTAAACCAGAACGTCGAAAATCGCGTGCTGAATGGTTAGCCCCAGGCCAGCCGAACCTTTTTCTTCTTTGGCTTTGGCATAGGTGACAGCGGTTAGAGCAGCCTTTCGGAAAATGTCGCCCTTGCCACCGGCCTCGGCCTTTTGCTCAGCCGAGTTGTAGACCTTTTCGAAAACACGAGGCACTGCGAGAAGGAAATCGGGCTTGAACGAAATCATAGCTGGCCCGACGTCTTTGGCATCTGACTTGTGGCCGACTTTGACTCCAACGTGGATTGTTAGAACTTCAACGAAGCGGGCAAAGATGTGTGCGAGTGGCAAAAATAGGAGAGTTGACCGACCGGTCTGAAGCACTTCAGGCATCTCTAGCATGCAGTTTTTGCTCAGTTCCACGAAGCCACGGTGTAAAAGCTCACAACCCTTGGGCACGCCTGTGGTTCCAGAGGTGTAGATGATCGTGGCCAGGTCGTAGAGACCGGCTCGAGTTCGTCTTTCTTCGAGGGAGTCATCGTCGATGTCGTGCCCGCGCTGCACTAGCAGCCCAATTGCGTCTTGGTCTAGGCGCCATACCTGTCGGGCTAGAGGGACACCAGACTTTATTGAATCAAATCGATCTTGGTGTTCT
>Ga0315908_10003815_pt1 | contig 10935 bp, 2 predicted proteins | sample LakEriMetagenome_12_FD_203520 | JGI IMG/M metagenome (GOLD analysis project Ga0315908, IMG submission 203520) | Freshwater fungal communities from buoy surface, Lake Erie, Ohio, United States - Buoy 4 MA124 | ecosystem: Environmental > Aquatic > Freshwater > Lake > Lake biofilm | place: USA...
TGCTGTATGAAGAATTAATTTGTTTAACAATTAAAGCACTTCCTAAACCTTGATTTTCTACTTTTAATTGCTCTGTGGTATAGACATCTGTGTATAATATTGTATTTTCACCATAAATTATCAAATTAGAAGCCGTTAGATTACCTATTATTTCTAAGTCACTGTTATATTTATCATTAATTATGAATCGATTTGTAACACCATCAGAAATACTATCTGCTGATAAATCTGTTATTATTTGAGATATAAGATTGCTTGTATCCGTAATAGCTTGTGCTGTATCTGCGAATTTAGTAGTGTAATCGGTAAATAACAGATTGCTGGTATCAGAGATTACTTGAGAAGTTTCGGCGAATTTAGTAGTGTAATCAGTGAATAACAGATTGCTGGTATCGGTGATCGATTGATCGGTAGCCGCGAATTTAGCAGTGTAATCAGTTACTAATAAGTTGCTGGTATCAGAGATTACTTGAGAAGTCTCGGCGAATTTAGTAGTATAATCAGTGAATAGCAAGTTGCTGGTATCAGAGATCGATTGATCAGTAGCCGCGAATTTAGCAGTGTAATCAGTTACTAATAAGTTGCTGGTATCAGAGATTACTTGAGCAGTCTCGGAGAATTTAGTAGTATAATCAGTGAATAGCAAGTTGCTTGTATCAGAGATCGATTGATCAGTAGCCGCGAATTTCGCAGTGTAATCAGTTACTAATAAGTTGCTGGTATCTGAGATTACTTGAGAAGTCTCAGCGAATTTAGTAGTGTAATCGGTAAATAACAAGTTGCTGGTATCAGAGATTACTTGAGCAGTCTCGGAGAATTTAGTAGTGTAATCAGTGAATAACAGATTGCTGGTATCGGCGATCGATTGATCTGTGGCTGCAAATTTAGTAGTATAATCAGTGAATAACAGATTGCTGGTATCAGAGATTACTTGAGCGGTCTCGGAGAATTTAGTAGTGTAATCAGTGAATAACAGATTGCTGGTATCTGAGATTACTTGAGAAGTCTCAGCGAATTTCGCAGTGTAATCAGTTACTAATAAGTTGCTGGTATCTGAGATTACTTGAGAAGTCTCAGCGAATTTAGTAGTGTAATCGGTAAATAACAAGTTGCTGGTATCAGAGATCGATTGATCAGTAGCCGCGAATTTCGCAGTGTAATCAGTTACTAATAAGTTGCTGGTATCAGAGATTACTTGAGAAGTCTCAGCGAATTTAGTAGTATAATCAGTGAATAACAGATTGCTGGTATCAGAGATTACTTGAGAAGTCTCAGCGAATTTAGTAGTGTAATCGGTAAATAACAGATTGCTGGTATCAGAGATTACTTGAGAAGTCTCTGCGAATTTAGCAGTGTAATCAGTGAATAAAAAGTTACTGGTATCGGCGATTGATTGATCGGTAGCCGCGAATTTAGCAGTGTAATCAGTAAATAAAAAGTTACTTGTCGACAAAACATAGTTGCTTGTTTCTGATATTATATCACGACCATTTAGAGTAAATTTAAAGTCATCTCCGGCTTCCGAAACGATATTTACACTACCCTTCACTTCTAATAAATTATCCCCAGATGGTATTATACCACCAATTCCAACACTACCATCATTTAAGATAGTGAATACTTCTGAATCGCTATTTGAAGCATTAAAGATACTGTATGAAGAGTTAATTTGTTTAACAATTAAAGCACTTCCTAACCCTTGATTTTCTACTTTTAATTGTTCGGTGGTATAGACATCTGTGTATAATATTGTATTTTCGCCATAAATTATCAAGTTCGATGCTGTTAAGTTACCTATTATCTCCAAGTCGCTGTTATATTTATCGTTAATTATGAATCGATTCGTAACTCCATCCGCTATACTATCAGCTGATAAATCTGTTATTCTTTGAGATATAAGATTGCTGGTATCAGATATAACTTGAGCAGTATCAGCGAATTTAGTAGTGTAATCGGTAAATAACAAGTTGCTGGTATCAGAGATAACTTGTGCAGTATCAGCGAATTTAGTAGTGTAATCGGTAAATAACAAGTTGCTGGTATCAGAGATAACTTGTGCAGTCTCGGAGAATTTAGCAGTGTAATCGGTAAATAACAGATTGCTTGTATCTGAGATAACTTGAGCAGTATCAGCGAATTTAGTAGTGTAATCAGTGAATAACAGATTGCTGGTATCAGAGATTACTTGAGCGGTCTCGGAGAATTTAGCAGTGTAATCGGTTACTAATAAGTTGCTGGTATCGGTGATCGATTGATCGGTGGCCGCGAATTTAGCAGTGTAATCAGTGAATAACAGATTGCTGGTATCGGAGATAGATTGATCAGTTGCCGCGAATTTAGCAGTATAATCAGTGAATAACAGATTGCTGGTATCAGAGATTACTTGAGCGGTTTCGGAGAATTTAGCAGTGTAATCGGTTACTAATAAGTTGCTGGTATCGGTGATCGATTGATCAGTAGCTGCGAATTTAGCAGTGTAATCAGTGAATAACAGATTGCTGGTATCAGAGATTACTTGAGCGGTCTCGGAGAATTTAGCAGTGTAATCAGTGAATAACAGATTGCTGGTATCGGTGATCGATTGATCGGTGGCCGCGAATTTAGCAGTGTAATCAATGAATAACAGATTGCTGGTATCTGAGATAACTTGTGCAGTCTCTGAGAATTTAGCAGTGTAATCAGTGAATAACAGATTGCTGGTATCAGAGATCGATTGATCAGTAGCAGCGAATTTAGCAGTGTAATCAGTGAATAACAGATTGCTGGTATCTGAGATAACTTGTGCAGTCTCTGAGAATTTAGCAGTGTAATCGGTTACTAATAAGTTGCTGGTATCTGAGATAACTTGTGCAGTCTCTGAGAATTTAGCAGTGTAATCAGTGAATAACAAGTTACTTGTATCAGAGATCGATTGATCAGTAGCAGCGAATTTAGTAGTGTAATCAGCGAATAACAGATTGCTGGTATCAGAGATCGATTGATCAGTGGCCGCGAATTTAGTAGTGTAATCAGTGAATAACAGATTGCTGGTATCAGAGATCGATTGAGCTGTCTGAGAGAATTTAGTAGTGTAATCAGTGAATAACAGATTGCTGGTATCTGAGATCGATTGATCAGTAGCTGCGAATTTAGCAGTGTAATCAGTGAATAACAGATTGCTTGTATCAGAGATCGATTGATCAGTAGCCGCGAATTTAGCAGTGTAGTCTGATGCTAATAAATTGCTGGTTGATAAAACATAATTACTGGTTTCTGTTATTATATCACGACCATTTAGGGTAAATTTAAAGTCATCTCCTGCTTCTGAAACGATATTTACACTTCCTTTCACTTCTAATAAATTATCCCCAGAAGGTATTATCCCGCCTATTCCAACACTGCCGTCGTTTAAGATAGTGAATACTTCTGAATCGCTGTTTGACGCATTAAAGATGCTGTATGAAGAATTAATTTGTTTAACAACCAATGCACTTCCCAAACCTTGATTTTCTACCTTTAATTGCTCGGTGGTATATACGTCAGTATATAATATTGTATTTTCACCATAAATTATCAAGTTAGAAGCTTTTAGATCGCCTATTATCTCTAAGTCGCTATTGTATTTATCATTAATTATGAATCTATTTGTAACTCCATCCGCTATACTATCGGCTGATAAATCTGTTATTCTTTGAGATATCAGATTGCTGGTATCAGAGATTACTTGTGCAGTATCAGCAAATTTGGCTGAGTAATCAGTAAATAAGAAGTTGCTAGTATCAGAGATAACTTGAGCAGTCTCCGAGAATTTGGCTGAGTAATCAGTGAATAGCAGGTTGCTGGTATCAGAGATTACTTGAGCTGTATCAGCAAATTTAGTAGAGTAATCAGTAAACAACAAGTTGCTGGTATCAGAGATTACTTGAGCAGTCTCAGAGAATTTGGTAGAGTAATCCGTAAATAAGAGGTTGCTTGTATCAGTGATTACTTGAGCAGTCTCAGAGAATTTAGTGGAGTAATCAGTAAACAACAAGTTGCTGGTATCAGATATCACTTGAGCGGTCTCCGAGAATTTAGTAGAGTAATCAGTGAACAATAGGTTGCTGGTATCAGATATCACTTGAGCGGTCTCCGAGAATTTAGTAGAGTAATCAGTGAATAGCAGATTGCTGGTATCTAAGATAGATTGTTGTGTCTCAGAGAATTTAGTAGAGTAATCCGTAAATAAGAGGTTGCTGGTATCCGAGATAACTTGAGCAGTCTCAGAGAATTTAGTTGAGTAATCAGTGAACAACAGATTGCTGGTATCCGAGATAACTTGAGCAGTCTCAGAGAATTTAGTTGAGTAATCAGTGAACAACAGATTGCTGGTATCAGCGATTACTTGGGCAGTCTCCGAGAATTTAGTGGAGTAATCAGTGAATAACAGATTACTGGTATCTGAGATTACTTGAGCAGTCTCCGAGAATTTAGTAGAGTAATCAGTGAATAACAGATTGCTTGTATCAGAGATAGATTGAGCAGTCTCGGAGAATTTAGTTGAGTAATCAGTGAACAAAAGATTGCTTGTATCTGAGATTACTTGAGCAGTCTCCGAGAATTTAGTAGAGTAATCAGTGAATAACAGATTGCTTGTATCAGAGATTGATTGTTGGGTCTCCGAGAATTTAGTTGAGTAATCAGTGAACAAAAGATTGCTTGTATCAGAGATTGATTGTTGGGTCTCCGAGAATTTAGTAGAGTAATCAGTGAACAACAGATTGCTGGTATCCGAGATCACTTGAGCAGTCTCAGAGAATTTAGTAGAGTAATCAGTGAATAAAAGATTGCTGGTATCCGAGATCACTTGAGCTGTCTCAGAGAATTTAGCAGAGTAATCAGTAAATAGCAAGTTGCTGGTATCAGAGATAGATTGTGCAGTATCCGCAAATTTAGCAGAATAATCGGTGAACAAAAAGTTACTTGTCGATAAAACATAGTTGCTCGTTTCTGTTATTATATCACGACCATTTATGGTAAATTTAAAGTCATCTCCGGTTTCAGAAACGATATTTACGCTACCTTTTACTTCTAATAAATTATCCCCCGATGGTATTATACCACCGATACCAACACTGCCGTCATTTAAGATAGTGAATACTTCAGAATCGCTATTTGATGCATTGAAGATGCTATAAGAAGAGTTAATTTGTTTAACAACTAATGCACTCCCTAACCCTTGATTTTCTACTTTTAATTGCTCTGTGGTATATACATCAGTGTATAATATTGTATTTTCACCATAAATTATCAAGTTAGAAGCTTTTAGATCACCTATTATCTCCAAGTCACTGTTATATTTATCATTAATTATGAATCTATTTGTAACTCCGTCAGAAATACTATCGGCCGATAAATCTGTTATTATTTGAGATATAAGATTGCTTGTATCCGTAATAGCTTGTGCTGTATCAGCAAATTTAGCAGAGTAATCAGTATATAACAGGTTGCTTGTATCAGTGATTACTTGAGAAGTCTCAGAGAATTTAGTGGAGTAATCAGTGAACAAAAGATTGCTGGTATCTAAGATAGATTGTTGTGTATCCGCAAATTTAGCAGTGTAATCAGTGAACAAAAGATTGCTGGTATCAGAGATTACTTGAGCTGTATCAGCAAATTTAGCGGAGTAATCAGTGAACAAAAGATTGCTGGTATCGGAGATAACTTGAGCAGTCTCCGAGAATTTAGTAGAGTAATCAGTGAACAACAGATTGCTGGTATCGGAGATAACTTGAGCAGTCTCCGAGAATTTAGTAGAGTAATCCGTAAATAAGAGGTTGCTTGTATCAGTGATTACTTGAGAAGTCTCGGAGAATTTAGTTGAGTAATCAGTGAACAAAAGATTGCTGGTATCAGAGATTACTTGAGCTGTATCAGCAAATTTAGCGGAGTAATCAGTGAACAAAAGATTGCTGGTATCCGAGATAACTTGTGAAGTCTCTGAGAATTTTGTTGAGTAATCCGTAAATAACAGGTTGCTGGTATCTAAGATAACTTGTGAAGTCTCTGAGAATTTAGTAGTGTAATCAGTGAATAAAAGATTGCTGGTATCTGAGATTACTTGAGCAGTCTCCGAGAATTTAGTAGAGTAATCAGTGAATAACAGATTGCTGGTATCTGAGATTACTTGAGCAGTCTCAGAGAATTTAGTAGAGTAATCAGTGAACAACAGATTGCTGGTATCAGAGATAACTTGAGCAGTCTCGGAGAATTTAGTAGAGTAATCCGTAAATAGCAGGTTGCTGGTATCTGAGATAGATTGTGCGGTATCAGAGAATTTAGTGGAGTAATCAGTGAACAAAAGATTGCTGGTATCAGAGATAGATTGTTGGGTCTCAGAGAATTTAGTGGAGTAATCAGTGAATAGCAGGTTGCTGGTATCAGAGATTACTTGAGCAGTCTCAGAAAATTTAGTAGAGTAATCAGTGAATAGCAGGTTGCTGGTATCCGAGATAGATTGTTGTGTCTCTGAGAATTTAGTAGAGTAATCAGTGAATAGTAGATTGCTGGTATCCGAGATAACTTGTGCGGTCTCCGAGAATTTAGTAGAGTAATCAGTGAATAGCAAGTTGCTGGTATCTGAGATAGATTGTTGGGTCTCAGAGAATTTAGTGGAGTAATCGGTGAACAAAAAGTTGCTTGTTGATAAAACATAGTTGCTCGTTTCTGTTATTATATCACGACCATTTATGGTAAATTTAAAGTCGTCTCCGGCTTCAGAAACGATATTTACGCTACCTTTTACTTCTAATAAATTATCCCCAGAAGGTATTATACCACCTATTCCAACACTACCATCGTTTAAGATAGTGAATACTTCAGAATCGCTATTTGATGCATTGAAGATGCTATAAGAAGAGTTAATTTGTTTAACAACTAATGCACTCCCTAACCCTTGATTTTCTACTTTTAATTGCTCGGTGGTATATACGTCAGTATATAATATTGTATTTTCACCATAAATTATCAAGTTAGAAGCTTTTAGATCACCTATTATTTCTAAGTCGCTATTGTATTTATCATTAATTATGAATCTATTAGTAACTCCATCTGCTATACTATCAGCCGATAAATCTGTTATTCTTTGAGATATCAGATTGCTGGTATCAGCAATGGATTGGGAAGTTGCCGCAAATTTAGCAGTGTAATCAGTTTGAAGTAAGTTACTGGTATCTTCAATCGATCGGGAAGTTGCCGCAAATTTAGTAGTGTAATCAGTTTGAAGTAAGTTACTGGTATCTTCGATCGATTGCGAAGTAATAGAAAATTTTGTAGTGTAGTCACTTAGCAACAAGTTACAAGTATCTACGATGTAATCAGTAGTTGTTGCGAATTTAGAAGTGTAATCCGCAATTAACAGGTTGCTATTATATAATATATTCGCATATATGTTGCTTGTATCAGATGTAATGTCTGCAAATAGATCCCTGTTATTTAATATAAGGTTACCTTCGATATACATATCTTTCGGGATAATAACATCGCCTTTCTTGTTTGCGACAAATACGTCTACTATATTATTATTTGAAAGGCTTGAAATTTTGAACGACGAGTTTGTCGTAGATAATTTCCAATCCGTATTAGAATTTGCTCCATATACTCCAGAGCCAGTTTTCAATTCTATATTGACGCTCCCTTCATCGCGGGGGTCTTCTAATCTGAGAGATACGTTCGATTGAACTAAATGAAATCGTGCCTGAGGTCTCGCAATACCATATCCAACATTTAATATATTCATTTTGTGTATTCGTATCTATATAATTAGCGAGATATTATATCTTAGAATAAAAAAAATTTTAAATTTATTATACAATATTTGACGCATTTGCATTGATTTGGTCTTCAAATGTATTTATATTAGACGAAAATACATGGATATCTAATATATTTGCGAGAGTACTGTATACATATTTATTCTATTCTTTTACATTTTGTTCTAAAGCTAATAATCTTGTTTCTAAATCATAAATTTTATTTTTTTGTTCTTCTATTTTGACCGCTACTAATTATGCTGGTAATGGGTCGGCATTGTCTGGAAAACAGAGCACAATAAATAGCACAGCAGGGCAACTTATTATAGGTAACGGCAATGGATCTACTACTACTCACACAGGTCTTACATATAACACTTCAACATCTACTTTGACTGCTACTAATTTTGTTGGCAACGGAAGCGGTCTCACAAGTATGCCTTTTATACCAAAATTCACATCCGAACCATGGGGAATGAACATACACGAAAGTAGAAACGGCACTACATATTTAGGGTTCGGCGCTGGACATTGGCATACTCAAAATTATGCTCGGATTAATACAGTTCATGTAGGTGGAGATGTTAATGCTTTTCAATTTCGATTCGAATGTTATAATTCGTGGATATATATGTATTTTGGAGGAACATTAGCGTCAAATACATCTTGGTCGGTAGGTAGTGATTCGCGAATTAAGTGTGATATAAATAAAATTGAAGATAATGAATGCCTTACTATACTACGTAATATCAGTATGTATAAATATAAATTAAAAGAAACAAGGCAACAAAAGAGATATAAGTCACATATGAATTATGGTTTTATTGCTCAAGATATTATAAATTATTTACCCCAATCAGTTTCTTCGACAAAAAAGGCTATCCCTTCAATACATAAGCCGTGTACAATTATAGGTGATGTTCTCGAATTAGACGATATTGACGATTATATTGATAAATACGGTAATATATTTAAATATGAATATGAAGCGAAAATAAATGATGTTTTAGAATTAGTATTATATGGCGATTTCCCGAACGATGAAAAAGATAAGGTTAAATTACTAATAACCGATGTTATTACAAATAAAAAATTTAAAATAGTAAAGTTGGAAGGAGATTTGGATTATACAAAAAAATGGTTTGTATTTGGAAATATTGTAGATGATTTTTTATCATTAGAACATAATATGATTCACAATATAGGCGTTGGTGCAATTAAATGTATAGATAATGATGTAACCAATCTTAAAAATGAAATTGATTTACTGAAACAAGAAAATCAAATATTGAAAAATAAATTGAACATATTATCAAATCATATTGGTTTAGGAGATCAATTTTAGACCCTGTTATATTTAATAATAACTACATGATAATAATTTATCTATAGATACTATTAACAATCTTTTTGAGGAAAATCTCGCAATGTTTTACAATTAGTATATAATTTTATTTATCATAATCTTTTAAAATTACATCAGTAACTATTAATACAATCAGGCTGATCTAATAATTCATCTCTTTTCTATTGCTAAATTAGCTCTTTCAAACTCTTTTTTATCCATTATATTATAATATAATATTTTTATAATTACAATTAAACGTAATGGAGTATTTCAAATATAAATCTTCCTGTATATCTATATAACCACCATTTTGCGTAATTTGAACCCACCTCTAAATACAGATAATTATAACCATCGCTATAACTCCAATGATTTGTAAATCCACCATTTTTACCTATTGTTCCAATAGATATTAGTTGTTTATTTATGAAAACTTTTACATGTTTATGATGGGTTGAACTTGCCCATATATGGACAGGTTGTACATTATTACTTTCGTCTACATAAGTAAAATCGTATATACCTATTTCAACAAATGCTTGGTTTGTTAAAAGAGATGATCCTCCGATAGAAATACTGGTTGCGTTAATATTAGTAGCGGTCAAGGTAGTACCAGAAAAAGTGAGAGAAGAACTTGTAGTAGTAGATCCATTGCCGTTACCTATAATAAGTTGCCCTGCTGTGCTATTTATTGTGCTCTGTTTTCCAGACAATGCCGACCCATTACCAGCAAATCCATGTTGGAAACTTTAGGAAAAATATAAATACGTACATTAAAACCGATTGGATGATTATCTAAAAATATCTCACATCAATGTTTAATGCACGTAATATGTGTAAATAGGACATTTAGTATACTTCTATAATATAAAATACATACGCGTATTATTATTTTATATAAAATAATAATATTAATAATTAGATAGATAGATAAAATGATTACATGTTCGACAAGCAATATAGATTTAATACATGGTAGTGTTTTTGGAGATACAACCACGGATTGGCGCATATCTAATACGGAGTCTGCAATCGCCGGACAAACGGGTACATTTAATATTTTTAATAGTACTAATCCTGCACAGCCTAATTTTTCTATTGTTCAAAATGGAAATATTGGTATCGGGACTGCGGCAAGTATTTCATCGACGTCGCGAATGGAAATTGTGGGAAATATTAATACAACAGGAACTTATAATGCTAATAATAGAAATGTTATTAATGATACATCTAATTATGTATTAGCAACAAATACAAGATTAGATACGGCTTTGGCAGGAAAACAGAACACGATAAATAGCACTGCTGGACAAATTATTATAGGTAACGGCAATGGATCTACTACTACTAATGCTGCTCTCACTTTTTCGGGCACTACGTTGACTGCAACAAATATTTCTGGTAATGGGTCGGGTATAACAGGTCTAACAGCGACACAAATACCTGCATTAGCTACATCAAAAATAACAGGATTAGATACTGCTTTGGCGGGAAAACAGAACACAATAAATAGCACTGCTGGACAAATTATTATAGGTAACGGCAATGGAGCTACTACTACTAATGCTGCTCTCACTTTTTCTGGTACTACCTTGACTGCAACAAATATTTCTGGTAATGGGTCGGGTATAACAGGTCTAACAGCGACACAAATACCTACATTAGCTACATCAAAAATATCAGGATTAGATTCGGCATTGTCTGGAAAACAGAGCACAATAAATAGCACAGCAGGGCAACTTATTATAGGTAACGGCAATGGATCTACTACTACAAGTTCTTCTCTCACTTTTTCTGGTACTACCTTGACCGCTGGTA
>Ga0315908_10003818_pt1 | contig 10931 bp, 8 predicted proteins | sample LakEriMetagenome_12_FD_203520 | JGI IMG/M metagenome (GOLD analysis project Ga0315908, IMG submission 203520) | Freshwater fungal communities from buoy surface, Lake Erie, Ohio, United States - Buoy 4 MA124 | ecosystem: Environmental > Aquatic > Freshwater > Lake > Lake biofilm | place: USA...
AGCGAAAGATGGTTTGCTTCAAGGGCCTTCGTTTGCCCTTTATAGTGAAATTCTGCAGGAATTTCCAGCATTGAAATTAATCGCCAGCGGAGGAGTATCTTCTGTGAAGGACCTAGAGGACTTGCAAAAATTAGGAGTCTATGGCACCATTGTAGGTAAAGCCTATTACGAGGGAAAGGTGAGTTTGGAAGAGCTCACTCATTTTGATTCTCCTTGAGCAAAGTTGCGCTGGACCAATGCAATCGGCTGTGTATCATCCTCCCTAGGATTCAAGTTCGTTTTTGATCTCCAGCTAGATTCGCAGATAATCACCTAATTTTATACATCTATTTTACCAACACATGCTTACCAAACGCATCATTCCTTGCTTAGATATTAAAGACGGCCGTACGGTCAAGGGGGTGAATTTTGTGGAGCTCCGAGATGCAGGTGATCCTGTAGCTTTGGCGAAGCTCTATTCAGAGCAAGGGGCAGATGAATTGGTGTTTTTGGACATTACCGCCACGGTGGACAAGCGTAAAACCTTGGTAAAATTGGTCACGGAGGTGGCCAAAGAAATCACCATTCCCTTTACGGTAGGAGGGGGGATTACTTCCCTGGAAGATGTACAAGCGCTCTTGGCTGCAGGAGCAGATAAGATTTCTATCAATTCGGCAGCAGTAAATCAGCCTAGCCTCATCAACGAGATGGCAAAGGCTTTTGGATCTCAATGTGTGGTGGTAGCCATCGATACCCGGCGCTTAGCAGGAATAGATTGGGTACATACCCATGGGGGGAGAAAAATTACCACCTTGCAGACTAAGCCTTGGGCGAAGGAATTGGCAGATCGAGGTGCTGGGGAAATTCTTCTTACCTCCATGGATCATGACGGCACCAAATCAGGCTTTGCCAACGATTTGACCGCAGCAATTTCATCTAGTATTCCTATTCCTGTGATTGCCTCTGGAGGGGCAGGCAAGATGGAGCATTTTAGGGATGTATTTTCCCAGGGAAAAGCAGATGCGGCCTTGGCTGCTAGCATTTTTCACTTCAAAGAAATCGGAATTCCAGAATTGAAGTCCTATTTGGAGGAGGAAGGGGTGTTCGTGAGAAAATGAAAAAAGTAATTAATTAAAAAGATGAATATTGATTTTAAAAAAATGAAGGGCCTGGTTCCAGCAGTGGTGCAGGATGCATCAAGTGGAAAAGTGCTGATGCTAGGCTATATGAACGAAGAGGCCCTTGCCAAGACGCAAGAATCAGGGAGGGTTACCTTTTTCTCGCGTAGTAAAAATAGACTTTGGACCAAGGGAGAAACTTCAGGTAATTTTTTAGAACTAGTCAGCATTCAAGAGGACTGCGATGGCGATGCTATCCTACTCAAAGTCAAGCCATCGGGTCCCGTGTGCCATACCGGAAAGGATACTTGTTTTGAGGAAGCAAACACCTCTCTAACGGGATTTATCGACCAGCTTCGGGCGATTATCAAAGACCGTAAAACAAATCCTACCGAGGGCTCCTACACCACCAGTCTCTTTGCAAAAGGAATCAATAAAATTGCTCAAAAAGTAGGAGAGGAAGCGGTGGAATTGGTCATTGAAGCTAAAGATTCCAATAAAGAACTTTTTTTAGGAGAGGCAGCTGACCTATTGTTTCATTACTTAGTCCTTTTGGAGGCCAAGGGCTATGAATTGGATGAGGTGGTCGAGGTGCTTAAGCTAAGGCATACCAAATAACCTAAAAGGAAGGATAAGAAAAAAGAGCTCGAGGTACTCGAGCTCTTTTTTATGGGGTTAATTTTCGATTTAGAAAACAGGAAACTCTTGCTGTAAGCCTTTGAAGGCATCGATGATTTCCCAACTAGGCTTGTAGTAGGTGTCTTTCATTCTATTGCCCACAGTACCAGTACGGATGTACTGGATAGCGGCTGCGAGGCGTAGATCTTTCACATCGCCCCAAGGAAATTGAGGGCTATCTCCTACCTTAAAATCGGCAGGAAACCCTTCAAAATACTCTGCTTTTCCTGCCGCATTGGCAATGGCAAAGGTGATGGGGACTACTTCTACGTTGTTGGTCTGCAGGATACGGTTGTAGCTAGAAAGCGGGAAAGAGCCTACCGGCTTGCCAAAGGTATTGTCTCCAATCAAGACCACGTCCATATAAGGATCCAAGGCATTGATGATCAATTCTGAGGCTGAGGCTGAACTGCGTGAGGTCAAGAATATCACACGAGTCAAGTTGATACTTCCAATTTTACTAAAATTCCTCGACGTATTCTGAGCGGTTTTCAGATCGTTCAACTTATTAGTATACATCAGTCTACCGTTGTTAGAGGATTGAATCAGGTAATTGCAAATTTGTTCGGCTACTGCCACGGAACCCCCACCATTATAACGAAGGTCAATAATCAATTCTTGTACCCCTTGATTTTGGAAGAATTCCATGCTCGTTTGTACCTCGGCACTTCGTGTAGGACTAAGTCCTGCAGTGGCTTTGAAACTTTGGTAGGCCCAGTAGCCCACCTTTTTATTATCTACCTGAATCACGCGCTGATCCAATACCGAATTGGATTGGTATTCCGCTTTGATATTGGTACGGGTAGTGGTACTTCCATCGGGCAGTTTGAAAGTAAACTTATTGATGATACCTGGGTCAGGTCCACCCAATTTGAAATCGTAGCCACCTGTGGATAATTTGTAATCAGCGATGGGCTTATCATTGATTTGAATGATTTCCCAACCTCTTTTCCAGCCGTCTTTACCAGCAGGTGCCTCATCAAAAACAAAAGAAACAAAAAGCCTCTCGTCTGCTGTGAAGGCAAATCCAAATCCATGACCTGCATTTCTACCCACAAAGGAATTGTTAAAAGCTTCTTGGGTCGTTATGTAGGAAAAACGATCTATTGGTTTGTAGATGATACCATCAAGCAAGGCTTCGTTCGATGCATATTTGGTTAAATCAACTGTAGTAGGAAGCTGTCCGTTCCAGAAATACCATTCCCGCATCACATCCACAATGGCTTTTTTCACTTCATCCACCACCGGTTTATCAGGAGTAGGAGTTACAGTCGGATCTTCTACCGGTGTACACGACCACAAGCCAATCCACAACCACGCACTAATCCAAATCAGTTTTTTCATAAGGCATTTTTTTTCTAAACGCGTAAATCTACTTCTTGTTTTATAGTAATATGTCATAAACTTTAACTGTTTTCCAAAATTTACTATATCGAGCGATAAATTCTAGATGCAGAGGATCTTGTTGGTAGGCCGCTTGGCCCTCCAAGGAATCAAAAAATAAGGTACATGAAGCGTGAAAACTATGGTCTACCACCTCTCTTTTTTCGGTAGGTGCAGGAACACCTTGATAAAATTGAACCACATCCTTGCAACGCCCTAACATGGGGACTGCATCAGTAAGAAATTCTTTTATATCTGACTCCTGGTGCAGCCAGAAGTAAACTTGGTGAATAATTTTTTGCTTGGGCATGGTGGTAGAATGACTATAGTGTAGGGGAAGTAGACTTGCTGCGCTTGCAAGACTAAGGGTTTGAATAAATTTTCGTCTAGATCTCAAATTAAAATCCTTAAAAGCTATACAAGTGTGGTCTTCGAAGGGCTAAATATAGAGATTCTACTTTTTACAAAAAATGCAAGGAATCTTAAAAAGTCAAGCTTATATTTTACAAGATCACAAAAAAATAATGCCCTTTTTAAGTAAAAGGGCATTACTAGCTCGAATAAAAAGAGTTTTAATCTTCCTTCTTCGCCATACGGGTACGCTCGTTTTCGTCCAAGTAGATTTTCCGCATGCGAATGGACTTAGGGGTAATCTCCAAGTACTCGTCTTTCTGAATGTATTCCATGGATTCTTCCAAAGAAAACCGTTTGGGAGGTGCGATTCTAACGTTGTCATCCGAGCCTGAGGCACGCATGTTGGTCAATTTCTTGCCTTTCTGCACGTTGACCACGATGTCGTTGTCACGGGAATGTTCTCCAATTACCTGTCCAGTATACAGTTCGTCTCCAGGCTCTATGAAAAACACCCCGCGATCTTGCAATTTGTCGATGGCATACGCGGTGCATTGCCCTCCTTCCATGGAGATCAAGGAACCGTTGATTCTACCTGGGATGGGTCCTTTGAAAGGTTCGTAAGCCGTGAAGCGGTGGTTCATAATGGCCTCTCCTTGGGTGGCGGTCAAGACATTGTTTCTTAATCCAATCAATCCTCTGGAAGGAATTTTAAATTCAAGATGCTGTAAATCTCCTTTGGGCTCCATCACCAAAAGTTCTCCTTTTCGCTGGGTAGCCAGTTCGATGACCTTTCCTGCGGTTTCCTGCGGCACATCCACCACCAAAGTTTCAATAGGTTCGCATTTCATGCCATCAATTTCTTTAAAAATTACCTGCGGCTGCCCTACTTGAAGTTCATACCCTTCTCTTCTCATGGTTTCTATGAGTACAGACAAATGGAGAATTCCCCTTCCGTAGACCAAGAATCGATCTTCAGAATCTGTAGGCTCTACCCTTAAGGCAAGATTTTTCTCTGTTTCCTTCATCAAGCGATCTCTCAAATGTCGAGAAGTCACAAACTTACCTTCCTTTCCAAAAAAAGGAGAGTTGTTGATGGTAAACAGCATGTTCATGGTAGGTTCATCGATCGCGATTCGTGCCAATGGCTCTGGATTTTCTACGTCGGCGATGGTATCCCCGATTTCAAAATCTTCTATGCCTGTGACCGCGCAAATATCGCCTGCAGTGACCGTTTGAACCTTGTTTTTTCCTAAGCCTTCAAAAGTATGTAACTCTTTAACCCGCATTTTTTTGATCGATCCATCGGCCTTGCAAAGGGCAATCTGCTGGTTTTCGGAAATACTTCCTCGAGCAATCCTTCCTATGGCAATCCTTCCTACGAAGTTGGAATAATCCAAGGAAGTAATTTGCATTTGCAAGCTTCCTTCGCTGATTTTTGGTGCTGGGATGTATGTAAGTATAGCATCAAGGAGAGGAAAAATGGAGTCGGTGGGATTTTTCCAATCGGGACCCATCCAATTTTGCTTGGCTGATCCATAAAGGGTTTGAAAATCCAACTGCTCTTCGGTAGCATCCAAATTAAACATCAACTCAAATACCGCTTCATGCACTTCATCGGGTCTACAATTTTCCTTGTCCACCTTATTTACGATGACGATAGGAGTGAGGCCTAGTGCCAAGGCTTTGCCTAAGACGAATCGGGTTTGTGGCATAGGCCCTTCAAAGGCATCTACCAACAAAATTACCCCGTCTGCCATTTTGAGTACGCGCTCCACCTCCCCTCCAAAATCGGCGTGACCTGGAGTGTCGATGATATTGATTTTATGATCCTTGTATCGAACCGATACATTTTTGGAAAGAATAGTTATGCCTCGTTCCCGTTCTAGATCGTTGTTGTCAAGGATAAGGTCTTCAAATTGTTGATTTTCTCTAAAAATTTTTGATGCATGGATGATTTTATCCACTAGGGTAGTTTTGCCGTGGTCAACGTGCGCAATGATGGCGATATTCCGAATATTCTGCATGATTTGCCTTTTTCAAGGCGCAAAAGTACGAATATTATTTGGGAATAAGGTTATCCACCTATGAAGTTTCTGAGGGCAAAACAAGAATATCCAGTTAGGATATCTACATTCCGCTTGCTAAACTGAATAAAAAAAAGGTAATTCCAAATCAAAATAATGTCGGTTGATGTTTAAGTTTTTACTACTTCTTTCCCTAATCTTGGCCTTGATAAGTATTCCTCTTGCTTGGCTCTTTGGGGCATCTGGAGCAGGAATTGCCTTGGTGCTTTTTTGGTGGGTGCTTGCGCTCTGCTTTCGGCTTAAAAACTCCTTAGCGCCATACAGTTTTCCCATTCTCATTTTAGGAGTAGTGACCTTGGCTATGTTTTTTCCAAAACCGTTTCTGGAGGTAGGAGGATTTACTCTTACTGGTTTGATTAATCCCTTGATTCAGGTGATCATGTTTGGGATGGGAGCCACCTTGAGTTGGAAAGATTTTGCTGCTGTCGTAAAAAGTCCAAAATCAGTTGTTGTAGGAATTTGTCTTCAATTTACCATCATGCCTATGGTGGGGTTTGGCTTAGCAAAACTCAGTGGTTTGGCTCCGGAGGTAGCTGCAGGGATCATTTTGGTGGGGTGCTCACCTAGCGGTACAGCTTCCAACGTAATGGCTTTTTTAGCGAGAGCCAATGTGGCCCTATCCGTGACCTTAACTTCCATCATTACCCTAATGGCTCCTTTTATCACTCCCATTTTGATGAAATTTTTAGCTGGCCAGTTTATTGAAATTGATCTTCTCAAGATGATGTGGGATATTGTAAAAATCATTTTGCTACCCGTGGGAGCGGGCCTTGCGATAAATCATTTTTTGAAGAAAAAATCAATGGGTTTGGATGCAGTCCTTCCTGTAGTTTCCATGGCGGGTATTGCCATGATTATTTTGGTCATCACGGCAGCAGGAAGGGATAGCTTGCTACCCATGGGCCCTATTCTTCTGGGCTTGGTTTTGGCTCACAACATTTTGGGATACGGTTTAGGGTATGGATGTGCTAAAGTATTGGGTTTTCAGGAGCAGGATGCCAGGACCTTAGCCATTGAAGTGGGAATGCAAAATGCTGGACTTGCTTCAGGATTGGCCAATATACTTGGAAAAATCACCACCCTGGGACTAGCTCCAGCGGTGTTTGGTCCTATGCAAAACATTACCGGATCGATGCTGGCGGCCTTTTGGGGTAGAAAAAAGTAGTCGGGCCTAATTTAGGTAGGGCTTGAAAATTTTTGCCCAAACGACATAGCCATCCGCGTTTAAATGCAACTGATCTTTGATATAAAGCTCGGGTCTGGCATTTCCTTCTGAATCGGTCAAGGCAGCCCAAGTTGCTATAAAGGTGACACCTTCTTTGGATTGACAGTATTTTTCTAGTTGCTGGTTAAAAACTTGGTACAGCTCTTTTTTTGACCAGCGGGAAGGGCTGGGCTTGGCTCCAATGAGGTAAATTTTTGCTTGGGGTACTGCCAATTGAATCCTACTTACGATTCGGTCAAGGCTGTTTATAATTTCCTGGGGGGCTATCCCCGTCCATAGGTCATTGTCCCCTTCGTAGATAAACACTTCTTTGGGCTCAAATCGAATCACCAAGGGAAAGAGGTATTTTTCCAAATCGGATGCTTTGGATCCCCCGAATCCCGTATTGATGAAAGGTTTTCCTGGGAAGTCCTGAGCTAGTGAGGACCAAAGTCTGATGGTAGAGCTTCCGGTCCATACCGTAGCTCCGGATGCCCAACCTAGGCTATCTATACCTGCTCCCAAACGCCTCACTTCGGATTCAAAGGGCGAATCCTGAGCCAGACTGGGCAAGGACAAAGACCAAAGAAAAATAGCGCAGAATAGGAGTCGGAGGTTCATGGCAACAAACCTAAGTAAATTAGGGTATGAACCAAAATCGATTCCTAGTAGCTAACAAAAAGAAAAGTTTATTACTGAAATAAGCCTGGACGAATTAAGCCAAGTGGAAATTATTATTTGAAAAATTGTTCCAGGACATCTCCGACATAGTAAGCTACCACGGCTGCCAACAAACCAAGGAGAACAGTTTCCCCTATGCCTCTAAGCGCTGAAGTCTGGGTAACTAAGCTTTTGAGCCACCCTACCAAAAGAAAAGCCAATCCTGTCAGCACACTGGTCCAGAAAAAGATATTGATCGAGGAAGGATTAAAAAAATTCCATAGGTATACCGTCAAAGGAATCAATCCCACCAATAAGAAGGAGGCAAAAGTGGCTAAGCCTATTTTGAAGGGGCTTTTGCTATCTCGCATCATGCCCAATTCGTCTTTCATCATTTCATTTACCCATAGGGTTTTGTCCGCGCAGATATGATCTACAATTTGTTGAAGCAATTCTCCTTCAAATCCCTTGGCTCTGTAAATGTCTTCAATCTCTGCCCGCTCGATTTCAGGCAAATGCTCGATTTCCCAATATTCTATTTTTTCATGCTTATCGTAGGTATCTCTTTCGCTTTTTGCTGAAAGGTAGGCTCCTACCGACATGGAAAAACCATCTGCCAGGAGATTGGCAAAACCAAGTATAATTAAAATCCCTGTATCGAGGTTAGCTCCATAACCCCCTGCTACTACCGCAAACGTAGTAACTGCCCCGTCTATCCCTCCATACACAAACTCTCGCAGGTAGGTTTGCAATTTGCCAAAGCGCGAATTTTCTAGATGGATTTCTGATTCCATGGAAAGAAATAATTGTGCCTACTAACCTACAAAATTGAAAGCATTTATTTAGAGCAAGGGAAAAATGAAATTTTGGAGTGGAAAAAATTGCTAAAAAGTTCTTTTGAAATTTTGATTAGTTCTTTGCATTGTATACGTTTAGGTAACTTTACTGCAAAGAATCATTGCTCAACCCAGCACATTGCAGAAGTTTATATGGTTTTTAGCCATTGACAATAAGCCCAATCAGAGAGTCTATTTTATTAAATAGGCTCTCTTTTTTTTGGATGAATTTTTTAATAAAGAAGAAATTTTTAAAAATAGGTTCAAAAAAAAATCACTATTCAAGATTTTTGTGCTTATTCTCCAATTTTTGGTTTTTAAAATAATACTTCCTTGATTTTTTAAGATTTTGATTTCACCCGAAAAAATGAATAAAACATTACGAAAATTTCGAGAATGGGAAAATGCATATCCAAACTCAATTGAAAAAATTGGGCTTTAAAAATTCCACTCTGGCCTGCTGATGGATAAGCAAGTAAGAATTTACTTTTTTTAAAAATCACTTGGATTGATTTAGGTAGGATTCTTGATTTCTCAAGAAGCAGGAAATAGGAGGCATTTCCTGCTATTTTAAGATGATAAAAAGCTAGTTGAGAAATTAAAAAATGTAAGTAAAATTTAAATTAATAAAAAAAATTGTAAAAAATCTTTTTTTAATTAAATAAAATAAATTAAGTTTCTTTTACACTTTCTTGATCACCAGGCAAATCCCAGAGGCTAGCCCCCTTATTTTTATGAGCATTTTTTAGGTTTTCATTCACTTTTCAACAAATCAATCATGAAACGAAATCCATTAATTTTTTTAGGATACCTCTTGGTAGGTCCTTTACTTTTTAACGCCTGCCTTCCCAAGGAAGAGGTTCTTGTAAATCCTATAGATCCAGAAGGAACGCTAGTGCTTCCAACAGGCGAATGGAAGCAGGTAGAAACGGCCAAAGAATTTTCACAATTGCTAGGCCAGGTGCTGCTAGACAAAGGCGCACGGATTACCCTCAGTGAGCACATTCGACATTACGATTCTTTTGGGGATGCCGTATCCCTTTCCGCCTTACTAGGGGACAAGCAGCGAATGCCTCCTTCAGAGTTGGCCCAATGGGATCGGGAAAAAATCAATGCTGCAGTCCGTACAGGCAATCCTTTTCGGGAAGTTTTGCTTGCCCATTCCTTGAAGCATTTTGAGGCCTATCCTTTTTTAGAAAAAGCTTTTGAAAATTTTCGCGCTCGGCCAGAGCAAGCCCAGCAAAGGGTATCCTTACAAGAGGAGTTGATTGCATTTTTTGCAAGCCAAGGCCTAGTGATTCACTTTCCTTACGAAGAGCAGTTTGACTGGCAGACTTACGATGGGGGGATTACCACTACCTACGATCCCATCATTCGAGAGGACTGGAACGAAGGATTTTTGTACTCGCTTACAGGCTCTGGCTCATCAGGTAGTTTGGTTCCCTATGTAGACGACGCCTATTCCTTCCAGCATCCTACCCTGGTGGTCACCTACTTGGATGAAGATTTTTACGAACTCCAAACTACCCCTCCTGTGCCAGAGCTTCCCAAACCTGCCGCCGATGCGGTGATTTTGGATTACAATGTCAACCATACCTCTATCTCCCAAGCGGATATTTTATTTTCGACGATTCCGGAGGTGAAACTGACGGGAAGAGATTACTTAGGTCTTTTCGGACGAATCGTCAAGGTGAGATTGTATAGAGGTTCTAGCAAAGTACAGGTAAATTTTGATGGAACTATAGGGTCCTCTGCACAGGGAGAGACTTATCGATACGACGAAATTCGTTTTTCTAAAGATGATATCAAATTGGAGAGATGGAAAACGGTCAATATTCAATTTGATCCAGACTGGGATTTATCTGAGAATAGCCAGCAATTTTTCCTATTCACCGAGCATAATTTGACGGGTAAAGCCAAGGCAAGTGCTGGAGTCAAGGTGGGCTACGATTTCCTTACTAAAAAACCTACTGCTGAGGCTACTGGAACTGTTCAGCTAGAAGTAGAGTCTGGAGGTTCGCGCTTTCGCGTCAACTCTGAATTACCTCGTCGGTCAGTCCTAGCCTATATTGTAGGTCCAACTGATCATGGAGTTCGCACCCGAAATGGTATTGATTTTAATGTGAAAAGCGTGGGTCTTTTACACTATTATTTTGAACACAGATTTACTGACATTCCTGATTAGTCTGCTGGAAAACATATTTTCAACTTAACTCCTAATTCAATGAAAAAAGTAATTTTTATCGCCCTTGTACTTTTTTACGCGTACTCCCATGGGTATGCCCAAAAGCTAGATTCCATTCTATCTAAATCTAGCCTAAGCTTTAGTTATGGCCTTTCACATGATTTCTTTGCTTGCTGTGTGGATACAAACGATAAGTTACCAATCGTAAGCTTTAATAATCGAAGCGAGATCGGAGAGGCGTTTGGTTTTGAATTCACCTACCGCCCCGAAGGAAAAAATGAGTACGGATTTGGATTTTCCAAGGATGTCAATTACCGGGACTTTACTGTTGTAAAACAAACTTCTTTCGCTTTGGTAAATTTTGATGACTATCGAATACGAGGAACAAAAAATTTCCATTACCTGCTGTACAAGCGGCATTTTATTGAAGAGAAGTTTATTGGTGCAGCT
>Ga0315908_10003819_pt1 | contig 10929 bp, 7 predicted proteins | sample LakEriMetagenome_12_FD_203520 | JGI IMG/M metagenome (GOLD analysis project Ga0315908, IMG submission 203520) | Freshwater fungal communities from buoy surface, Lake Erie, Ohio, United States - Buoy 4 MA124 | ecosystem: Environmental > Aquatic > Freshwater > Lake > Lake biofilm | place: USA...
GATTTAGGGAAAGCTGTGTTGAGCAAATATACTGATAAAAAAGGGTTGCCTTTTCCTAATGTTGGCAGATCTAATTCCGTCTCTAAAAGTTTTAATAGTAAATATTCTATTATAATCTTATTTTACTAAAATTATTTATTATTTTATTAATAAAGATCCTGGACCTGGAACTTATAAACACACTTCTGATTTTGGATATTATGAGAAATCAATTTTATCCTCAGTTAACTAATCAATTTAATAATGAAATTTATTCCTTATAATTATTAATATATTTTATAATTTTAAATTAATTATATTGTCAAAAATAAATTATATCCATCATATGAATTCAAAAATCTTGAAATGTTACAGAATTATTATTAAAAATACTTCTAAAGATCTTCATTAATAATTTAGATAAGATATAATTATGAATAAATAATTTTACGAATAAAATCCTAATATTTTAGAAAACTTATCATCATATATTAAATTTAAAAAAGAATATACTGTAATATATCACTAAAAATATAATATAGTAAATTTTAGATTTATATAATATTTTGGTTCATAGAGATTAACAAGAATAAATAGAAAGAGTAAGTGAATATTGTGGATTAAGACTTCCAAAATTAGAATTAAATATGAATAAATGATATTATATATAGTAATAATACAAAATTATATTTCAAATATAGAAAATTAAAATAATTAAAAAAGAACAAATAAATGAAAAAAATATTAGATATATAAAATCATCAATCAGAATCATAAAAACTCTTTGAATGTGAATCAGAAACCATTTCTTCTTCTGGCTGCATGTAAATATAATTTTCTCCAAATATATCTTAAAGTTTTTAAGATTGAAATTATTAAGCAGTGACAGCAAATTATTCAGATGCTTATATTGGACCAATCATGCTTGTCCCTATAAAATGGAGAGTATTGCTAGGATATAAAATATTTGTAAATTAAAGTTCTTCTTTTAACTTTTTAAGCTTTTTAAATTCTTAATTATTATCTAAAAAATGCAATAACTCTTGTCTCATTCTTTAGGCAAATCCTTTTATTTAACATTATCCACCTGTTAATATTATATTCTTTGATACTTTTAATAAATAGCTTTGATCAATCTAAATAATTTATCAATTATTACATTAAGTAAAGATTAAAGTAAAGAATATGCTATATTTGGTTCATCTTCTTCTATATTTCCAAATAAGTAATTTCCGACAGTTAATCTTGTATAGTAAGATATCTTTAATTAATAATTATTTTAAGTATACTTTTATTGGTCCCCATTAATTAGTTTATTCATCATATATTTAATATTCATAATCCTATAAAGAATGTTTCATTTTCCTAATGTTATCTTCACTTTCAGTATACTAAATATATTATTATCTTTAAGGAACTGTTATAAATTTAAATTTTATATTTTCTATTCTATTAATATCAAATATTTTATCAGTTAAATTAGGATTATCTTCAAAAAATAGTTTTCTTTTCAATAACAAATTTTAATTATATCCTGATGCTTAACTTTGTTATAAGGCTTTGATAATAGGATATCCTTCAAAAACTGGTAGAATTTAAGTTTCATAAAATCCACAATCAACTATTATTCCACTGTATAATCCAGAACAATATAAAGGCATGCTATTACCCATAACATAATAAACCTAATAATTTTATATTTTATAAATATTTAATTATAAATATTTAGAATATAAATATTCATTTTTGAGTAAATATTTATTCTATTTAAATATTTATTTTTATTTTAAAAAAAATAATTTATTTGTATTTTTAAATTTACCTTTTTGACATTAAATCTATTAAATAGCATATCACTAAGAGAGTCTACAAATATTCTTGGCATCATAATATTTTCAATATAAAAGACATTTCTATCTTAAGGATTTACAATTAATTCTATATAAAAAATATCATGTAAAAAGTTTTCTAATTCATACTTTAATTTCTCAACATCTTAAAAACAATCTGCTAAAAATACTTTTTTTTCTAAATTCAACATCTTTAACTATTTAAATAAATTTTAAGGTGTTTTTATTATTTTTCTAGGCATATTATCCCCTACAAAACCTATTTTGCTGTATAGGATACCGATATCTAATATAACTGCTGCTTTATCAGGGAATAAGAGTCTTTAACCAATATCTTACCGATCCATCATTTAAAAATTATATAAAATTATAATTAAAATAAAACAATAAAAATTGAAGAAATTATAATATTCTAAAATACTTGTAAATATAGAATAAAAATATTATATTATTTATTATCAATTTATAATCAAATAAATTTTTAATAAAAATTACATTAATTGCTGTAATGTCATATTAATTTATTAACCAAAATGAATCTTTTTAAGCTATTAGAGAATAATTCTAAAAATAAAAGTTTCATATGTATTATATTTAATTTAATATAAGTTATTTAAACGTATTTTCTGAAAACATTAAAAAAGAATGTAATAATCCTGATATTGAAATTATTTACCATTGTGCTTGTGAATATGAAGAATCAATTTCAAAATAACTTTAATAAACATAACTAACTTTGGTAAAATTTATTATATTATTATAGATGTAATACATAGCTAAATTAAATTAAGAAGTGAATAATAATTCTGATAAAATAAATTTAAGTAATTTCAATAATATTTAATTAGTTTACAAAAATAATTTTTAAAAATTTAATGAATGTTAATAAAAATATTAAAAATTAATAGATGATAACTATAATTTTAATCAAATTTAATAAGATATGATTATTTACATTAAAAATTAATATTAAGATATTTCTGATTAAATTTAATCGGTAAATAATTAATAAAAATTACATAGAAAAATTAAGATTATTAGGATTTTATGAAGTTGGTAATTATTATTAAGCTAATTTTTATTAGTTAAAATTTATTTTTAAAGAATTAATTTAAAACAGATAGGTAATAAATATATAAGAATTGAAGAATAATAAAATACGTTTAAAACTCTTTTTTAAATTATCTTAAAAGATCTTTTAAGAAATATAATAAAGATAATCAAATTCTTAAATTTAACGACAAAACTGTAATTATCAATTCCAAGACATACTTAAATTATACTATTATCCTTCTACTATATAATTATAAAAAGATAATCAATTTATCGATATTGAAAAAATACAAAAATATTTCAATTCAAAATAAAATTAAGATCAAAATTAAAATAATTATAAATTATTAAAAAATAAATGCACAAAAATTATTATTTTACCAATTTAAAATAACGATCAATTATAAATATTATCAAAATTTTAAAATTGGGATTAAATTTATCCACAACTTATGAAACTTCAAAAATTAGCTAAATTTGTAAATATAATTTATTTTAATATAAGATAACTGCAAGAATTGGTTTAGATAATAAAAGCGTTTTTATAAATATCATATTTGATAAATTTTAAAATTATTAAATTAATCTTGTTTTGAGATTAGGATAAATTGAAGTAATTAATTCTTTATTTATGGATTAATTATCAGAGATTTTAAAATAAAACCAAGATATTTTAAATTTAATTAAGAATTATTAAAAATTAGTTAGTTAAAGATACGAGTAATAAAGATTACAATATTAATAATAATTAATTTAAAATTGAAGTATATTTAAAATTATATAAATTAAAATAAATAATAATACTATTACTCCTATTAAAAAAATCATTAAAATGATAGCTTTTTAGGAGTGATATTATTATCCATGTTATAATTGAATTTGTTTATCTTAGTTTTAGTTTTAGTCAAATTTTAATAATTATTAGAAGAGTTCTTTTTTTTTTGGTCCCAACACCATTTATAGACTTATGAAATTGACAACCCTGTTTTTATTGAAAGATTTGTTATTTCATCTTTACTCCATTCCTTACTACCATCATAATTCGTTTACAATTGTTTTATCTAAAGGTAAGATTTCCTTTTTCTTCTTTAAAATTATTTATTTTGTTTTTTCTTTTATACTTCTTGATTAATGGTATTTTATTTTTAAAATCCTTATTCTTGAATATTTTTAGATTTATTTTCATAAGAATAAAAAAAATCAAGTCTGATTAGTTTTTCAGGAGACTATAATTCTTTGAATTCCTTAATCCCGAAACTTTGAAAATCAGAAGAATTCAACATTTTTTTGAATAAATCTTTTTCACTCAAATCTAAAGTTTATTTTTGGGAAGATATAACTAATCTTAACAATTTATTTTGTTTGTCTTTTTAATCTATACTTTCTAATTTAGATAAGTAAAGATTATCTAAACAAGGACTATGTATTTCATATGAATTAACACTTTGCATTTAAATTTAAATTTAATTATAAATCTATTATTGTATTAACGTTCAAAACAATTATTTTTTTGTATATCTTTTATCTTGTTTAATATTATATATATATTATATCATATTAATTATCATTCGTACTTATTTATTTCTTATAAGCTTTAATTTTTGGATTTACTTACCATTCTTCCTGTTTCAGTTTTTGAGGGAGTTGGTACTGGATACTAGTGAATATCCCTATCAAAAATAATATAAAATAAATCAATATTATTGATAAAAATTTGATAAAAATATGATAATAATATAATAAAATAAAATTAATGATAATGTGATAATAATATAAAAATAATAAGATAATAATATTATAAAATGTGAATATTATGATAAAGATAATAACCATATTTCTTGAGCATATTAATTAATAGTCCTATCGGCACTAAACCTGTGAGCAGTATTAATCGCATTAGCAATACTCATTTTAGTCCAAGTAAATTAATCCTTATATAGTTAATCAACCTTTGTTTATGCTTGCAAATAAGACTGGAAATCAGCAATAACAAGATAATAATCATTATAATTCCTAATTCCATCTAATAGAGGTGTATGTTCATTCTTATTTCCAAAAGACCCACTCTCCAAAGCATTAAAGACAGTTTAAAGATATTCTGGAACATAATGAAGAGCTGTGCTCATGTTTAACCTGATACCTTCAATCTACTAGACCCTGGCTCCAAAAATAAATATATTATGATCGCCCACTTCATCATAAATTTCAACATTAGCTCCATCCATAGTACCTAATATAATACCCCCATTCATTACAAATTTCATATTACTAGTACCACTAGCCTCTAAGCCAGCAGTTGAGATGTGTTAACTGATATCACTTGCAGGGATTATAATTTAAGCGTTACTTACATTGTAATTCGCAAGGTAAATTACTTTTAAGTACTGGCTTGTCTCTTCATCGCTATTCACAGTCTCACTAATGCAATTGATTAGTTTTATTATCCTTTTCGCTGTAGTATAAGCTGGAGCTGCTTTTCCTGCAAAGAATATCGTTCTTTTAACTGTGCTTTTTCTTTATTCTTCAGTCATTTATTTTAATTCTAAATATCTATAAACCACATACAGTGCATTCATGAATTATCTCTTATATTCATGAATTCTCTTTATCTAAACATCAAATAGACTATTGGTATCTATATCTATATTTTGATGCTTTTTGACATATTTCGCTAATCTATCTTTACATTTTTGCTTCATCTATTTCCACTCTGAATGGAAGTTAGTGTCTTCAATCTTGACTGATAATTATTTTAATAATTCACAGTTTAATACCCAATCATCATTCATATTCAAGTGTTTGTTATACAAATCACTTAGGAATGGATTACAACACCTAATCCATCTTCTAGGCGTCACTCCATTAGTTTTGTTTTAGAATTTCTTAGGGTTCATTTCAACAAAGTGTTTAAATAATGTACTTTTAAGTAAATCTGTATGTAATTATGCTACTCCATTCACTGCATGAGAACCAACTATACTTAAATTTGCCATTCTTACTTATCTGTAAGGTTCTTCCTCAATTATAGATAAGCTTTTTAATTTTTCTATATTATCTGGAAATTTCTTAGATACTTTTAAAAGCCAAAAGTGATTAATTAAATATATGATTTCCATATGCCTTGGCAACAAATGAGTAATGAGATCAACTGACCATTTTTCTAAAGCTTCAGGTAATACAGTGTGATTAGTATATGAGAAAGTGTTATAAACAATTTCAAAAGCAGTATCACTATCTAATCCTTCAAGATCAATAAGTATCCTCAACAACTCTACTATAGCCAAAGCAGGATGAGTATCATTAAGTTAAATAGCAGCCTTAAGAGGTAACTCTTTCCATTGTCTCTTCTCCTTCTTAAACCTCCTTATAATATCCTATAACGTAGCACTCACAAAGAAATACTATTGCTTTAATCTCAACTCTTTGCCTGAGGGAGTAGAATCATTAGGATACAATACTGATGAAATATACTCAGCCCTTTATCTACTCTCAATTGCTTTAAAATAGTCTCCTTAATTGAAGAGATTAAAGTCAAACTCATTAGTCGGTATGCTCTTCCATAGTCTAAGATTAATAGTATTAAAGGTGTTAAATCCAGGAATTATATTATCATAAGCTTCTGCGATTACATTCTCTCCACCAGACCATACTGAAGTTTCTTTACCCTTCACAATCTTCTTCTCAACATTTCCATAAAACTTAACAGGGTATATGACATCGGGTCTTTACACTTCCCATGGATTTCCATATTATAACCAATAATCAGGCACTTCAACTTGATATCCATCTACTATCTTCTATCTGAATATTCCATAATTATATCTAATTCCATATCCCCATGCAGGATAATTAAGAGTAGCAAGAGAATCCAAGAAACAAGCTGCAAGTCTGCCTAATCCTCCATTTCCTAATGCCGGTTCTACTTCCTCTTCATATAATCTTTCTAACTCATACCCTATTTCGGATAATGCTTCTTTGTAGTTTTATTCAACTCTTAAATTAATAAGACTGTTCTGCATAGCTCTTCCAATTAAGAACTCTAGACTCATATAATATACTCTTTTGACATCTTCATTAGTCATATATTATTGAGTGTCATTAAATGATTCTATGAGTCTGTCTCTTATAGAATGCGCTACTGCCATATAGCAATGTTGGTTTGAGAAGTTAAATCTGTTCTTGCATAAAGTGTATTCCACATGTCTTACTATTGAAGTTTAAATTGATTCTTTGTCTATTGATTGGTATAATGCCATTAGTTTCCATACATGTTCATTTGATTTACCATCTTTATCGCTGTATTCCGGACGATAGAGAACACCTGTTGATTAAAATTCCATACGTGAATTTGATTTTAGAAGACTATTTAATCTTACGTTTGACATTTTTCTTATTATATTTATTATACTTATTACAGTAAATAATTTTAGATATATGATAAAGTGTGTTATATATTCAAATAATACTTACTAAATAATATATTATAATTTTATTTTCTAAACTCTTACCTAATAAAATTTATATTTTATTTATTTTATATATTTTATTATTAATGAAGTTTGAATTATTTATTTTTTATTTTATTTTTATTTTATAGATTTAAAATAAACTAAAATTTTCTCATTAAAAATTTAAATTAAAAGATTAAATGAAAAAATCATAAAATAAGAAATAATATTATTTATAATAAACCTTGGAAAATTCAGAAAATGGAAGTTAAGAATTAGATTTAGAATAAGATAAAATATAAAAATAAGCAGAATAATCTGGAGAAATCGTATAATAGGATATAGATAATCTAAATAATTATATGTAAAATAAAGATGATGATGATGATAATTGAAATTGATATCATATTTTTTTAGTCATTAATAAGATATATTAAATATATTATTAAAATTAAATAAAAATGAAAGTTAAAACCAAGATTTAATAATATTATATTAAAAATTATTATTATTAATCTATTTAAAATTACTATTTGATTATTTTTCATAATATTCGATAAGATTTTTCATATTATGATTAAAATATAGCTTAGATTACATAAAAATAATATTTTATTATGATAAAAAAATTATAAATTAATAAATTATATCATAAATGGAAGGAACCTTATTACTTGAAGTAATAAATGCTGATTTATATAGAGATATTGAAATGATTGGAAGTATGGACCCTGTTGCTAAATTCAAATTGTATGATTAATAATTAAGGACTAAAGAACATACTAATGCGGGCAAAAAACCAGTTTGGAAATAAAAAATGTGTTTAAGAATTCAAGAAGATAATCCTTAAGATCACATTGAAGTCTCTATTGTAGATGTTACTTATTCTAATAAACATAATGTAATTTGTGAAGGAAAAATTTATTTAAAAGATGTTTTAAATAGTATCATGATTAACAAAACTATCTAATGCTTTTTCAAAGAAAAGTTAGCAGGAGAAATTAGTATTAATTTCACTTACTTTTAAGATTATAATCACAATAAATAATAAGAAAATTAATCCTTGCCAGCTTTTATTTGAGAAGATTACGAATAAAAATTATTAAACAAAGAAAATAAATTAAAATAAGTATAATTTTATTATAATTTTAGAAATTAGAATCTATAGAAACATAAATTACTGAAAAAAAATAAGAATTATAAGTTTTATAATTCAAAATTTAGGATAGTAAAGTACTTTCAAATGAACAAGAAAATAGATTATAAGAAATAATTTACTAATAATTGCAATAATCAAATATTGTTAAAGAAAAAAAAGAACGAATTATCAAATTAAGTAAATAAAAAATATTTATAAATTAGGAAATAATGGTATTTCAGGGAAATTGAAAATATATAATTTAGAATTAAATGTAAATACATCAAATATAATTGATAAAATAGATCCTTTTATTATAATAAAATCTAAAACAAATAGATAATAAACTCCAGTCATAAATAAAGGAGGAAATAATGCTAAATGGAATCAGGAATTTCATATCGAAGTTGAACACGAAAATAATTTGATATTTTAAATATATGATAAAAACTCACTTTAAAAAGATACTAAAGTAGGTTTTGGATCATATTGTTTAATACGATTGCATGCTTCTTAACAATTATAGGAAGGATTTGAAAAAGCTTAAATTAATCTTTACTTAGGAGAAAAAAATGTAGGATAACTGCTTTTCCATATAAAGATTGAATAATGAATTTAATTTTTAAAAAAATAAAATATATTTATATAATTATATATTTTTAATAATAATAATTTATAAATCTTATAATAGATATGTCTAAATAAATATTAACTTTAAAGATTGTTTATATTATGATTATGATTTGAATTTTTTGACAAATTATCTAAAAAAGAAAAAATTTTACAAAAATTTAAGAAAAAATTATGTTTAATAGTCAATATTTTTTTAAAATTAATAGCTAATTTATTAAAAGTTAACCTATATTAAAAAGTATAAAAAATAAGTAGAAATGTTAAAAGATTTATTATAAAAATAAAATAAAAATATTTAAATTGAACTATTTACTAATTTATTATATGATAAAAAGTATAAGAAATAAACTTTGATAAAAATTAAAATTTTTGCAAAATTAAATATTCAAATTCTAGTAAGAATAAATAGTTTTAATAATTTAAAATCACTGCCTGATATTTATTATATTTTTAATATCTTTATTATTAAAATAAATTATAAAAAATTCAAAGTTCTAATATTTTAGAATACTAACTAAAATTTGAAATATTAAAATTTTATTATAAAAATTTAATAAAATAAATTTATTTTAAATTTAATTAAGCTTCAATGACAAGAAAAAAATATAACTGGATAATTCAATATAAAATTATATGAATTAAGCTGAAAAATAATTTAATTCATAAATATATAAAATAAAAGTATTAGAATTTTATAATACAAAATTTTATCTAAATAATTTTAATACTTAGATTACCATAATATTTATTGAAATTAAACAAATTTATTTATCACAAAACAAATTAATAAATAATAATCAATTATGATATAATTATTTATAAAATGTAAAAAATAAAGTGATAAAAAGTTTATTAGTATAAAATTATTTTAATAATTTTTCTCTTATTAAAAATAAAATTTAATTTTATTGGATAAAAATTTTAAAAAAAAAAAAAAAAAGAGAAATTATTTTATCACAAATAAAAATATTCATAAAATAAGAGCTAAAATATTAAATTAAATTTAATTAAAAGGTAGAATAATTAAATTATATTAATTTATAAAAAAATCAAAAAAATTTATCAAATACTGTATCTTAATATTTAAAATTGAAATATAAGTTAAGTATTAATTATCAATTAAAGAATTTTATTTTATTATAAAAATAATAATCTTAATTATTAAAAATAAATAAAACAAATATTCAAATTACAAAAAAATCAATTCAATTAAAACAAAAATGATTAAAATGAAAATTTATTCTTAATTTAAAAAATTGAAATTCAAATAATAAATAAATATTATAAAATATAAATAATTTTTTTAATTTAATAATCAAATCAAGAAAATAAATAATTTTTTTTATTTGATTAATTAGTAAATATTATAAAAATAATTTTTATATATTATTTAAAATTTTAAATATCTATATTAATAAAAGAAGATATATAAAATAATTATTAATTTAATTTATGAATTTTGATAATATAGTAAGAGCAGCTGAAAAATTTAAAAATAAAGTATTAAAAACTCCTCTTGAGTAATTATTAGAAGAAGCAACAAGTGATGAAAATTGGAGTTGTCCTAATAAATTACTAAATGAATTAGCAGAATCATCATTTTAATAGTAAAAATAATAATCTAAATTAACTTTTAATTATTTTAAATATAAAATTATAGTTAAGACTATAGCGTGATAATGAAACACATTGAAAATAGATTAGACACTAATAAAACAAAGAAATGGAGAAAAATAGAAAAAACTTTATCTTTAATAGATCACCTTATAAAATTCGGAGCTTAAAGATGTATTGGAGAATTCAAAGACAATATATATTTAATTGGGAA
>Ga0315908_10003821_pt1 | contig 10927 bp, 6 predicted proteins | sample LakEriMetagenome_12_FD_203520 | JGI IMG/M metagenome (GOLD analysis project Ga0315908, IMG submission 203520) | Freshwater fungal communities from buoy surface, Lake Erie, Ohio, United States - Buoy 4 MA124 | ecosystem: Environmental > Aquatic > Freshwater > Lake > Lake biofilm | place: USA...
CTATATTTATTTGAACTTTATCTATTTATTAATTTAAATATTAAATTTTTTTTTCCTCACTTTAAGTAAGCTACATATGATTTATTTAATTATTTTATTAAATCTATTTTTTATTATGACTTGTAATAAAATTTTTATTTTCTTTCTATTAATATGTTTTATTATCTTAATTTTATTAATTTAAATTATTAATTTTTTAAAAGGAATTTTTTTATTAATATTATTACTATTTTTAATTCTATTAATCTTACTAAAATTATTGTTAATTTATATTGTTATATTAAAATTATTCATATTTAAATTAAGTTTCTATTTTTTAACATTAAAAATCATTTTAAAATATTATTTGCCTTAATTAAGACGGAAAATTTTTTTTTATTAATTCATCTTTAATTATAATTTATGGATTCTATTTAATTTTATTTAATGAATTTTTTTTTATTAAGCTTTCTAGATTAATTTTAATTTAAATATCTTAATATTTATTATTTATTATTTCTTAATCTTGAAAATAATTAATCATATTATTTAAATTTTTTTCATATTGGACTGATTTTTATTACATATAATTTAATTATTCAAAAAATGAAAATAATATTTAAAGACAATAATTTGAAAATTGACTATTTATAAAGTTATTATTTGAAATATTATTATACTATTAAATATATAAGATTTATGTAAAAATAAAACAATAATATTTAAAAAAAATATGACATAATTACAAATAAAACTATTAAAAATATAAATAAAAATATTAAAGATGACAAAAATAAAAATTAATAGATAATAGAAAAATAATAATTAATAAGAATCTAATATCATTATGAAGAAGAAATGAACTAGAATTGTTGAAAATAAATGGAAGATATGCCAGTTATATTGAACAATTTTCCTTATCAAAATTGTCATTTATTTGGAATATTAGATGGGCATGGAGGGAAAGAAGTGGTTAAATTTGTATAAAAAGCATTGCCTGAAGTAATAATGATTAAATTTAAAATATAATAAGAAAATATAAGCTGAATAAGTTATTATTTTAATTAGGAATTGAAGAAAGAGTGGCATCCAGAAAAGAACATAGAGAGTCTGTTCAAAAGCATCTTCAAGAAAGTAGATATCCAATTAAAAGTATTTGGAGCAAGTGATTCAGGATGTACAGCATGTTTAGTATTTTTGGAAAATAACGTTTGTGAAATGAATCTCCATTTTTTTAATTTAGGAGATTGTTGAGCAGTGCTTGGTCATTTAGATGGCTCAGCTCAAAGAATAACCAGAGATCATAAAATAAATGATGAAGAAGAATTGAAGAGAATCAAAAAAGATGCAGTCATTATCAATAGAAGACTTAATGGAGTCTTAGCTATTACTAGAGCATTGGGAGATTTTGATCATAAAACTTCAGTATTTATTAACTATTATTATTATTATTATTTGTTATTATTACTTATTAATATTATTATTATTTATTATTTTAAGGGGTTATCAGCGGAACCTGATTATTTTCAGGTAAAGGTTAATTTGGAGAAACATTCTTTGCTTATTATTGCTTCTGATGGCTTGTGGGATGTTATCAATGATTAGGTTTTATTATTATATTAATTACAATAGGAGGCTGTTAAAATATGTTAAAATTAAAGAGATATTAAACTAATGGCTAAGTTATTAGTTTAGTAGGCTGTTTCGAATGGATCTTAAGATAACATTTCTGTTATAATTATTAAATTATATTGAATATTTATACATTGATCTATCTCCTTTTATTATTTATTTATTAGTAATATTTAATAAATAAATGAGTTTATTATATATGATAAATGTATGATAAATGTATGATGAATATGTATGATGAATGTATGATGAATATGTATGATGAATGTATGATAAAATTATGAGGAATGTATGAAGAATATGTATGATGAATGAATGAAGAATATGTATGATTTATGTATGATTTATTAATGATAAATGTAAAAAATCAGAACCAGGTGAGATTGTAAGAATCTTTGTGATGGGGATCAGCCAATCTAGCAATGGGCTAATTCATGGTTCCATCCCAAGCTGCTTAATGAGGCTTAGTGAATATTTTGAACATAGTACTAAAATGATAATAATCAGACCTTTCTAAATGAGCAGGTTATTTTCCAAACCATCTTGTTGCTTCACTCACTTCATTCAATACTGAAGGTACCACAAATCCTTTAATGCTGTCATAAGCCTAGTAATATTACTTTATATCATCCTCAATCCACTCATCTCCCTGAATCACGAATCTATTAATTATCATAGAAATTTTATATTTAAATAATCATATTTATATCAAATAACCATTTTATTATATCATCAAATTATCATATTATTACATTATGATATTATATATAAATATGATAGCTATTAAATATTATTAATGATTTACCTAAAGTTTAAGCCTGAGAAAGGCATAAATCCATCAACATGATCAAACAACTTAGCGATAAAGACATACATAACAACGCATCTGGCATAGAAATTCCTGAGTGGTAATTCTCTTAAAAGGAAATATGAACCAGCAAATCCCAATACAAACTTATCCAATGAAAAATGTCTATTGAAAGTATGATTAGGTCTCCTCAACATGTAAGCATCAATCACTTCCTCTTCATTCTTGCTCATTTAAGGAGCCAACATCTTTTACACATCTTCTAATAATCTGTTAGAAGGTTCTAAAAAGAATTCCTTTGTTTTTCTGTTGAATACTGGTGAAAAGTTTTCATCGTCATAATTGTCAGATTTTAATTCGATGTTTGCCATCATTAGATCATCGTATTCATCTTACTTTTCTTTACTCTCGTGCCAAAGTTTAGCTTCGGTTTAAATTATAGGCATTTATTTATATCTTATTATTATTACACTCTCTTTTATATATCCTTATAATTATATATATTATATTAATATAATAAAATTATATATTCATATATTATTATATTATATTATATTTTCATATTTATTTATATTTATATATGATGCTTATTTACTACTTATTAATTACATTTAAGATATAAAATGGACGATTTTGCTAATCTAGAAATTTTTGATAGTTTTAAAGTAAAAAATAGCTAAGATGTAAAAACAGAATTAGAAGATAATATAATAAAAAAGCAGAAATAATAAAATTAAAATTTAATAGAAATAAATGTGAAATAAGAATAAGAGAATAAAAATATGATTGAAGAAGAAGTAGATTAGTAGAATAATAAAAATGATTTGATAAATAAAAGAGCATACAATGTAGAAGAAATGAAAGTGCGAGTAGAGACAACAGAATGTGTTCATGAAATAGTAATACCTTGTGGACTTTAGGAAGATAAAGAAAGATTAAAATGGGGAGAATTTAACAGTGCAAAAGAATATAAATTTGAATTAGATGGATTTTAAAAGAAAGCAATAGAATGTTTGGAACGTAATGAAAGTGTATTGGTAGCAGCACATACATCTGCAGGAAAGACAGTAGTAGCTGAATATGCAATAGCTATGGCATTTAGATAAAATCAAAGAGTTATTTATACTTCTCCTATTAAGGCTTTAAGTAATTAAAAGTATAGAGAATTAAATAGTGAGTTTAAGGATGTAGGATTAATTACTGGAGATGTAACTATTAATTAAAATAGTAGTTGTTTAGTCATGACTACCGAAATACTTAGGAATATGTTGTATAGGGGAAGTTAGATCACTAGGGAGGTCTAGTGGGTTATTTTTGATGAGGTTCATTATATGAGGGATAAAGAGAGAGGAGTTGTTTGGGAGGAAACTATCATTTTGCTCAATCCTAATGTTAGGTATATATCTTATTATTATATTAAATTATCTCTCATTATATTATATAAAATTATATTAAATTAAATTAAATTATATTGTAATATTAGATATGTGTTTCTAAGTGCAACAATTCCTAATGCTCGTGAATTCGCAATGTGGATAGCAGGAATTAAGAACTAAATAACAAATGTTGTTTACACTGATTATAGACCAACTCCTTTACAACATTATCTATTTCCATCAGCAGCAGATGGTATTTATATGGTTGTAGATGAATAATCAAAGTTCAGAGAAGATAACTTCTAAAAGGCTCTTGCTCAACTCTCAGAACCAATCGAACATGATTTAAACAAAAAACATAAAAAACCAACTGAAGGCAGTGATCTATTTAAAATATTAAAGATGGTATTTGAAAAGAAATTTAACCCAGTTATAATATTCTCATTCAGCAAAAGGGAAGTAGAAGCATTAGCTTTATCTTTAAAATAGTTCGATCTAACATCGGAAGAGGAGAAGAAGACAATTGAATAAATTTTCAATGATGCTATGGAAGTATTAGCAGAAGAAGATAAAGAATTACCTTAAATATAAATGATGATGCCAATATTAAAGAGAGGAATAGGAATACATCATGGAGGATTATTGCCAATTGTGAAGGAAGTAACAGAAATATTATTTTAAGAAGGATTATTAAAGGCATTATTCTCAACTGAGACATTTTCAATGGGATTAAATATGCCTGCTAAGACTGTGATATTTACAGCAGTAAGGAAGTTTGATGGAGAAAGTTTTAGATGGATTAGTGGAGGAGAATATATTCAAATGAGTGGTAGAGCAGGAAGGAGGGGTATCGATGATAGAGGTATTACTATATTAATGATTGATCAAAAAATGGAACCAGAAATTGCCAAAGCTATGTTGAAAGGAGTTAGTGATCCTCTTAATAGTAGTTTCCATCTTAGTTATAATATGTTATTAAATTCATTTAGAATTGAAGATATTGATATTGAATTTATTGTTAAAAGAAGTTTCCTATAATTCTAAAATGATTTTGCATTACCTTAAATGAATTCTTAATTGTTAATCATTCAACAGTAGAATGCTAATATCATTATATAAAATGAGTCATTGTTGGGTTAGATTTATGAGATGGATTAATAAATTGAAAGTTTTAAGGAAGTTTAGAAAAGCATTATGATATAAGCTAAGTATATATTAAAGTACATGAATTTAGGGAGAGTGATTAGAATTAAAAAGGATAATGTAGATTGGGGATGGGGGGTGGTAATAAATTTAAATTAAAAAAAGATGAATAATAATAAATATAAGATGTAAAACACAGTATTTGAGGAATGCATTATAATAGATGTGATGATTTAAATTAAGAAACGGAATAATATAAATGATATAGTAGAACCAGAATTAGATATGGAAAATGAAGAAAGCAGTATGGAGGTAGTGGCAATGTTATTAAGCAATATCTTTGAAATTAGTTCAGTGAGATTAACTTTACCTAAGGATTTAACCAAAGTGGAAAATAAATAATTAGTTAAAGCTACGATGGCTAGGATGTTATAGCAGTTTAATAATGATCCACCTATACTTGATCCTATCACCATTCTCAATGATGATATTCATTTATTATAAGATAGTCATCTCAAAATTACTAATTTAAAGAGTATTAGAAATTAATTAATACGATAGCTAAATTCTAATGAAGATTTTAAATAGTAGATGACGATTATTAGATAGAAAAAAACATTAGAGAAATAGGAAAAGCATCTTATTAATTAAATTGAAGATGCTTAAAAAATGGTGTTATTGGATGATAATAAGTGTATGAAAAGAGTTTTGAGGAGATTAAATTATATAAATAAAGAGGATATTATTTAGATTAAGGGAAAGGTTGCTTGTGAGATTAGTAGTTGTGATGAAATTCTTGTAACTGAGTGTATGTTTAGTGGATTGTTTAATGATATGGAGCCTAATCTATTGGCTGCTTTGTTAAGTTGTCTAATTCATGATGAAAATAGTTAATAAGAAAAGTTGGTTATTAAGACATAGGGACTTTAGCAGAAGTATGAATCATTGTTAGATAATGCTAAGAAGGTTCATTAAGTTTTTTTAGACTCTAAAATCAGTATCGATGAAGTATATTATAATTACATACTATATATACATAATTGTATAATTACATTTCATATAATCTTATAATCCTAATGAAAATTATAGCATAATATAATTATAATGATAATTATATATTTATAATGATACAATGATAATAATATAATGATAGACTGAATATCTTAACTCATTTAAACCACAAATGATGGACATCACATTCAATTGGTGTAATGGAGCTTCTTTTAAAGAAATTTGTGGATAAACAGATATATTTGAAGGAAGTATCATCAGATGTCTTAGGAGATTGGACGAACTTTTAAGCGAATTATCTAATGCTGCTAAAAGTATAGGTAATGTTGATCTCTAGGCAAAATTCTAACAATCAAGTCTAAATCTAAAAAGGGGAATTGTATTTGCTGCTTCTCTTTATTTATGAACTCATTATAATTATTCATTATTTTATAATTATATTCAATCTTTAATTATTATATTTAATCCAATATATGTTAAATTATGTCTTAATCAAAGTGGGTAACTAAGGAAGGAAATTTCTCGATTCCTATTTTATTTAAACATAGTTCAAAGTAGGGGAAAGAAGAAGGGTTTATAATTTTTTAGTATTTCCTATTTATTGTAATTAATATCATCATCAATATCATCATTATCTTAATAGCTTTTATGATTATTATGATTATTATTTTTATTATCATTGATGTAATAAAAAAACTTATCAAAAACATATGAAAAAATATTTTTAAAAATATATAAGGAGGGTGATAGTAAAGATAAGGGTCCATAAAACTCTCTTCCTATTTTTAACTAAAAAATTATTATAATTTAATGATAAATATAAATATATTAAAATACAATAGAATATATATAAACTAAACATATAATAATAAATAATAATTACAAAGATATAAAAGATGAAGAGATAGTTATTGATTTTATTAATGGTATTACATTTATAGATGAATAATTAAGAATCAGTTTATGGTTGTGATGGATGTAAAAAAACATTTAACGATTATTCATTGACTTAATGCACAAAATAATGCAGTGAAGGTAAAATAAAATATTAATTATAAAATTTTAAATATAAAGATAAAATAATGAAATTAATGAATATAATAAAAAGATTAATAAATATGATAAAATAGTAAAAAGATAATAATATATAAGGATAAAATAATAAATAATAATAAAATGATAATAATAAAAAGTATTACTGGGACATCCAATAATGATTGATAATGACCCAATGAGATTTGCATGCTGCTAGAAATACGAATATATTAACAGCACAAACTGTGTTTAATACGCTGAAACTGAATGTCACAAAGGTAATTTACATGAAGATGAAGAATTGGTTAAGGATTAAAAAAATGCAACTCATCCTGTGATGGTATTGAGTCCTATCGATGAAATTGCAAAAAACAATACTTTCAACCATGATTAATGGTGGTCTGGATTCTTAACTAAAAAGAATCTTAATCTTAAAAAAACTAATGTTGATAATAATCTTACTGAAACTGTTGGAAAAGGATTACTCAATAAAATTGTCTAGAAGGATGCTTCATGGTGGTCAAGTTTTGGATTCTGACTGAACATATTATAATATAAATCATATTTCAATTTTATTTTTATCAAATCATATATTTAATTATTTTTAATTTATTAATTCTATATTTATTTAATTTTTTATTTATTTATTAATTTAATATTAAATTTTTTTATTTATTAATTGATAAATTTTTTTATTTAATAATATTAATTATTTATTAATTAATTATATGCATTTTTTAATTAATTATATTTTTATTAAATAATTAACAAATTATAAATTATTATTTATTTTTTATCAATTATTTAATTACTTTTTATCAATTATTTATATATTTTTAGCAATTATTTGTTAATAAATAAAAAACAAATTAAAATTTATAAATAATAAAGATTTTTTAAAAGTATATTATATAAAAAAATAAATCATTTTTTGGCTTAATAATTATAAAAATCGAATAATTAAGGAATAATTTTATAATCAAGCTGATATAACTATTAACTTATTTTAAACAATCTCAAAATAATATAATCAACATAGTTATTTTGATTGGTTTTAAATATTTCCAAATGATTAAAAGCTTTTTTGATAGTTTCAGGAGTACAATACTCTTTATCATCATCATTGTGATATTTTATTGCATTAATTATATAGTCCGCACTATTATGAGGTCCATTTTTGAATTAAACTAATGTTTGTTGAATCTTTTCAAATAACTTCTATTCTTCTTATTCCTTTTATAATTTATAACTTCCAATAACCTTCATAAAAATGCTCTAAATAGTATCTATCTCTTGAGTTTTTTCTTCATCATACAGATATTTTTCTTGATAGTTATCTTCAATCAAGTACCTTGATAATGTTTGAGCATCAATTTCTTGTAATTATAACTTTACTTCAGTCGTAAATTTATCAATCATTTCTTTTATGCTTACAAATCTTTTGTCTTACTACGCTTTAGAGAAAAGCAAGTCTTTAATTTTTGCTGGATCTAATTAATGAAATTTTAATTTCATATTTATTTCATAACCTATGTTTTGTACATCATGAAAATTTACTTTCTTCAAATATAACTTTTATTTTTTAATCTCATTTTCTTATAATTTTTAATACGGATTTTCAGTATTTTCATCTATTATTAATTTATCTTAAGTATTTAATAAATCAAAAGAATCTTTTCTATTATTTTTTTATTCTGTATTGTTAATCTAATTAATGAAATCATCTTAATATTATTATTAATTTTTTAATTATAAACTTCATTAATCATTTTTTAATTTTTCTAATTGTATATTTAAAGTTGTTAATTATTCTTTGTAAGATAATATTTATTCATCATTAGCTCTTTATTTATTATTAACTTGTTCTGAAAAATCATTATTTTATTTTTTATATTCTACAAGTTTTAAATTTAATGATAATAATTTTTCATCTTTATCCTTTAAATTATTTTCTAAAATTTTTATTTTTATTTATTCTGAACTTGGCATATTTTATTTGTGGATAAATTTTTGTAATCATTCATCTAAATCAGCTATTTTTTGTATTTATTCTTAAATTGTTATCTTATTTTATTCTATTTCAATTTTATATTAATTTATTCTTTTTAAATTTTTTTAATTCATTTTTTACTCAATTTAGTAATTATTTTCTAATTCATCATTTTTTTCAGATAATTCTAAAATTTATTGATTTAAATCTATATTTTATTGATTTTGTTTTTATAAAAGATTTTTTAAAATTTAAGAATCAGCTGATTAGTTTTGAGAATGAGAATCAAATTATTAATCTAATAAGATTCGAAGTCTTTTTAATTCTTTTCTATTTTCTTCAATTTCTATTTCTAATTCTTTTATTTTAGTTGTTTATTTATCTTATTTTAATTTTTATATTTCTTATTCTTTTTCAATTATTTTTCTTTTCAAAATTATAAATTCTCCTTTATTATTATCTTTTCTTATCATTTAAATATCTTTTTATTATTAAATAATTTTAGTTTTTTAAAAGTTGACTAATTAATCAAGAGCATTTTTTTCTTTTAATAATTATTAATTTTCTTCTTTAAATTGTTCCTTATCTTTTACTTAAAGCAACTATTAATTATTAAGAAATTTTAATTTCTTATTATTTGTAACTTAATTTATATTAGATGTAACGTTATTAACATTTTTAATTTATTCTAATATAGTAAAATTATTTTACTATTAATTATTATAATTAATTGCTTAATGGATAATATCATTCATTTCTTAAGTGTTTAATTTCTGTTTATATTCTTTTTTATAGACAGTATATCCTAAAGCTGATTATGGCCTACTCAATTTTGTTTTCTATATAAATGTTAATGTATTTTAAGTTTTATTACTTTATTAAGTATGCATATTAATTATAATATTAAGAATTAATTAATTTATTATCATTAATTTTTTATATAAATTATTTTTTTAAATATTAAATAATAGTTATAATTATAATATCCTTTAATTATATAAAGATTCAAATATTAAATAGTTAAGAATATTTTATATTTTGAAAATTATAATAAATATATAAGTTATATAAATGTTTAAAGAAATTGTTTAGAATGCATAATTGAATACGTCAACAAGTAAATAGCTTTTTTCTTTCGGTCACGAACCAAGATTCAAAGAAAAAGATTATAAACCGTAAAATAGAATAATAATTTGATATTTGATATAATGATATATAATAAATATATGATAATAGAATAAACGACAAGATATACAACATTCCAGTGGCAAGAGATAAACGTGCAACTTCATTTGGATATGGAACTAAATATGACATTTAGAAATAAGCAAAAGTGATGAATGTGCCAGCTCCAAACACTTACAATTAAACCTCGTGTTTCTCTAAGGGACAAGGAATCGAATACTCAATGGGAGTGTCTAGGAATAATGCAAAATTCAATTCTATTTTAGGAAATCTGCCTAAAAATCCAGGGCCAGGATAATATTCTCATAATTCTACTCTTAGTAATATCTAGTACACTATGAGAGAGAAGACAAAGTAAGGATTTATGAGTACTTTCAATTAAAACCCAGGCCCTGGTAAATATGAGAGTATTCCAGGTTTGAATGAAAAGGGTAAGTTTCCTATTAGTAAGTTCAAGAGTTATGGAGTCGCTATTATTAATCCTACGCCTAATAATAGTGTTAAAACTCTAAATGGTATTTATTATTTACTTTATATTTTCTCATTTATTCATTTATTTACTTATTTATTTACTCAATTATTTAATTATTAATTTTAATATTAATGTAGTCCCTGGACCTGGAACTTATGAATAAAAAAATGATTTAGGGAAAGCTGTGTTGAGCAAATATACTGATAAAAAAGGGTTGCCTTTTCCTAATGTTGGCAGATCTAATTCCGTCTCTAAAAGTTTTAATAGTAAATATTCTATTATAATCTTATTTTACT
>Ga0315908_10003822_pt1 | contig 10926 bp, 8 predicted proteins | sample LakEriMetagenome_12_FD_203520 | JGI IMG/M metagenome (GOLD analysis project Ga0315908, IMG submission 203520) | Freshwater fungal communities from buoy surface, Lake Erie, Ohio, United States - Buoy 4 MA124 | ecosystem: Environmental > Aquatic > Freshwater > Lake > Lake biofilm | place: USA...
AAAGTTACGATAAGGTATATAAATTTATATTTATTTTTTTAGGACTTCCAAGAAATAATGAAAAATAATAACAATAAAAGAGAAAATTTTGATATTATTTCTGATTTTATGGGTAAAGGAATTTTTAATAAAAAAGGATCTCAAAATTTTAATTAAAATAATAGTTTTAATTTAAATTGACTCTAAATATTTTATTTCAGTATTATTTAAAAATATTTAATAATTAATTTTAAATTATATTTGTCTTTTCAATTTACTTATTATACTTATTATTTTTATTTAAAATGAAAAATATATAAAATTACTTTAAAAATTTCATTGTTTTTATTTTAAATTAAACTAAACTTATATAAAATTTATATTAAAACTAAAAAATATTAATAAAAATAAATTTATTAATATATAAAAAATATTGTGTTTAATATTATTAACATATTTAATTTGATTAAAATTTTAAATAAATAAATAATAAAATTTTATTATTATTTAATTCAATTTTTAATTTTTATTACTTATTATCAAATTTTTTTCCTATCTGAATAATAATTAGTTTAACTTTTATTTTAATTTTTATGAAGAAAATTATTTATATTTTCAACATTAAATTTTATTTACGTCTTGAATATTTATTATTTATTATTAACTTTATATTTTTATTAATTATTTAGATTTTTTAAAGAATTAATTTTTTACATTATTAATATTTTTTTATTTTTATTGAAACTTTATATTTCGATTTTTTATGAATTTAATTCAAAATTCTAAATTTAGTCAAACTAAGATATTTTGGTAAACTTGTTATTTGGATTATTATTTTTATCATAATTTTCATTTAAAATATCTTAATTTAATTTAAAACTAGTCAAACTAGAAAATAAATTTTATCTATTCTAATATTTTCTTAGCTTAATATTTGATGAATATAACTTATTATTTTAAACTTTTTTTTATTAATTTTAATTTTAATTATAAATAGAATTATTTTATTAAAGTTAATAAAAATTAATATTTTTATATTCACTTTAAAATTAAATTTATTCTTTTGAGTTTGAAGGACTAATTTATTGAAAATCATTATTTTAATTATTTTAAATATTTACATAATCTTTTAAAGAAGTGTAAATTTCATTTTATTACTAATAATTATTTTTATTACTACTATTTTATTACTAATCTTAAATTGTATCTATTTACTATTATTAATTATAATTTTCTTACTATATTAACTATTATTATCTGTTATTTCTTTGATATTTTTAAAAATAGTGATATTTACTGCTTTTCGCACTTTTCATACCTAATCCTAAAATTCCCATCAACATTTAATCTTTAGTAAATTCCATTGCTCTTTAATTTTCTTAATTTTTCATTTTATTAATTAAATATTTTTTTTTAACATTTTCTAATTCTTATAATAAATTTACTTTGTTTTTAAAATTATTTTATTATTACCCTTTATTAAATTCATTTTCATATTCTTATAAACCGTCATATATGTTTTAAAATCTAGATGACTATGTTTTTAATTGAATTTAAAAATTAAACTTTTTTTGCAATAACTTTTAAATCCTATCATTATCTTTTTCCATTTTTATTTCTTGAATACTTTATAAACATTCAATTTCTTACTAATTGTAATATTTTTGGTCCTTATAGTTTTCAATTCTATCATCTATATTGCTAAGATCTGGATATTTAATAATATTATTTTAAGAAAATTATTTCTAAATAAATTTGTCTTGCAAAAAAGATTATTAGTGAATATTTATTTTGTTCTTATTTTTTTTGATTAAAGGTTCATAAATATTTTTTAGGAAATGTTCACTCTTGATTTTATATAAATTTCCTCCTTATTTAGAAATACAAATAACCCTATAATTACAGCAATCCTTTTTAAATATAACTTCATGTTCTCCAAATATCTATCCCTCTCCTAAAATTGAAATCTAATAATAAATATAATAATAATTATAAAAAAATACTAATTAAAATGATTAATTAATATTAAAATAATATATTTTAACAAGGATTTAATTTTCAATTATAAAATAATTTATTTCTTATAATTATATATATTATTGATACATTATTTTTTACTATATAATTTCATAAATTTTTTATCAAATTATAATATTTTTAAAATTATAATTAGATTTTTTTATTTATTTAAAATATTTTTTATATTAAATTAGAATAAAAGTATATTTTTAATTTATAAAAACATGCTAAAAATTCTAGTAATATTGATAAATAAATCAAATGCATAAAAAATTTTAAATTAAAAATAAATAATATTATATTTATAATCAATAAAAATTATCCTAAATTATATTTTAAAAATATTAATAATTAAATAAATGATAATAATTATTAATAATAATAATAATAATAATTAACTAAGAATATTACTGGCAAGAAGGTAGGAGAGTGGTTGAGTTGAATGAGATTACTAACCATCTGATCCTAAATTGGAACAGGAGAAAAATCGGTAGAAATCTATTGCTTTTATAATTGAAAGTCTCCATTGTCAATAAAATAAACAAAGTTCATACTGGAATTCTCTTCCACAACAATTTCCTTATTAAGCACTTCTTATTTAGATAATAAGTAATAAATTGTCTTTAGATCCTTCTCATTAAATGATTTAAGTATTTCGAACTTCCTAATGTTTTTAAACTCTTTCTCAAACTTGGACTGTTCGTACTGTTCTTATTATTGATGATGATAATTAATTTATAAGTAAATAATAATTATTTATATTAATATAATTAATATTTACTTAATGTCATTAAATAATTGGCCTTGCTAATCTGAATCATCAAAGTAGGTTATTAACAAACTGCTGTTAATGCTCAGGGCATATTTTCTAATATTCCCAACTCTCCAAATGATTCTCCTTGATATAAACTCTTAATAAAATCAAGATTACACAATTCTATCAAACCTTCTTTATTCTCCCATTATTCTATTTTCATTCTAAATTTTTTAATAGGTCCTGAAGGTCTAAACATTTCAATATCTTATTCTTAAATAATTTTTTTTATAGTTTCGAAATTATTCCTGTTATCTTCTTCTTATTAAATTTGTGTACTAGATCGTATTTATTTTTTCATGGTAGATTTATTATTAAAAACACTATCGATGCTTTATTATGAATTAAGTTTCAAAAGAGTCCTTTTAATACGTTTGCTTTTATTTAACTTAGTCTTATATAAGTCCACTTATCCATATATTATTATGTAAAAAGCATCGACATTAGCATTCTATTAGAAAATCACTTCAGACTTCTAGTAAGAAACTAGATTCATAAATTTACAGCATTCTTAAAATAAAAACATCTCATTTTAAATTATCATATCTTAAAAAAACTTTAAATTCTAAAATAAGTTTCTTATCATATACAAATCCTACTTTGTTCTATGATTCTTCTGTTTATTAAATATATTTATTGTATCTTTTATCTGTTAATACTTTTAATATTTATATTAGTCTTTTATTATATTCTCATAAAACTACTCTTCATCTTCCTAATTTTAATTATAATTTTATAATAATTCTTAATCTATTTCTTATTTTTATCTTATTTAATGAATTCTCCCATTGTTTATTTTTAAAATAGTGCTTTATCTGAAAGAAAGCTAATTTTTATTTTTTACTGAATTAGTTTATCATTATTTTAAGTTTAATGCTATTTGTTACCATTATAAATCCGCTAAAGTTTGTTCTTTTACTTCACCTATATCAAAATTTTTTTAAATAATATTTTTTAAACTTTTGGATTATTGATGTCTTAAACTTTGCATTTAATAACAATTAAAATATAATATAATAATAAATAAAAATGAAGAATTATACGAAAATTTTATTATTAATAATGATATTAAAAATAACAAGATTTGAGAATAAAAAATTAGGATTGAATATTTAGAAGAGGCTAATGAAGAGCAAAATAATGGATATGCGATATGAATTAAATGTGATAAATAGATGTGAATATGATGGTTATAATATTTACAGAGGTGTAAAATAATTAGATAAAAGACCTAGATTACTTGAGAGTTGTTTCGATTAAAACTCTAAACAATCAGGATTATGTTTAGTAGTTTAAGTTGATACAACTCATCCTTTCATTTAGGTCACAACTCTTGATTGTATTGTTTATAACAGATTCTGTTTTCTAGAAAACTAAGGAGCAGATTGTTAAAAAGGATACAAGTGTTAACTTAATCCCTCAGTCAATTATCCAAGTATATTATTATCTTTATTTATATTTTAGCCACTAATTTCGATGGAGTCTGTATTTATGATTCTAATATTCATTATAAAAAAACTCTTAGACGTAGAAGAAGGAGAAAAATTTTTACTACTAATAGATTTAAAATTATTTAAAAAATACAACTGTAATTAAAAACTTATATTTTAATTGTAATTATCAATTATATAATATAATAAAACTATTTTAGGCAATATTTTAAAATTTAATTAATTTATTAATTAAATATTGATTTTAATGATTAATAATAATTAAAGAAAAGAAAAAAAGGGTTAAATAAAGAGTAAAATAAAAAAATGATATTAAAAATAATTATAGATAATATGAATATTAATGAAAATGTTTATGAATATAAGATAATAATCATTGCTGATATTAAGAGTATCTTTGGTCATAGAATTATTGTTATTCCTGATTCCCTAAAATAAGATCAATTGCAATCTGTCTCTATTGATCTTCATATTTGGAAACATAAAATCGTTCAATATTTTTGAATCCGATTTAGAATATATCTGACCAGTCAGTCTTGCCTCCCTTTCTAGTGATTTCACTCATAGTACTTCCAGTTCCTGCATAATGCTGACTTATCATATCTCCATTATCGGCCCAAATTTTCTAAAGATTCCGAATCAAAGGATGCATGCTTTCCCCTTGATCAATAAGTTCTATTAAATCCTTCTTTAAAATATACTTCAAGTCACATTATAGACAGTCCAAAATCTATTATAATACATAACAACATATCTTAGTTTATATGAAATTTGTCCTATCCAAACAATCTAAACAGTTTACTCTTAACACTCCATTCTACTTTACTACCATCTCCTCTTCCTATTAATTTACTCCAAAAAATCCAAAATTATCTATTTGTTCTTTTAGAATATCTATTAGTCTGTTTGTGCTTTCATAATTGCTATTTTTACACTGTTGATGGAAGTCGAAATGATAATATTTGACATGATCCTGGAAGTCATTATAATATTATAACATATGAACAAATTAAGTATTGAGCATTTATTCAATATTACGCTTTTAATTCATGAGATTAATAATAATAATATACTAATAATCTGCCTTCATGTGATAGAGATGAGCATTAAATGAGTCTTTGGAGAGAAGAGGGTCTTTATGAATATCGATGGATTGATTAGTGATACCATTCTAAATCCAGAAGAGAGGCACACTTCCTCTGATGGTTACAAAGGAGAAGAGATGATTCATGTAAGTGATAATCTACTCTGTTTCTACATAATTAGCCACATTGCCTTCCTCATCCAAACCTCTTGCATTGAATCTGGTTCCTTGTTTCTTATTGGTCTTCCTACTTATTAGAGTATAGTTTATCTTCTTCCCATTTAAATAGATTTGGAATTATTGTACAAACCCTTAAATAACACTCACCATCCATTTTCGATTCACATTCTTCATCCTCATCTTCTATTATAAATGCCAATTATAAATGTAATCCTTCCTGATCCGCTCTCTCTACCCTCCTTCTATTATTTCCCCCTTCTCTCCTCCTCCCTCCCATTATTATTATTAATTCCAAGTCAAGTCGAATGTATAGCTAAAATAATGACCTTAACACAAAATCTTTTTCATCCCTATTATTATCTACTTTATTTCCTCTCTTTCTTTATTCTCCCCAACACTATCCTTTCTCAAATGAAGGCTTATAAATTAGACACTTTAAATGCAGAAAATGTCATGTTTCTCTATTATTGCTATCAGCATTACATCTCTAGCCACCACCAAAAAATCTATGTTCTTTATCTTTATAAACCCTAATAAAACAGAAAACTTTATTGACTACAATAAATTTTCATTACTTTATACTATTTGGTTGAAGTCTATTTCGGATAACTCCTAATTGTATTTATCGATTACTAGTTTTGTTGATATTTTAGTCGTTTTATATTTTGGCTCTATCTATTTTTAATTATATATTATCTTTTATAATTATTACAATGAATTTATCCTCATAATCATGCAGAGTTATTGCTCCAATATTCTATACTTTATTGAACATATTATACTCCATTGTATTTTATTATCAATAAATTAAATTATAATATTTATTTATTAATTAAGTTTTTATTATTTTCATTTAATGTAAACTATATATTTATTGTATTTTTTTGTTTTTATAATTAATATAAATTATTTATTAATTTTATTATTATAACCTCATATTATATAATAATATATAATTTGATATTCAAATATATTAGTTTTATTTAAATAAAATGTTTTTTTTCAAATATTTTCAACTGAATTAATCTTTTATGATTTAATATTATCCAGTTATTTATGATTTAGATTCTTTTAACTATGAAATACTTTTTCAGCTTTTATATTTTGGTTTTTATAAAGACCAAAATGTTCTTTTAAATCTATAATATCATGTTTTACTATTTCTAAGCTTTGGTTATCGTAAACAAACATTCTATTTATTTTTTTGTCAATTTATTTCATATCTGTAATTTTATTGTTATTCTAACTTTAATTTTTATTTGAATGTATTCTTTCTAAATTTTAAATATTATTATTAATATCATTTGTTTATATAGTTAGTTTATTTTTTTTTTGTCTCTGAATAATCTAAAATTAATACCTATTTCTATTAATTTAAGGCAAGCTTATCTATTACTAAGGAGACTTAAATTATTGCATATATTCATATCTAATACTAGTATTAATTGAAAATAAAGGCATGAATACTTTATCTCCTTTCTCAATATTCTAATCATCAATATCAATTTATAAATTATGTTTATTAATATACTTTTACTATTCATTGTTGTTTTTAAAACTATTATTTTATATATTTGATTAATTTTACTATATATTTTCTACATATTACTATTTATTTTTGAATTTTCGTAAGTCTAATTTTAAATTTACTTTTTGATTATTCTTCTTTTATTATCATTAAATATCAATATAATTTTCTCTCAAACTATTATTTAAATCTTACTCTTACTCTTAAAATAGTTTTTATTCAAATTATTTTTATAGTTAATATTCTAATTAATATTACGATTCTTTTTTGTATAATTTTTTTTCATACTGGCAATTTTAGTTTATTTGATTTTCTTATAAATTTCATGAGCTTAATAAGTTTTAGGATTAATTATATTAAAAATTAATATTATTTATAATTGTTTTTTTGCTTTAATTTTATGCTTATTGATTTTTTAATTTTGAAGTAATTCTTTTTTTATTTATAAGATTATAATCTATTTAACTCAATTACAAATTTATTTAATGAATTTAACTGACTTTTTTTGATGAATTTTATCTAAGATGATGTATTTTTTTATATTTATTTTAGTTTTATAAATTTTTCATTGAGCTCGCACTAGAATTCCAAGGAGAAATACTATCAACCTGCTATGTATTTGAAATCATAAAAATGTAATATTTGCAAAATATAACTAATTAATAAAATAAGAAATATAAGTATATGAAATATTTTATTTAATCAGTAATAATGTTAATTTTATTGTAATTAAGGTCCCCAATATCCAAAGTAATATCCAACGTTAGGTTATTATTGCTATTATTAAGGTACTTAATTTTATTGGGGTTGAATCTAGACATTATTGACAGGAATTTACTATTAATTGAATATCTATGGTTGTTATAATTGTTAGTTTTGTTACCAATTTTCTTATTAGTAATTCATAATTTATGGCTGCTATTATTACAATTAATATTATTATTGCTACAAATATTGCTATTGTTGATAGGTACATTATTATTATTGATTCATGATTTGAGGCTGTTGTGGTTGATAATTGATGTTTTACTATGGTTAATGATAATTGAATTATTATTATGATTGAGAATTGATGTTTTACTATTGATTGGGAATGTGCTATTAGTTGATGTTAGTATAGTTTGAGCCAATGTATTAACCTTAGTTGATTTGTTGTTGATAACTCTCTTTAGGTTACTATACAAACATTGTTGTAGGATCATTAGGATCTACAAAAGCCTAGTTATTATTCCACATGTTCTACATATTCCTAACAAACTAATCATTCATTTAAAACTGCTTATTCTATCTCTATTAACTAATTTTCTCCATGCACATAAAAAACATGTTCAAAAATTTTTGACAACCTCCTGACATGAACCACAATTTGCATTCTGTTTAACCAGGAACTAAATTATAAAGTGGAATCACCTATTTTTATTATTATTTAATTATTTACACTTGCTGATAAATAATTTGCACCAAAAATGGGCTGTTCAAATTTAAAGTTCTTTATGTTGTTCAAAGGAATATCAAATGATTTAAATGCCTAATTTTAATCCCCGAATTTCTCATGGATAAATACCATTCTTGCATTTGAAAGAAATACTTTACCTTTACCTGTTTTTTTACCAAATTAAGGAATATTAAATTCTACTTCTATGTTTTTACGTTCTAATAGTAAGAATTCACCATCTACTCTCAAAGGTAATCCAGACAATGATATAGGAGGATTTAATGCCATTTTTATTTAATTATTTATTATTATTATTATTTTATTATTTTATTATTTTATTTTACTATCAATATTATTATCTTTTATTTCTTTTTATTTATTATCATCATATTATTATTTTAATATTTTATTATAGTAAATGTATTAATAAAAAATTATAACTTAAAATGATAATGTAAAAAGCATTTTTAATAACTGGGAAAATGCAGAATAATTAAATTTATAAAAGAAAAAATTTATAATGGATAAAGATTTTTAAAAAATGGATAAATTAGCAGCTAAAAGAGGAATTACAACAGGAAAACAAGTAAATGAATTCAGAAAAGATAATACTATTTTATAATAGAAAATAAAAATTAATAATTTTATTGAAAATAAATATAATGATTAAACTCATGGAATTAAAAATTAATAAGATGATCCTATAAAAAAATATATCCAAGATTATGAATTTTAAGAAAAAAACTTGATTTAAAATAATAATTATTAATAATAAAATGAAAAATAAAAGAAATTAATTATAAAGCATACAAAATGCAAGGAAATTTAAGAAAATTATAAAAATAATCCTTAAAAATATTTACAAGAAATTCAGCTTCAAAGGTAAAAGGAAAAATAATATAATTTAATATAAAAAGTATTATGATAGAAAGAACAAGAAAAAAGAGAAAAAGAGGATAAATTAAATATAAAAAAAGCTAATATTGATTAAAAAGTATGGGAAGAAATTGCACAGAAATTACCAATAAGTAATAGTGAAAAAGACTAAAAAAGAAGAGAAGACATATTTAACTAAATGGTAAATATAAAAAAATAATAATAATAATAATGAAAAGGATATGAATGGAAACGGATATTTATCATTAGCAGAACTGGACAAAGGTATTTAGGATATTTTAAAGTGTGAATCTCTTTTCAATTGTAAACCAGCTTTAAAAAGAGGTATTTTTGTTAAATTTATTATTTAAGCCTACTTCGCAGCAAAGGACTTTAATGCAAAGGGAAAAGGCAAAGCTTAAAATTATATTGAAAAAAATGAGTTCAAATATTTCCTTATATTTTTACGTAAGTTCTTTGAAATCTTTTAAATGTTTTATTAAATTGACATTAATAAAGATCGTAGAATTTCTTAAGAGGAATTTATAAAATCAGTTGATAAAATCAAAAATTGGGGAGTTTTAATAGAAGATCCTTATAAAGTATTTAAAAAAATAGATAAGGATGGAGCAGGAATGATTCTTTTTGATGAATTTTGTTATTGGGCTGCTTAAAATAATCTAGATTTAGAAGATGATGATGATTTTGATAATCCTGTTGAATTTGAAAAAAAGTAAATTGATAAATAAATGAGGCAAAAATAACAAGAATAAATATAAAAGCAGTAGAGAGAATAAGAAGAAAAAGAAAAGAAGAGATGTTTTCAGGAACTTTAAGAAAAAAATAGAGTTGAATATTTAGTAAATTACAGGAAGAAATTCAATAAAGAGGATAAAAATAAATATAAATTAAAATATTATAATAAAAAAGTAGAGAATAAATATTGGGAAGAACTTTCAAAAAAAATACCTGGAGGAATGAGTGAATTAGAAAAGGAATAAAGAGAATAAATATTTAAGATGATGGATATTAATGAAAATGGGTTTTTGAGTCTTGCGGAAGTGGATAAAGGTTTAAGAGATGTTTTAAAGACTGACGATATTTTTGATTGCAAACCTTGCATAATAAGAGCTTTTAATGCTTGCAAAAGTATCAATTAGATTAAAGGAAAAAATGTTGATGATTATATCGAGAGAAATGAATTTAGGTTTCTTTTATTATATTTATAGTTGTTTTTTTCATATTTTCTACTTTTTACTTCAATCGATACTTCTAATGATAAAAAAATCACTTTAAATGAATTTGTTACTGCATTTTAGTATGGAATATTCTCAGAAAATAATATTCACATCCAAGATCCTGTTTATTTATTTAATCAAATTGATAAAGATAGTACTGGAGTTATTAATTTTGAAGAATTTTGTGATTTTGCAGCTAAAAATAATCTTAACCGTGAAATCATTATTTAAAATACTGATTAAAATTAAAATAATTTAGACATTCAATAATTTAATAACATTAAAATTTTTAATGAATTTAATAATAAAGATCAAAGTTATA
>Ga0315908_10003823_pt1 | contig 10925 bp, 6 predicted proteins | sample LakEriMetagenome_12_FD_203520 | JGI IMG/M metagenome (GOLD analysis project Ga0315908, IMG submission 203520) | Freshwater fungal communities from buoy surface, Lake Erie, Ohio, United States - Buoy 4 MA124 | ecosystem: Environmental > Aquatic > Freshwater > Lake > Lake biofilm | place: USA...
TATTTGCAAAACTAAAAACAGCCAATTACAATTCAAATTCGATTGAATAATTTATTTGAATTACACTAATTTCAGGAAAAGCTATGAAACGCAAAGTTACCCTAAAACAAATCGCTAAAGAATTAGATGTGTCCATCTCTACGGTATCCAAATCGCTGCGGGACAGTTCCGAAATAAGCGAAGATACGCGCCAAAAAGTCCAGGCTTTTGCCAAATTGTACAACTACAAACCCAATTTGATTGCCCTGAGTTTAAAGAATAAAAAAACCAAAACCATAGGCATCATTATTCCCGAAATTGTACATCATTTTTTTGCCACCGTAATTAGCGGAATCGAAACGGTTGCCAACGAACGTGGCTACAATGTCATGGTGTGTTTGTCTAATGAATCCTTTGATAAAGAGGTAATTAACATGGAAATGTTAGCCAACGGCAGCATTGACGGATTCATCATGTCCTTGTCCAAAGAAACCCAAGCCAAAAAAGATTTTCACCATATTTCCGAAGTCATCAATCAGGGTATGCCTGTGGTGATGTTTGATCGCGTGACCAACGACATTTTGTGCGACAAAGTAATTATCGACGACAGCTTAGCTGCCTTCAATGCCGTGCAAAGTTTGATTGATAAAGGCTATAAAAAAATCGCCTTAATTACCACGGTCGATTACGTAAGTGTAGGCAAATTGCGCACCGAAGGCTATTTGCAGGCTTTGCGTAACAACGACATTGAGGTTGATCCAAACCTAATGATTAAAATCGAAGACATTGATCATTGTTCCGATCAAATCCAAGAATTAATTGCCAAACAGGCTATTGATGCCGTTTTTGCTGTGAATGAATTGTTTGCCGTAACAGCCATCAAAGCAGCCAAGCATTTGCAGATCCAAATCCCGCAAGATTTGGCGATAATTGGCTTTACCGACGGCATTATTTCTAAATATTCTTCCCCAAGCATTACAACCGTGAGTCAAAATGGCATCAAGATGGGCGGTAAAGCAGCCACCATGCTCATCGACCGCTTAGAGGCCAACGACGAAGAGGAATCTTACAAAACAGAGGTAATTGAAACCGAATTGGTTTCGCGTGAGTCCACACCGGAATTGTAATTAATAATGAAAAATGTATAATTAATAATTGTAGCAGTATACCAAGAACTAGAGTATACTGTAGAGTTAATGGGTTAAGGCTTAGCTGTTTAATCGTTAACCTTTTAACCTTTTAACGAAATTTTCTTTGTTAGTCATTCTGTCCAAATTTCTTTTGGAATTTAAAAATAGTAGTATATTTACCGCCAGTTATCAAAACGTATACTTTTACTTCGAACCTATTAGTAAGTTTTGATAAGCCACGCGCTTATCGTTTTTATCCATCCATAAAACAACGATAATGGAAAAGCGTAAATTAAATTACTGGCAAATCTGGAGCATGAGTTTCGGATTTTTGGGTATACAAATGGGTTTCGCCCTGCAAAATGCCAACGCCAGTAGAATTCTCCAAATTTTTGGTGCCGACGTGCACGAATTGTCCTGGTTTTGGATCATCGCCCCTTTAATGGGTTTGATTGTTCAACCATTAATCGGTTATTTTAGTGATCATACTTGGAGTCGATTTGGTCGTCGAAAGCCCTTTTTCTTATTGGGAGCTGTTTTGGCTTCTATCGGTTTGGTGCTCATGCCGCAAGCCAATTTACTCACAGCCGTTTTGCCTTCGTTATGGGTAGGCGCAGGTATGCTCATGATCATGGATGCCTCGTTTAACATTGCCATGGAACCCTTTCGTGCTTTGGTGGGCGATACCTTGCACACCGATCAGCGCACCTTGGGATTCAGCGTACAAACTGCCTTAATTGGATTTGGCGCGGTCATTGGATCCTGGTTGCCTTATGTGCTCACCAATTGGATGGGTATTTCAAATGAGGCTATAGGCGGAAGTGCTCCACTCAATTTAGTGCTTTCCTTTATCATAGGCGCCTTGGTTTTGATTGCGTCGATATTGATTTCCATTTTTTCGGTGCGGGAATATTCGCCCGAAGAATTGGCCCAATTTACTGATGAAAAGGCCCAGAATGAAACCGAACGTCCATCAAAACTATCGGATATATTTACCGATTTCCAAAAAATGCCCACCACCATGCGCCAACTCAGTTGGGTGCAGTTTTTCTCTTGGTTTGGGTTATTTGGCATGTGGGTATTTACTACGCCCGCAGTGGCGCACCACATTTATCATTTGCCGATCAATGATCACGAAAGTCAGGCCTACCAAAATGCAGGTGACTGGGTAGGGATTTTATTTGGAATTTACAACCTTGTATCGGCTATTTACGCCTTTGCATTGCCTTATATCGCCAAGAAAATTGGCCGCAAACTCACGCATTCCATTTCCTTAACCATTGGCGGAATAGGTCTCATTTCAATGTATTTTATGCCCGATGAAAATTGGTTGATCCTGTCCATGGTATTGTTGGGAATTGCTTGGGCCAGTATTTTATCGATGCCGTACGCCATTTTGGCCGGCGCGATTACACCCAAAAAGATGGGCGTGTACATGGGAATTTTCAATTTCTTTATTGTAATTCCTCAAATTATCAATGCCATCATTGGAGGACCAATTGTCCAATATCTGTATAACGACAACGCCATATATGCTTTGATTACCAGTGGAGTAAGTTTCTTGATTGCGGCTGTTTTGGTCGTACGCGTGAAAGATGTTGATGATACAAAAACCATAGCCTAATCGTGAAAAAAGCTTTTATTTTTGATTTAGACGGCGTGATTGTTGATACCGCCAAATACCATTTTTTAGCCTGGCAAAAAATCGCACAGGAATTACACATTGACTTTACCCACGAGCACAACGAATTGCTTAAAGGCGTCAGCCGCGTGCGCTCGTTGGATATCATTTTAGAATTGGGCAACGTACAAGCCACGCCCGAACAAAAAGCCGTTTGGTTGCACCAAAAAAACGAAGAATATCTATCCTATTTGGTAGATATGGATGCCTCCGAATTGTTGCCTGGCGTATTGCCTGTGTTGCATTTCCTAAAAGAAAAGGGCCAATACATCGCCTTGGGATCGGCCAGTAAAAACGCTCGCCCCATTTTAGAAAAAACCGGCATCATGCCTATGTTTGATGCCATTGTGGATGGGAACGACGTAACCAACGCCAAACCCGATCCTGAAGTGTTTTTACAAGCCGCGCAAAAAGTGGGTGTTTCAAATGAAAACGCAATAGTCTTTGAAGATTCGGTGGCTGGAATTCAAGCCGCCAATATTGCTCACATGACAAGCATTGGCATTGGTGAAGCCGCTATTTTACACGAAGCAAAATACATATTTAAAGATTTCACTTTCATTGATGAAGCCTTTTTAACAACCCTTATACATAATTAAAAGTTAGAAACTGAGCCAAATTAGCTCATTTTCAAATTTTCAAATTTTCAAATTAATACAATGAACCAAGATTACATTAAACCAGACAACTGGTCGATTATTGAAGAAGAATTTAATGCCGAACGCGTAAAATCATCCGAGAGTTTGTTTAGTATTGGAAACGGAGCCATGGGGCAACGCGCCAATTTTGAAGAAACTTACACCGGACACACTTTTCAAGGAAGTTACATCGCTGGAATATATTACCCCGATAAAACCAAAGTGGGTTGGTGGAAAAACGGCTATCCCGAATATTTTGCCAAAGTACTCAATGCGCCCAATTGGATTGGAATTGACATCGAAATCAATGGCGAAGCACTGGATTTGCATACCTGTACTTCGGTGCGCAAATTTCGTCGTGAACTAAACATGAAAGAGGGTGTATACCACCGCTCGTTTGAAGCCACCCTACCAAACGGTTCTGAAATTGCCGTACAAGTAAGCCGATTTTTATCCTTGGATATGGACGAATTGGGTGTCATCAACTACAACATTACTCCGCTAAATGGCGATGCCAAAATTGTGTTCAAACCCTATGTGGATGCCGGTGTGCACAACGAAGATGCCAACTGGGAAGAAAAATTTTGGGAGCCTATTGCTGTTCAACAAGCGGATAATTCAGGCTTTGTAACGGCGCGTACTTTTAAAACGCATTTCACTGCCACCACGTTCATGCACAATACCCTGCTGTTGGCCGGACAAAAAATGACCGTTTCATCTGCTATCGTTGCAAAAACTACTGATAAAATACAATACGCCTACGAATTGGCTGTGGCCAAAGGACAAACTGCTAGCCTCCACAAACTGGGTGGTTATACCGTTTCATTGAATCACGAAAACACGATAAAAGCCGCCAAAGAAGTCATTGCCAAAGCAGAGGATTTGGGTTATGCCCAATTGTTACAAATGCAACAAGTAGCCTGGGCCAAAATCTGGGAAATGAGCGACATTACCATCGATGGTGATGTCAAAGCGCAACAAGGCATTCGCTTCAATATTTTCCAGTTGAATCAAACCTATTTGGGTAAAGATTCACGATTAAACATTGGTCCAAAAGGATTCACCGGCGAAAAATACGGCGGATCAACTTATTGGGACACCGAGGCCTATTGCATCCCGTTTTACATGGCCACCAAAGACCAACAAGTGGCGCGCAATTTATTGACCTACCGTTACAATCAATTGGACAAAGCCATCGAAAATGCGGCCAAATTGGGCTTTACCAATGGCGCTGCTTTGTATCCGATGGTAACCATGAATGGCGAAGAATGCCACAACGAATGGGAAATTACCTTCGAAGAAATTCACCGCAATGGCGCCATTGCCTTTGCCATTTTTAACTACTACCGTTTCACCGGCGATTATTCATACATCCCAGAAAAAGGATTGGAAGTGTTGATTGGCATTGCCCGTTTTTGGCATCAGCGCGCTACGTTCTCCACCCATAAAAATCAATACATGATTTTGGGTGTGACCGGTCCAAACGAATATGAAAATAACGTCAACAATAATTTTTACACCAATTACATCGCCAAATGGTGCATCGATTATACTTATGCCCAATTGCAAAAAGTAGCGGTTGAATATCCGGCTGATCACAAACGCATTACCCAAAAGACCAATTTGTCAGATGCCGAATTGCAAATTTGGAAAAAGGTGGCCGATAACATGTATTTCCCTTATGATGAAACCCATCAGGTGTATTTGCAACAAGACGGTTTCTTGGACAAAGAGTTGGTGAAAGTAGCCGATTTGGATCGCAGCCAACGCCCCATCAACCAGAAATGGTCTTGGGACCGCATCTTGCGTTCGCCCTACATCAAACAAGCCGACGTCTTGCAAGGGTTTTACTTTTTTGAAGACCATTTTACCAAAGATCAATTGGAACGGCATTTCGATTTTTACGAGCCCTTTACCGTGCATGAAAGTTCGCTTTCGCCTTGCGTGCATTCCATACAAGCGTCGGTTTTGAACAAAATGGACATGGCCTACACCTTTTATTTGCGCACCTCGCGCTTGGATCTCGACGATTACAACAAAGAGGTCGAAGAGGGTTGTCACATTACCTCCATGGCGGGTACTTGGATGAGTATCGTTGAAGGGTTTGGCGGCATGCGCGTGAAAGACAATACCTTGCATTTTGAACCCAGAATCCCCAAAGAGTGGGAAGCATATTCGTTTAAAATCAATTTTAGAAATCAAATCGTACAAGTATCGGTAAGCCAAGCAGGTACTAGCTTTTTACTCGAAGGCGATCACGAAATAACGGTGGTAGTCAACGGAAAAAATGTAGTAGTAAAACCCATCAATTAGGTGAGGGTGTAGGAAGACAGCAAATCGTTTTTGATAACCAAATAGTATTGCCATTAATCACATAAAATCATGAAAAAAATTATCTTATTCGTCTTGTTCAGTACTTCGGTTTTCGCCCAAATTCAAAAAATCGAACCGCCTTTTTGGTGGAGTGGCATGAACAATCCCGAGTTGCAAATCATGTTTTACGGCAAAAATATTGCCCAAAACAGCATTTCTGTTTCCAGTGATGTGGTGATTAAAAACGTGCAAAAAACCGAAAATCCAAATTACGTATTTGTAACCATTGACACTAAAAATGTTCCGGCGCAAGATTTGCTTTTCACCTTCAGCCTAGGAGGAAAAGCATTTACCCAAGCCTATAGTTTAAAGGCGCGCAAACCCAACTCAAGATTTCGCAATAGCTTCAGTTCGGCTGACATGATCTACTTGATCATGCCCGATCGCTTTGCCAACGGGAATCCCAACAACGACAGCCAAGACAAACTTACCGAAAAAGCCAATCGGGCCAATCCTGGTGGCCGTCACGGCGGGGATATCGAAGGGATTATTCAGCAGCTGGATTACATACAAGCCTTGGGCGCTACAGCGCTTTGGTGTACACCGCTTTGTGAAGACAATGACCCACGCGGATCGTATCACGGCTATGGTCAATCGGATGTGTATCAAATAGATGCTCGGTATGGAACCAATGCCGATTACCAAAAGCTGAGTGCTTCTTTACACCAACGCGGCATGAAAAACATCATGGACTATGTAACCAATCACTGGGGAGCGGCACATTGGATGATGAGCGATTTGCCTACCTACGATTGGATTCATCAGTTTCCGGGCTATGCCCAAACCAATTACCACATGAGTACGCAGTTTGATCCGCATGCGGCCACTGACGATGCGCGTTTGTGTGCCGACGGCTGGTTTGTAAAATCCATGCCCGATTTAAATCAGTCGAATCCGTTGGTGTTGAATTACCTTACGCAAAATGCCCTTTGGTGGATCGAATCAGCCGATTTGGATGGATTTCGCGTAGACACTTATTCGTATAATGACAAAAAAGGCATCGCACAATGGACCAAAGCCATCACCGATGAATACCCCCATTTTAATATTGTGGGCGAGGTGTGGATGCAAGATCAAGCGCAAATGGCCTATTGGCAAAAAGACAGCCCAATTGCGGCCATTCAGCACTACAATTCCTATTTGCCATCGGTTATGGATTTTACTTTGCAACAAGTAATCAATGACGGGGTGTTTAACGAAGACCAAGCCACCTGGAGTAAGGGTTTGATTAAACTCTACGATAATTTCACCAACGATTTCTTGTACCCCAACACCGATAATTTATTGGTATTTGCCGAAAACCACGACACCAATCGCTTCAATGAAATTTACCAAGGTGATTTCAATAAATACCAAATGGCCATGAGCGTGTTGGCTACGGTGCGCGGAATTCCCCAATTGTACTACGGTTCCGAAATTGGAATGGCGGGAAACAAAGACAAAGGCGATGCCGACATTCGACATGATTTTCCCGGCGGCTGGAAAGGCGATACAACTTCGGCTTTTACGGCAGCTGGCCGAAACGAAACCCAACAAAAATATTTTGATTTTACCGCCAAATTATTCAATTGGCGCAAAGCAAAAACGGTGATTCATACCGGAAAAATGACGCATTATTTACCCCAAAATAATGTATATGTGTACTTCCGTTACAATGAGCAAGAAACGGTGATGGTGGTAATAAACAACAATACAACTCCCCAAAAAATAAATTTATCACGTTTTCACGAGCAAATACAAGGCTATCAATCTGGTCAAGAGGTCATCCATGGCAACTTGATTTCTTTGGATAAGGAACTTGAAATTAACGCTAAATCAGCACTCATTTTTGAGCTAAAAAAATAATTCGATGAATGTACGTTTGCTTTTTCTTTGGATCTGTACCGCCTCGTTTGCGCAACAAGCGCCTCGTTCGTTTGTAAGCCAAAAGTGGAATAAAAATACTTTAGAAATACAAACTACCGACGGGAGTTACCGCATCACACCCTTTTCTGCTAATATTTTTGAAACCACATTTTTACCCAAGGGCGAAGGCATTTCAAGCGCCTCACATGCCGTGGTGATGAAACCGAGTGCGATCAAAACCAACCTAACCGAATCCAAAAACGAAGTAAGATTGCGTTCGGCTGGGATGGAAGTGCGCATCCAGAAAACGCCTTTTCAGCTGCAATATTGGTATAATAATAAACTGTTGTTGGCTGAGAAAAATGGCTACACCAAACGCGACAGTTCGTTTGTACTTGATTTTGCCATTTCGGCTAATGAAGCTTTGTATGGTGGCGGATCTCGCGCCCTGGGTTTGAATCGCCGCGGAAATAAATTGGAACTGAAAAATCAACCGCGTTACGGCTACAGCAACCGGGCTGAAACGCTCAACTTTTGTATTCCCTTGGTGATGTCCTCGCAGTTGTATGCCGTGCATTTTGACAATTCGGCTTTGGGATTTTTGGATTTAGACAGCCAAAAAAATAACACAATCGCCTATGAATCTGCTTCAGGCCGCAAAACCTACCAAGTGATTGCCGCTGATTCCTGGACAGCACTTACCGAAAACTACACCCAACTTACCGGATTACAGCCCTTGCCTCCGCGTTGGGCTTTTGGCAATTTTGCCTCGCGCTTTGGGTACCATTCGCAAGAAGAAACCGAAAAAACCATACAGAAATTTCAAGACGACCGCATTCCAGTGGATGCTATTATCTTGGATTTGTACTGGTTTGGAAAAACCATTCAAGGTACGCTAGGCAATTTGGCCTGGGACAAAGAAACCTTCACCAATCCCGAAAAAATGATGAAGTCTTTTCAAGACAAGGGCATACAAACCGTACTCATTACCGAACCTTTTGTGCTCAGCACTTCTTCCAAATGGAACGAGGCCGAAGAAAAAGGCGTACTCGCAACCGAAGCCGGTGGAAAAACCTGCGCCTACGATTTTTATTTTGGCCACACCGGCATCATCGATGTGTTTAAACCACAAGCCAAACAATGGTTTTGGGACATTTACAAAGGCCTTATCGCACAAGGAGTAACAGGTCTTTGGGGTGATTTGGGTGAACCCGAAAGTTTCCCTTCTAAAGCCATCACGGCTGCCGGAAAAGCCAGTGTGGTGCACAACATCTACGGACACAACTGGGCCAAGCTCATAGCGGAAGGATATCAACGCGATTTCCCTAGTCAACGGCCTTTTATTTTGATGCGTTCCGGCTATTCGGGATCGCAGCATTTTGGGATCATTCCGTGGAGTGGCGACGTGAGTCGTTCGTGGGAAGGCTTGCAATCTCAACCTGAAATTGCCTTAGGCATGGGCATGCAAGGCATCGGTTATATGCACTCGGATTTGGGGGGATTTGCCGGTGATTACTTTGATAACAATTTGTATTTGCGTTGGTTGCAATATGGCGTATTTCAACCCATTTTTCGACCACACGCCCACGAGGCAGTAGCGTCAGAGGTGGCCTACAAAGACATAGACACCAAAGCCAAAGCCAAAAAATTAGTGGAGTTACGTTACCAAATGTTGCCCTACAACTATACCTTGGCATTCGAAAACAGCCAAAAAGGCACGCCATTGATGCGTCCGTTGGTATTTGAAGAACCCCAAAATTCGGCGCTTTGGAACACAACGAGTACCTATTTGTGGGGATCCAATTTCTTGGTTACGCCCATCACGCAACCCAATGCCAAAACTACTACAGTCTATTTTCCTAAATCCAATTCGTGGTATGATTGGTACAGCAACGATCGCATCGCCGGCGGCACTCAACAAGAAGTGGCTGTAGCCGATGATCATCTTCCGGTTTATGTGCGCGGCGGATCATTTATCCCTATGATTAGCACCATACAAACCACCCGCGATTATACATTAGATCAGTTGTATGTGCATTATTATCACGACGAGGCTACACCAACCTCTACTGGTAGTGTTTATAACGACGACGGCAACACGCCCAATGCCTTTGCAACTGGCGCCTATGAAAGGCTGCATTTTAGCCAAACCACTTCGGCTGATGTACTCGAATTTAAACTATCGACGGAGACAGGAAAAGCCTATGTTTCGGCACCCAAAAAAGTAAACCTGATTTTGCATCATTTTACGCGTTCGGTTACGCAAGTTTTGGCCAATGGCAAAGCGATTCCCTATGTGCGGTCCAAAGATCAAACCCAATTGATCATTCCACTTACTGATTTTAAAAACCCAATTACCCTACAAATACGCTAAAAATGAAAAAGCTATCGCTACTTTTTGTGCTCGGTCTACTTAGTGCTTCCCCGTTTTTACAGGCACAGGCACCGGTAAAAAAACCATTCAGCTGGGACGCAGCTACCGTTTATTTTTTATTGACCGATCGTTTTCAAAACGGAAATACGGCCAACGACCACAATTACAACCGGACCAAACCAACCGGAAAATTACGTGGATTTGAAGGCGGAGATTTACGTGGGGTCATTCAAAAAATAGACGAAGGCTACTTTGATGCTTTGGGAATTAATGCCATTTGGATGACACCCGTGGTGGAACAAATTCACGATGGGGTGGACGAAGGAACCGGGTTTAGTTATGGATTTCACGGCTATTGGACCCGCGATTGGACGGCCTTGGATCCCAATTTTGGTACCGAAGCCGACTTGAAAGAATTGGTGGATAAAGCGCATGCGCACGGTATTCGCGTGTTGTTGGACGCCGTGGTGAATCACACCGGACCCGTCACACCCGTAGATGCAGTCTATCCCGAAACGTGGGTGCGAACCAGCCCAAAATGCACGTATAAGTCTTATGATACCTACATCAATTGTACACTGGTTGAGAATTTACCTGATGTGAAAACCGAGAGTGATGAATCGGTGCAAATCCCTACTTTTTTGGCTGACAAATGGAAAGAAGAAGGCCGCTACGAGGCCGAAATGGCCTCGCTTGATCAGTTTTTTACGAGTACCGGTTATCCGCAAGCGCCCCGTTATTACATCATGAAATGGTTGTCCGATTACATCACCAAATACGGCATTGACGGCTACCGCGTGGATACTGCCAAACATACTTCTGAATATGTTTGGGCCGATTTCAAGAAAATATGCGACACCAAATTTGCCGAATACAAGAAAAACAACCCTACAAAGGTGTTGGAC
>Ga0315908_10003826_pt1 | contig 10921 bp, 9 predicted proteins | sample LakEriMetagenome_12_FD_203520 | JGI IMG/M metagenome (GOLD analysis project Ga0315908, IMG submission 203520) | Freshwater fungal communities from buoy surface, Lake Erie, Ohio, United States - Buoy 4 MA124 | ecosystem: Environmental > Aquatic > Freshwater > Lake > Lake biofilm | place: USA...
AATCAGAAATAAAATTATCTGGAATCGATAAAAGTTTTGAATTATCAATCTTTTAATATAAAATAGAATAAATTACTAAAATTGAATCTAATTAATCATGATTATTTTTGGGCTTTTCCATAATACAGTATATATTTATAATATAAATAAATGCGGGCTGAATAAATATAGATAATAATATAATATATTAAAAATATAAATGAATATTATATGATTTTTTTTGAGCTGTAAAATTAATAAATATGTTAAAATATAATAATTGATTAAAAAATAATGAATAAATGCAATTAATAATAATCTATTCAGAAGTGATTGATGCCTGTCTAATAACCCAAATAAGTAAGATTTCTTGTAAGAATATCAAACTTTATTTATAAATTGCCAACATTTTAAACTCAGATGAGCTCTCTAGCCTGACCCTAGGCTATTGTATATTCAATGTTATTAAATTTCTAACTATTGGCTTGAATAAAGTTGATGACTGTATCCATAAATGAAAATGGGACTGGTCTATTATGAAAATAAGTAAGATTAATAATAGAATATAATGATAATAATAATATGATATACTTAAACAATGCAGTTGTAATAGTATGTTAACCAGGCTATAAAGGTAAATGTAAATTAGCATAAGCATATAATTATCTCCTACTAAGAAAGTCATATGTATATATTAAGAATACCAAAATGGGAGTAGTTTCTAGTTTTTAATTACTAAATAAGAAAGAATTAGGATAATTAATAATACAAGATGTATTAACACTTCCGTGACTGCCAATTTATGTCTTTGCCTCTTTTTCGCCGCTCAATAAGTTCCAATCATCGCCAAAATGCAATTTATACTCTATCTCCATTTATTAATCTACTTCTCCCTTCTCAATCATCATCCCTATTTGATAATAAACCTCATTTTAATATTCACTCACACAGTCTATTAATTCTTATCCCTCTTTCATCTTCTTTCGAAGCTCTTCACGGTATTATTAATTTAATTACTATTTTTATTCTTCTTCAGCTGTGTTTAATTATTCTATTTACATTTTTTTATATTTTAACTTTATTTATATTAATATGCTTTTATTTATTATATTATTATTATCATTTGTTTAGAGTATTGTATTTGTTATTACTTGTTGCTATTATTTATTTGTCTTTCTTCTTGTCACTTATGTAATCTTAATTTGAAAGTTCTTTAGCTAATTAGTCTCCACTTTAGTGACTTAAATTTATGCTGTTAAAACTTTAATCTTTGCTTAAAAAGTAATCTTTTAAAAAATTGCTTAGATCTTAGATGTTTTATGGAGCAGTTTTTTAATTAAGCATTTTAGAATCTTTGAATTTTTGTTAAATTAATTCCATATACTAAGTGTTTACCATTTTGTCTTTCAAATTTAATTTACTGTTATAAGTTGAAACTTAATCAATTTTTAACATGTTTTGATTTTTATGTATTTGCAAAAATAAATTTAATATTAATAAACATATTTATTAGCCATTTTTAGTAAATAAAATAAACTCTTTTTATAAATCGTTTATATTTGTTACATTATCTTAATCTATATAAATTCCAATTATATTTTAGAAATCATTTAGCTTTAATTTTCTTATTTCTATTTTTAAATATTAAATAATAAATTATTTGATAAAAAATATAAATGAAATTACTAAAAATGAGTATTTTATCTAGTATTTTTAATTTATCCTTTTTAAAATTAGCTAAATAAATAAATTAACTATCAATAATTAAATATCTCTATGAGAAAAACTTGTTAATATTTTTATTAAAACTATTAAAATCTTACTATTATTACTATTACTGATGATTAAAATTAATTTAATTAATAAGAAAAATTTAAACAAGATCATCTTAATTAATTTTAATAGCATTCATAGCACAATACTTATAAAACTGGTTAAGAATCTACTATATATTATGTGCTTTCTGTTGATTTTTGATATCAAAACTACGAACTAAGGCAATAATATGTTTGTGATAATTAACATTATCATTGATATAATCAACATCTAGAAAATAATTGTAATAGTTGATGGAAAGATGACGGATTTCATTGATAAAAGATTATGCTTATTAAGTATGGAACTTAAACCAGATATAGAAGTTGGAGTGGTGATGATCTTATAGCACGTAATCCCCTGTGTAGTTTAATTTAGAGGATACTATTGAGATAATTTATAAGTTTGGTTCATCCAATTATATTATTGTCACTTTCTTTATAGTTTGATAGATCAGACGTTTACGTACGTAGAATGTTTGTCCTAATTGTTGTAAAAAGTACCTATTATATTTACATATATGCTTAATATTATAATATGACAATATAATTAATAATATAACATTAATAATAATATAATAATAATATAATTATAGTATAAAAATATATTATAATATTATATATTAATATAATATTATAATAATAATTTAATATATTATATGAATATAAATATTACACTGCCTAATTAGAAATGAGTATGACTCCTTATTAAAACTCTTATTCCTAGACTAATTTTTAATCCTCATTTACAAATATTGCTCCTACCCATCCTCCCCAACCCTATTCTTCCTCATTTCTAAGAATATTGAGTCTATAAACATTAATAAGAAACTCTGCTTAATTGCTAATATTATAATTTTAAAACTACTCCATTATTTTATTAATCATCTCTGTCTTAATTCCAATTCTATCCAAGTATAATAAAGGAATCATCCTTATACAATTCATCCTTTTCTCATAATCTACATCCTTGTTATAAATCTAACACTTCTTTATTATACGAGTCGATAATTATCAACTTATAATCGACTTAAAATCATGTTTATTATTATTTATTATATTTGTTATCTTTTCATTTTAATTTAATCTATCTTAGATATTTTCCATTTCATCACTGTTAATTTCTGAGACAATGTTGTCGATTGAGTTATTGTCTTATTGATATTAATGGTCATTCATTATTACTTGTTTAATGAATTTTATTTTTTCATCATGATGTTTCTGACGTTCTCCTCTACATAAATTCCCCATTTAAAATGTTAATTTTATAATATATTAATTTAATGTAATATAAAAGTTTATTCATTCATTGTTGTTTTATGAGTTGAATTACAATTTTGATTAAAGTATTTAGCTTTGTAGGTTGGAGGATTATTGACTTAAATTTGGAGATATTTGGCTGTTTTATTTTACTTAAGAAGGACTCAGAGGTCTGTTATTATTAGTAGTTATTTAGTAACTGAATCTGGGCTGGTTTTAATTTATTATTATTTTCTATTATTATTATTATAATTATTATTATTATTATTATTGTTATTACTATTATTAGTATTACGATTGATGTGGATATTATTAATAATATATAGGTTATTAGGATTAAAACAAAATGGATTATTGTAATTATGGTTAATAAAAGTAGTCATGAGTCTGAGACTTGTTTGTATATTAATACTGAAAATTTTATTAAGAGAATTACTAATCTTAAATAACACTGGATTTCTTAATGATATCTTATTAAAGTTGCTATTTTTACAAATATTCCTATTGCTATCTGGTTCTCAAAGCTTCAATTTCTGTCATCATCATAACCATAATGATCAATTATTAATCAATTTTATTCTATAAACTCAAATTATTGTATGCTCTTTCTCGATGATCTTATAACTCTTTTTCTAAATCTTTATTCTCATTACTTAATCTCAAAATTTCTTAATTGATTATAACTATTTAGTTTCGGTAATCTTCTAATTGTTTATATTTATAATCATAATCTATTCCTAACTAATTTAGTTATTTTTATATTTCTTCTTTTTGTCTTTTTGTTTCATCTTTTTATTTTATAAATATATATACCTTATTGAATCGTATGCAGATGGATTGTTTGTTATTAATTCTATATTTAATTTTATTATAAACTTAATTAGTGTTTCAAGTCATTATGAATATTTTCATATGAATTTATTTGGATTTAATAAGTTGTCATTTTATTTTATAGATCTTCTATTTCAGTATTTATTGAGTTATTTATCATATTCAATCTTTCTACTTCTTAAGTTTATAAAACTATCCTGTTTTCATATTATTCTATTGTTTCTTCTTATTTTAGATACTCTTAATTTTATCTTTCCAATCTCATTATATTTACCCCCATTTCTTCTATTTCTTAATGTTTTTTGTTTATTTATTCTTAATATTTCTCAATTTCTTAAACTAAAACTGTGTTATTATGTTCTGCTTCTTAAAATTTATCATAATAATCTTAATAATATTGACATTAATCATTAGAAACTAAAAGTTGATTTTAAAGACTGTTTATTTCATAAATATTTTTTATGTTTTATTCTTCATATTTTTTTATCTTCTGTTATTGTTCATCGCAGTTATTTTAAAATTCTTCTATTTGTTTCAACTACTATTTTTCATTTTATTCTGATTATATTAATTATTATGATCTTTCACTTAAAATTAATTGTTATCTTTCTAATTCTAAACCCATTTTTAATATTTATTGATCCTATTCTTCTATTTTCTCTTGTTTATTCTTATTTTCATCTACAATATCTAATAATCATTTATTTTCCTCAATTAATTCATTAATATTGTCATGCAAATTTTTATTATCTGATGATAATTCTTCTACTCTTTATTCCATTTTCACCAAATCTTCTTATTCAATTAATAAACTTTCTAATCTCTAAATCTTCTATTAATAAATTTGAATTTATTATTAATAATTATTATCACTTAATTATTATGTATTTAATTAATTTTACTATTAATAAAAATTAGTATTACTTACTGACTAACTATTTATCATTTAATTAATTTAGTTTTATATCATTTTTTATGGTTAATTAATAATTATTTTTTTTTTAGGGCTTAAATCTCTTTGTATTAAGGATTATTGTTGAATAAATGATTGGGGACTGCTTATTATTTTTTTTTAAATAATATTCTATTAACTGTTAACTACTTATTATGGATAAACACTTATTATTTATAATTTTTAAGGAGATAAAAATTATTTTTATTGATTTAATATATTATTTTCTTGAATATTTTGTTATCCTAATTATTATATTTATAGCGTTTAATTTTATTAAATTTTCTATTATTACTATTATTAAAATTATTAATGTTGTTATTATTATTATTATTTTTATTATTATTATTATTATTATTATTATTAATTTTATGAAAATAATTTAACACCTTAATAAGTTTGAACAGCATATTTTATATTTTAATCTGTTATTTTTTACATATCTACTTTATTATTACTATTAATTCTATTATTATTATTTTTTGTTTATCTTATTTAATATATGAATATTGATTTGAAATTTAATTTATAATATATTAATATCATTATAATTTTAATGTCTAATAATTAAAATTCAAATGAGATTTTATAAAATTAACTAAATAATTAAAATGATAAATATTAAAAGCTCAATTAAGAAATAATAAAATAAAAAACAAATAAAAATGATAGATATAGAAGTAGAAGCAGATCAAATTATAAAAAAAATAAATATTATTTTGATTAATAATCTAAAGATCAAATTAAAAATAATAAATATTTTAGAAATGATTAAATTTATCAAAGTCATTAAAAAATTAAAGAATAAAAGAAAGAAAACAAAAAAGATAAAAAATATAAAGAATATAAAGAAGACAATTTTAAAGAAAGAAAAGAAAAGAAAGATAGAAAAGACCGAAAAGAATTTAAAGAAAAAAAGGATAAAAAAGAAAAAAAAGATAGAAAGGATAAAAAAGATAAATATAAAAATAATAATTAATCTAATTAACAAAAACATAAAAATAATTAGTAAATATATTAAAAAGTCCATGAAGATAATGAAAAAAAATAATATTATATTTAAAATATATAAAATGAAAAAAATAATTTAGAAAATGAAAAGGGAACAATGTCATTAAATAGTAATAGTTAATAGAATAATAGTCAAAATTCAATCAACGGGAAAGTAATTTAAGATAATTATAAAAGAAACGATAAATAAAATAAGTAAAATAATAATAATAATTTATTATCTACAGAATTAGAAATTAATTAAGCTCTTGATTCTGATTAACTACAGCAATAAAATAGTTGTTCTTCTTATTCTGATGATGAAAGTTTATCTGAATATAATTTAGATGAAAATTGTGATAATCAAACCGAAAAAGCTAAATAAAAAGAATAGGAAAAAACACTTAAACGTAAAAAAAAAGCTTAAAAAAAATACAAATTAAGAAAAAAACATTAATTATATGAAAATAGAAGTAGTGATGATGAAAAAGTAATTAATATTATATAAATAATATATAATTAATAAGAATAAAAATAGCTATAAATAATATAAATAATATAGAAATAAAAAAAACAAAAAAATATGTATAAATAAATGAAAAAAATATTAATAAAATAATTAATAGAAAATAGAGGAAAGAATTAGAAACAGCAGTATATGGACTAATGAAAACATTCCTGAGAAATATAAAGAGAAAATGGTGAAAATAGAAAATGATCCTTTATGTTTAATAGTGGCAAATATTCCAATATCAATAACAACTTTTGAATTAAAAGAGTATTTCTCAACATTAGTAAGGACATTAAACCCTAATATTTAATAGCCAGTTCAAGACGTAAAAATAGGAGAAACAAAAAACTATGCTATAATAAAATTTAACAACAAATAATCATTAATGGTGATGTCAGAATTGTCAAATTTAGAATACAAATAATACAAATTAAAATTAAAAAAGCCTAAAGGATTTTTCCAAAGATTATACGCAAAAGCTAATGATAGATACGATCCTTATGGAAATATAATAACATCTACATCAGATGTAGATCACACTCTTTATATGGGTGGTTTACCTTTATATTTAAAAGAAGAAGAAGTACGTAAATTATGTGAATCATTTGGGATTCTTAGATATTTCAATCTTATAAAAGAGAGATCAGGGGATGAATATGTTTCTAAAGGATATTGCTTTTTTGAATATTAAGACCCCCTTTAGACTGACAAAGCCATTGAAGGGTTAAATTAATTGTATATTGGAGATAATAAGTTAAAAGTCAGTAGAGCTTCAAGGACTGAAGGAGTAATGCCCAAATAAACTGAAGAACAAAGGGAATAGTTGAAAAAGGAAGGCAAATTAGTTAAGGAGAAAAAGAATGCTAGTAATTCAACTGGATCATTTCTAGGTAATTATGGTAGAATTGCAGATCCTCTTATTTAGATTCTTTTAAATATTCCTTAAAGTGCCAGGACTGCTAGTAAAGTTGTTTAGTTTTTGAATATGTGCACTCCTGATGATCTTATTGATGATCAATTTTATTAATAATTGTATAATGATATAGGTACAGAATGTAGTTAATTTGGAGTTATTAGTTAGATTTAGATATAAAGACCTGATCCATAAAGTGGAAAGGCTGGACCTGCTGTTGGTAAAGTTTTTGTTAAGTTTTAATATATGATAAGTGCAAAGAGGGCATAAAGTTAGTTAGCAGGAAGAATTTATAATAATAAGACTGTTATTACTAGTTTCTATAATGAAGATTCATTCGCCGCTTAGTAGTATTTAACACAAATATGATAAATATTTATCATCATTATTTATTTAAATATTTTTTATATACTTATAATATTATTATTATTTTCTATAGTTTATTATACTCTTTAATATTTTAAAATTATTAATTTTAATATAAAGTCATTTTACAACTATTTAATTTTTTCAAATAATTTTCTATTATTACTTTTAATAAAGTTATTTACAGTTATATTTTAAATTATAATGTCTGTAAGTCCTTTCAAAGTAGACAACTAAAATTACTATTAAGATTTAGGGTAAACAAGAAATATGAAAAATAAAAGCAAATCTAAAAATAAAGATTCATACAATAATACAATAAATAAAAATGATAATGTTTATACTTTCAATAGAAATAACCCAATGAATAAATCACAAGATAGTTTTAAATTGACAACAAACAAAACAAAGGATTACAGTCCTTCAAATTTTAATAATGAAATGAATGAATCAAATGAATTAGCAAACAGATTTAATTAATAAAAAAGCTTTAGAGTAGGACACAGTTTTGCTTAAACTAATTCAAAGTTTTTCGGATAATCTAAGAAAGGTTTAGAATTTGAAAATAACTAAAATCCTGGACCTGGATCTTATGAAATATCAGGAAAACTTACAAATAGTACTTTGATAAGTAAAGTGGGAAGAGAAAAATAGAAATTCAATGAAAATCCAGGGCCAGGAAATTATGAAGATATTTATGATAAAGTTAGAGAGAGAAGTCCTACTTATAAAATAGGAAGTGAAAAAAAAAATACTTATATGGGAAAGTTATCTGAAAATCCAGGGCCAGGAAATTATATCATTCCAGGCCTTTTTGGAGTAGACAATTCTAAAGTATTTATTTTCATTATTATTATCAAATTATTATCGTATTATTATCATATCATTATCATATTATTATCATAATATAATCATTTTATTTTTGTATTATTATAATCATCATATTATTGTTATATTATTTTCATATTATTATAATATTATCATATTTATTCATATTATTATAATATTATTATCATATTATTATCATTATTATAATAATTTTAGTCCAATCCATCATTTACTCATGAAAAAAGAAAAGATAATTTTGACAATGGAATTAGAAATCCTGGTCCAGGACAATATTCTCCATCTCCTAATTAAAAAACAGGATGTGCTTTTCCTTTAACTCCTAAAGGATTAAGATTTTAAAATAATTAAAATCCAGGCCCTGGCAATTATGAAGTAACATAAGACATTAAGAAATCAGGAATACATCATGGGTAATTTAAATAATAATATAGTAAATATCAATATTAATTAATAACATATAATATGAAAAATATTAATAATAATTAGATTTGGAAAAGAATAAAGAGTTCTATTTAATTTATAAAAAGGACCAGGACCAGGAACATACAATCTGGATAATAGTAAGAAACTTCATGTAAGACCACATGATTGCTGATATCATAAATTATAATACAATATATAAATAATAAAATTTAATTAATAAATTAGTTTAATAAAATATAAATATAATAAAATAAAGTATAACTATTAAATATTTATGACTGACTATTCATTTAAAACTTATGAATTAAGGAACTAATCAAATTATGATAGTATTTACAAAAAAGACTTTCCATAACATGATTTAAAATAAACAAATCATTCTTCTCAGCAGTTTTTAGAAAACAAATATAAATTAAGGATTAATAATTATAAATTAGGAACACAAGAAAATGATTTCCAATCTCATTATAATATATAAATGAAGAAACCAGAAATCAATAATCAAAACTAGAAAAAAGACATTAAATCAATGAGAAACAGCAATATAATGTTAGGAAATGATTTCTAATAAGTTGAATCGGAAGCTTAATCAAATTATCAATAAAAAGAAAAGACTTTGATGTAAACAATTGATAAATCTAATTTGAAACAACATAGTCATAATTTTGGAGATTTTTAAACTGATTATAAATCCATAAATAATGTATATTTTGATAAAAAGAACAATTATTAAAATAATAATGATAAAAATAACACGTTAAGAGACTCAAATGTGAAACTAGGATTCGATAAAATAAAGATGAATGAGTAATTTGAAAATAATCGAGTATTGAATAGCGATTTAAATAATAATAAAACTCATGATGCAAAAAAATGTAATATAAGTTTAGGAAAATGTGATTAAAATAACAATAATAGTTATAGTCATACTTAGTTTAGCAATAAAAATACTGAATAATAGTATAATAATGTTAGTAAAGAGCGGGTATTGAAGTTAAGAAAAGCGAATTTTGAATTGGGAAACGAAAAAGGAAATTATTAATCAGAAGCAAATCAATAATTTTAGAATAATGGTATCTAATAAAATGAAATAGAAAAAGAAAACCATATAAAAACTAATTATTAATTAGAATGCAGAGTTGAACCAAGTCAAGACCCAGTTTCATCATACAACAAAACATTTAATAATAAAGAATATAATTATCAAGCTAAGATAGAATTTGAAAATCAATTAAAAAAAGATAATCTGTTAAAAAGACAAGCCAATTTCATTTTAGGATATGACAATAATTCAAAATAAAGTGAAAATTAGTTAGAATTCGGAAATAAATTGAAAGATTGTGAATTAAGATAAGCTATTAAAAATAAACTAGGAAATACATTGTTAGGGAATGATGAATAAACTAAACAAAGTTATAATCAGTTTCAATATTAAAATACTCATAATTAACATTAAAAACATCAACTGGATTAGGAGACTATTAAATAAATGAGATCTAATAATTATTCAATGGGATTTGTCAATGATAGTTATAAAATTAATCCTTAATCTACAGGTATCATTATTTATTAATATTTATATTCTAGTTATTGGAAGTTAGATTAATAATACTAAACCTAATAATAATGAGTTTTTGTAAATATAGTAGAAACTTAAATCTGACAACTTTTAAATTGCAGAAGATAATCAGAATTATTATTAATCAGTTTATAATAGTCTCATTTGTAAAAAATGAATTTATTAATATCATAAATAATATTAATATTAAAGATTAATAATAGTAATATTAAAATAATTTAAGAGATAAACAAATATATTAAAATAGTATAAAAATATTCATTATATTAATATGTTATGATGATATTAATTTGAAATAATAAATAATATTAATATAACGCGGTAATAATATAATAATATATGATGAAATATGAATAATATGATAAAATATAAAGTGGATCATCATCCTAACTTTTCTTCTAGAACAAACTTTCCTAATTTGTTTCCTCCTCTAATTCTTCCACTTCTCCTGGCA
>Ga0315908_10003827_pt1 | contig 10921 bp, 10 predicted proteins | sample LakEriMetagenome_12_FD_203520 | JGI IMG/M metagenome (GOLD analysis project Ga0315908, IMG submission 203520) | Freshwater fungal communities from buoy surface, Lake Erie, Ohio, United States - Buoy 4 MA124 | ecosystem: Environmental > Aquatic > Freshwater > Lake > Lake biofilm | place: USA...
TCGAGGCTACGCCTCTTTCAGCGACATCTGCGGAGCTTGGTTTGGGTTTGGGTCTGGGTTTGGGATTGGATTCACTCTTCTCTTCGCACGCGTTCCCCTTCTTCTTACCACCCTCCTTTCACACACCATCCCTTTCCCCCGCGTTCACTAGTGCGTGGTGGTAAGACTAGTCCACACAAACCTCGGATCGTCGTATCCCATAGCACATGTCCTCCACTATCCTCCTCCCCCCACGCGCACAGCTTTGTATTAGGTACTGCAGTAATAAACAACAACAACAAATGACGATACTATAGAGGGACCCAGGGCGCCTGCGGTTAAGCCAGGGCGCGTCATCCCAGCCTGACGAGAGTGAGGGCTGCTCCCCTGTCTCCGGTGGTAAGATAATCCGGCTTTGCTCGTCTTGGCCGTCTGACGACCCTCCCACCCCGCTTCGATCCTCGGTAGACACTGGTGCCGGGGATCGAGGATGAGCCCCCGCCGAGTTTGCAGTGGTGGCGGGAGACTGTCGACTGTCGAGAGGATGTTGGCTCGGCGGTCCTGGGGTTGGAACACTGGCCTTTTAAAAAGCGGTCACGTACTCAGAGGGACTCGAGGACATCCAATACCCCGCCGTGTCAGAAGCCCACCCAGTAGTGTCTACTCAAAGTCAGTTGAGCACCTGTGAGGATGCCCGTCCATACGGGGGTGCACCACCCCCTGGTGACATGGGGAGTTTCGGGGATCAATCAATCAATCTGCTCGCGTCATGCACGCCGGTTCCTAGCAGATACATAGGACAGGGTCGGGACTCCAAACCGTCGGAGAGTGGGGTCAAGCCTCATGGGAAGAAGTGTTGGGGGCGGTCCTTCCGTTTCCCTCCGGGCTGGAGATCCTAGAGCGTCACTTGACTCTCAACCCGTCATCGTGGTCTTTGGACTTTGGAAATCGTCTAAAACCACGTCTCATAATTGATGTCCCCGCTTTATCCCCATGTGTAAGTTTGAAATTGTTATCATACGTACGAAGATATTGATGATGGTATGAAACTCAGTTTTTTTGGTATGAAACACCAAATAGTAATGGTATGAAACTACATGTGTAGGTATGAAATTGTTATCACCCGTATGAAAATGTTGGTGATGGTATGAAACTCAATTTTTTGGTACGAAATGTTGAAGGTATGAAACTACATGTGTAAGTATTAAATTATTTTCATTTGCATGAAAATATTTATGATGGTATGAAACTAATTTTTTTTTGTATGAAACACGTAATAGTAAAGGTATGAAACTACATGTGTAGGTATGAAATTGTTATCACACGTATGAAAATACTGATGAAGTATGAAATTGATTTCATATATATGAAAATATTGATGATGGTATGAAACTAATTTTTTTTGTATGAAACACGGAATAGTAAAGGTATGAAACTACATGTGTATGTATGAAATTCTTTTCATAGGTGTGAAATGCTGTTCCTTATGAAAAGTACGCGCCCTGCGCAAACGTGGGGAGAAGCGGGCGCCACTCAGAGTCTGCGCAAAGCATTCTTCTGCAGTATTTAGCCAAGTTGTGTTCGTGAAAGAGAGAGACCACGAGATAGTAGCTTGAGCTTCCCGTGTACTTCGGTAATTCTCGTGCCCCTTTATTCACGCTCGAGACAGGTTCTCTCGCAAAGGACACAGACAATAGCCAGCGTCAGAGTAAGGGTGGCGGGAAGACAGGCGATTCCCAGGTTCGTCCCCGGGACCCGTTGAACCGGTGTCGATTACACAAAACAAAGAAACACACGTTCCCCCAGTTGTACTAAGTTGGAACTTGGACTTTTGATCACGGAGCACGCAGCATTGTCTGCACACACATTCTCCTTCTCATGCAAGGCCCCTGCTCTGAGAGCGTGTCAGCCTGAGGGGGTGAGGTGGCACTGAGGGTTGGGCTGATTTTTGTTTCTGCAAGAACAAATAAAAGACATTATCATCATCACCACAGGCGCTACGCCGTGGGGGAAACCTGGGACGGGTGGGCATCGATACCCGTAGTTTTTCCCCCTGGGATGGCAGGTCACCTGTCACGTTCCCTCCAAGGAGAACCGGCAGATATCGGAAAGGGATGATCTCGGCCCGCTCGTCGTGCCTGGGGGTCAGGAGATCGGTTTGGGATCCCGAAACCTTCGCCCAAGCGGAGGCACGTCCCACGGGTCGCGCCGTCTCCAGGGAGCGGCTGTGCGATTGAGACGACGGAGCCGTTGGAGGTCTGAGCCCCCTTGTGTCCGCAAAGGCGTGCCACATGGCCAAACGGAGAGTGGGAGTATAGTACTCGCCGTCATATGCTGGAGCCAGTGCGCCCAGAGGCGGTGTTACCCGACATGGCGTTGTGCTTACCGACCTTCAGTCACTTCTTGATTGTCAATAAAACTTCTCTCTCTCTCTCCTTAGACCGTTTTTCACCCTTGTCAAGTGAAGCCAGGAAGCAGAGTTTTGTCTGAGGTTTGAGGAGAAGGGGGAGGTTGTCTGAGGTTGAGTTCATCCTCGCACCTTTGCGCTACTGATTCTACTTGCATCATGTACTTCTGCGCCCACGCCTCCGGAAAGTGGTAAAAATTGAGTACCTAGTAAAAACTTATTTTCCGCAGTGCAGTTTATTGGATTGTACTGCTCCTGGAAGTGTTCATTCCACATCCTTTATTACATGTTCTTCGCAAGATTCACTCCTCAGCATTCTGCATTCTTGCCCAAATTTTGGGCCCCATCGAACTCCTCTGGCCGCCGGTACTTGAGCCGCATCCTCTCGTTGTCCATGGGCTTGTCGACCTCGCCGCCGCCCGGGAAAGACGGCGTGGGTAGCCACTGCATCATCTTCAATGGCGCTCCCTTCTCCCACGCTGGCATCCACGGGTACCACATGAGAAGGCCGTTCTTGACTGCACCGCGCCGGGCGCCTTCGGCAACGGAAGGGTACGTCTTGCTGCCGGCCGGGTGTTTCTTTAGGTAACGGGCACACCCCTGCACATCATACTGCAGGCCGCCCGAGAAGTCACGCTGGCAGGAGGTCTGGTTGAGTTTGTAGCTCTGTCCCGCGCCCTTGGAAATCTGCTTGCTGTCCCACGTCCACTCGCCGGCCTCGGGCGCGTGCCCGTTAGTCCATTGCATGTTGCAGTCGCCACGATGCTGCAGGTCTGTGTGTGGGTGGGTGGGTGTGAGGGTATGTAGAATATATATAGAATGTGTGTGTGTGTGTGTGTGTGTGTGTGTGTGTGTGTGTGTGTGTGTGTGTGTGTGTGTGTGTGTGTGTGAGTGTGTGTGTGTGTGTGTGGGTGTGTGTGTGTGGGTGTGTGTGTGTGTGTGAGTGTGTGAGAGAGAGTGTGTGTGTGTGAGAGAGAGAGAGTGTGTGTGTGTGTGTGTGTGTGTGTGTGTGTGTGTGTGTGTGTGTGTGTGTGTGTGTACATATGCATGTATACCGACGCGCAGCTGCTTGCCGTGGAGCTCACAGCGGCGGCCCTTGCAGTAGTTGACGATGCGGTGCGCCAGCGACTTGTCACGGGTGCACATGACGCAGAAGTTGGCGCCCGGCTTACGCTCCATCCAGTACAGTCCGTTGTCCTCCGCTGTGCTGGGATCGCAGAGCACGTACTCCTTCATGAGCAACCCTATACGCTCCTTGATCTCATCAAGTCCAGCCTTTTGCGACAAATTGCCGATGTACACTCGCTGCACGCAGGGGGTCGGCCTGCTGACGTAGTTGCTCCCCGCGAGCTGTCCGGGCTTGGCGCCACGGCCCTGGTGGAATGCACCCCACACATCATCGACGCGCGCATCAACGTCCATGGCCGTGCGGTGCTGCGTGTGTCCGGGGCGGGGGCTGCCCATGTCTCCCCACGGGTCGGGAGCCCCCTCCTTGTGCCGCCGCTTCATCTCCGCAATGCGCTCCGTGCGCGCCCCCATGGCCAGCTCGCCGTGGTGCGCCGCACGGTCAAAGTATTGCTGCACGTGGTAGGCCTGCGCGACGTTCATGGCCGGGACCGTGGCCGGGCGCGGCTCGTCGGCCTTGCGGCGCTGCAGCTCGCGCATCTCGCGCAGGTTGGCCTGGTGCTGGTCGCCAACGCGGTCGCACCGGCCTACGCCATCAGGGGTTGGCTCCTTGGGCTGCTTGCCCCCCCCCGCACGCGCCCGCTGCACCGCGCCAGCCAGCCCGGCGGCCGGCGTCCTGTTCACATACTTCTCGGGCGGCGGCTTCCACACGCCCTTGCAGTTCACAGGGTCGGCATTGTGCACGGCCGCCTCGCGCGCCCACGCGTGCCGCACGCGCCCGTGTACGTCGCGCTTCACGAGCTCCGACTGCTTCTCGAACAAGGGCGCTCGCCGCCCCATCTCTCTCGAAGCCGTTTGTTTCAATCAGGTCCGTGACGTCCGTGGCATGTGGGCAACAGACTCCCTCCGTGGCATGTGGGCAACAGCCCCTGAGTGGGAGCGGGGAGATGTCTGCATGATTTTCCTTCAGCTACAGAAGGAACCGTTGCAGAAGGACAAGGCTGATGCGGAGGACCCGGCGCCGCCCGTGCCGCTGAAGCGAGAGGTGGATAACAAGGGTAGGGGCAGGAAGGCCAGAGCGACTGCAGGCACTGTCACGCACGCTGGGCCCGTGGCGTGGGATGTGGTGCTCGCCAACACCGCCTTTCTGTTTGCGCTCGTTCTTGTCGACCCGGATAAACCCGACGGCGATGAGCCAATTCCAAAAGATGAAGATGATGCAGCGGACGATCATAATCTCGCAGGTGATAATGCGGACGACGATGACGAGGAAGCGGCCGATAGCGCGAGGCGTCGCAAGTTTGGAAACGATGATCTCAACGCGGACCAGGATCTGGAAATGCCCGCTGCCTGCGCGCAGCTGGCCCAGGATGCCCAAAAGTTGCCGCTGTCCAAGTACGCCGTGTCATCTTGGCGGCAATCGCAGCCATGCACCTCGTTGGGCCGCCCACTGGAATTGACCAGTGGAGCACCCGGAGAACACATAACAGAGAACTGCTCAGGGACATTCTCCTGCACGAAGTCTGCGCTCAGCTTCAGCGCTGCGGCGGGAAGGCAAGGACGATGGGGCGAAAGCGTGGAGGGAGCTGGAGCAGCAGCAGCAGCAGCAGCAGCAGCAAAAGCAACAGCGAGGACGAAAAGGGCCGTGGCCGGGGGCGGCGAGAGGACGGCGGCGTATACATGAAGTCGGCGCACAGCTTCAGTGCTGCGGCATCAGAGCGGATTGTAGCCGCAGGCGTGAGTGCGCTGTGTCGCATCACGCCTTTCTCACCGCTCTCGCTGCAGGGTTTTCATGAACTGTGCTCCGCCGGGCCCTGGGATTGGTGCTCAGGGACGAGCGAAATTTTTGAGTGGGTATCAGACGACCTAGAGTCATGTGGTAAAGAACCTGCCCTCGTCAAGATATTGCGGACACCTGGCCCAAATACCTCCCCATTCAGCGCTCTTGCGTGCGTTTGATTAATGCCTTGGCGCGCGACAACTTTGAGCTACGCTACAAACTCATCACAGACAGAGGCTTCCCGGTGGTCTTCCAACGCCATGGAAACTTTTCGGGATGACACAGTGCTCCAACAGATAGCGCACTCTGCTGTGAGGCAGCTGGCCAAACCGGAGACTTTTGGGTTGGGTTCAAAGAGTCGGAAGACATCTTGCACGTCGTGGAGGCTTTGCTCGAGCACCCTTGGTGGGATGGGACGCACGCAGCAGACTCGAGCATGGGCAAGTGCGACGCGTGTTGCGCCCCGCTACCATGCGGCGCTGCGGGCGCGTGGTACTGCCAGGCTTGCTTTGTCACCCAGCCTCTATCTCGCGATCCAGAACGGCATGGGCCGCGGCCTTGTCATCAGGAAGGCAACAAGAGTGTCGTGCACCTGTGCTCCACGTGCCACGAGGCCTTTCAAGACGGAAACCACAGCTTGCACGTTGCGGGGCACCAGTTTGTGCCTGACCCTTGGTCAGGCGATTATTTCTGCGCCGGGGACTTCTGCGACTGCCCTACAGATAGATTATTGGGACGGCGCATGCCCTCACCAGCCGTCGTGCGACAAAATCAACGCCAAGCTGCTGTTGGGCTTCCTGCAGGATCAGTACTCGGAAACCAGCTTGTCTCGGTGCATTCCCGACGGAACCGGTCCCGAGGAGGTAGCTCGTTTTTGCTAACCTCGGCTTCCACATGTCGCTGGAGGTCCTGAAGAGATACGGAAAGTTCGACGCGGAATTGCGACAAGGCGCCATCATGGTCTTAGCCAGTCTTGCCTTGGCGGGTCTCAGCTCGCAACACAGCCGCAGGACCTACGGATATGAGCTTCAAATTTTAGAAATATATCTTAAAAATATTTGGATTTTGATCTCAAGCTCCTTCCAGACGGCTACAGCACCGTGGGCCTTACGCTGTGGCCCGACAAGAACGGCAAGTTGCTCATCACCGGGTTCACGGAGGGCTACAGCGCGGAGTTATGCGGGCTGGAGACCGGCGACATAATCATCCAGGTCGACGAGGTGTCCGTGGAAGGAATGGCGGCCTGCGAGGCACATGGCCGGTCCGACCGGTTCGTCTTTTTTTCATCACCACGTCGCGGACCACCATAGTCAACAACGAAGATGGCACTGTGTCGACCAACAAGAGCGAGCACACTGCCGAGATTGTCTGCGATGTGTATGCGCATGAGGCCAACGAAAAGACACAGGTTGAGGAGGATCCTGAGGCTGTGTCGGCGGTAATTCACAGGCCCGAGAGCGAGGGGTGCAATGCTGCGGTCTGTGGATTCGTTGACCTCGCCACACTCGCGGCCCGCGTCACGGAGACAACGTCTATTGCTGCTTCCGGCGCGCCCAACTGTGGCGACCCTGATCCGACTGTGCCGACCCTGATCCAGAATGCGCGCGCATGCTTGGACAGAGGGCAGCTGGACGAAGCCGAGGAGTCGCTGGGACAAGCACGCCAGGCGCTTGCACAGTTAGGGGATGGCGGTGGTGACACGCTGCAGCAGGTTGTCGACATGCCGCCTGACAGGCTGCGTACTGACATCTCGTACCTCTCGGAGCTTGATGCCCTGATAACGCTCGCAGAGTCCGCGCATGAGGCACACTTGTCCCTCCAGAAGTACGAGCTGCTGGTGAAGAGGAGTTACCAAATGTTGGCTCAGAGATGCCCCGCATGGGCCAAGAGGGCCCTGCTGACAGGCGGCGGCTCGACGTATTTGGAGCCTCTGTCTGCCACCTTCAGATCGGCAGACAGCGTGCAAAGACGCATCCCAGTTTTATTCGCAAGTGAAAGGACGCTTGAGACGTGGATTTCGACGCTCGAGACTTGCGCTTCTTCACGCCCTGAGCGTCCACTGAGTGACCATCGCGACTCAGAGTCCACGGCAAAGGCGGTGGAGCAAAAAATTAAGCGCATCCAGGAAACGGCCGCGCTCCTTTCTCCGGGCCAGGCACAGGAAGCCCTGATAACGGCGAGGAGCATCCTCTCTACCTTGCAGCAGCATCAGCGCATGTGTGCTCCAGCTGCCTCGGGAGGTGCAGGCAAGGGGGATGCTGAGCGATTTGCCATTGAGGTTTGATAATGCATTTGTGCTTGTGCTACCTCGTGTAGCTCTTCCTCTGTGATGTGGCGTCTCTGGGATGGGGGCTCTTTTTCGGAAAACAGTTGGTGCAACCGATGACTTGTCGCCAGCTTCAGAATCAATGACCACTAGGTGGGGACAACAAGGATTTTGTGACATGCTATGATAATCCAGTGGACCAGCCAAATCAATGCCTGACATCTACGGAGACTTTGGAATGGATTTGCAGCTCTGGCAATTTTACTCTTCATTGGCTGACACGTCAACTTGGCTGGCTAGGAATCCTTGGTCTCTTAAGAGGCGGTGTTACCCGACAGGGCGTTGTGCTTACCGACCTTCAGTCATTTCTTGATTGTCAATAAATCTTCTCTCTTTCTCTCTCTCTCTCTCGAAATGTACTTCGTCATTGACAGTGTTTTCTGAATAAAGTTTACCCTGGGTTTTCTGAATAAAGTTTACCCTCCGGACTTGTGTCAATTTACCTCGCCAGTGTCTCACAGCGCTATCAAACTTGACCAACTAGAAAAGCCTTGGCAGCTCAGAGGCAGCACCACACTCTGGTTGCCGCGCGTCTCGTGACCAGAGGTGTGTGTGTGTGTGTGTGTGTGGTTTATTTGAGCTGATTGCTAGTGTGTGTGGTTTATTTGAGCTGATTGCTGGCTTGACGCCAGCAATCAGCTCAAATAAACCACACACACTAGCAAGCCATGACGCCTGATCCCTCAGTTATTGGTCGCTGCATTGGGTATGAATGGGCATGGCATTGAGTACCACTGGCAATAAACACCACACACCCTCTCTCATTGGAGTAGCCATTTCGCCTCTCAACCCTACGCCCCGCATCTCGTCATGGGATCGACAGCAAAGGAGAATGATTGTGTGCGCGGAAGAGGAGAACAGTGTGTGTACAGCAATGGCGCCCATTGCATATCCATGCGCAAGCGTATGTGTACGCTTGTATGTGTGTATGTGCTCGCGAGCGCGAGGGGTCTGTGTGCGTGTTTGCGTCTTTATATATTAGTGGTTTAGGGTTTAGGTCCCTGAGTATTCTGGAGATGCACGATGCGGCTTTGAGTGAGCTGCCGCTGAGCTTTGGAAACCTCGTGAAGCTTGAACAGCTCAATCTGAAACAAAGAAATTGTGTGCTCAAGGACCTGCCTCGATCTTTTGAGAATCTGACAAGGTACTGTTTTTGTGTGTATTTGGGGAATTCTGTGTAGAGCGTATTGGCAGCGCTGACAGACCATTCACACACAGCCTCAGGAGCTTGACCATCGAGATTCCTGAACTACAGGAGGGTATTGGGTGCGATTGGAGTTGGGTGGCATTTCACTGCCCACTTACCAGGAATTGAGGCGCTTAAAGTTGGGCGGGGAGTTGATGCCAAGCGAGGACGACTTGTCTATGCTTATGCGTTTGCTCAAGGCCTTTGCCCCGTCAGCACTATCTCGACTTGAAGGGTGGAAAGATGGACCTGTCTGACACCTTCTCAGTACAGCAACGATAAGTGGGAAAAATTCCGAGCTCCGCAAGGAGTCGCGCCAGGAGGGCATTCTTGTCCAGAAGATTGTGCGTCGATCTTACGAGCCACGTGCACTCACAAATGTCACACGCAGGAGGTGCCTGCGAGCGGACGGATTCACTGCACATGGGCCGTCACGACAAAGCACTCGGCCTTCCTGGAGGTTTTTTTGGATTCAGCAACCTTGCAATCCAGCACCTCCTCAGGTGTGTCATCTAAAAGCACGAACATAATTATAAGGTCTGGTTTTGTTTTTCATCTGCCCCGTTGGAAAATCAAAGCAACTGATTCAAGAGCATTGCGTGATTTTTGCAGTATCGACCTCTAGAAGATCGGCGCCTTTGCAGCCGTGTCGCACCGTCGCCTCGGCAAGGATTCCGTCGCAAAGTCGCTACCAGAGGATGCGATGAAAGTGATCGCAAATTGCATTACGGGTTGCTTCAATCTGACCGAGGAATTTCGCAAGCAGGCCGACGAAACGGAGATGGAGGGCACGTAGTTCCCCCAGGGGACATTCCGGTGCAGAGCGTCTGCGTTTGGACTCACCGTGGTAGCTTGGTAGCGTCTTCACACATAGTATGCGACAACGACAGGGTACGGGATCAATAAGTCTCTCTGATCTCTTTCCTCCTCCCTTTTGTTGCCTCGAGCAAATACCCAATTCTGGGGAGCCATTTGTCTCTGAGAGAGCAGTAAACACAACCATTTCTCCATCCTTCTCCCTCTTTCTCTCTCTCAGCATGACCGCGAGAGGAACAAGTGTATCATCACGCGGCTTCGGCTGGCGTAACCACTGCGGTGTAGAGGTTACTGAATTAAGTGCCAATAAACAACACACTCTCTCAATGACTGCGGGGGCGCTGGTATTTGCCAGCATAATCTCAAGAGGCGCCACTGCCCAGTCTGCGGCGGCGCCGGCATGTGCGCCCACAACCTAGTCAAGAGCCATTGATGGAAAAGAGCGCTAAGTAAGCCACAGCGGCTCTGGGACATTGTGCTGAACCTAGCCATACAAAACATGGAAAAGAACATAGGTGATATCAAGATTGACAAGGTAGCTCAGGAAGCTGTGGATAACTTGTGGGCAGGCGAGGAGGGAAGTCACGGTCGGAACCTGATGGCCGGTCTCCCATGGTACCTACTGTACTGCGATTAATCGAAACGTTCAAGCAAGAGTGAATGCAAAGGAGCTCGAGGGCGCCAATCTATGCCCACGAACCTCTCCGCCCTCTGCGGCGTCAGATTTGTTCAAGTTCACGCCTGTCTCTCTCTCTCTGCCGCCTTCGCTCCTCCCTGCTACTCCTGTGGCCTCTCCTTCTTCTTGTGTGTCTCTCTCGATGCCATAAAGCAGATGCGCTCGGTGCTGATTTCCCTGCGTCACTTGTTCCGCCACCTGCTCTTCCTCCGAACATGCAGCTCGTCTGGAAAAATGTATCACTGCCAAGGGTTGTGGGGTATCTGGCCAGTCTGAGCCTGCATTTGCCCGTCCGCCTTCGCCTCCTGGACTGTCACCAACCGGGAATGAATACTCCGAGCCATTTGGGGTGCTGTGCTCCGATTCGTTGAGCATCTCTGAAAGCTGCGGTGCGCACGCAACAGACAGACACACGCACACACACACAACCACGACCACGCGCTCGCGCAAACCGTCGTAAGGGAGAGAAATGGAAACACAGCGAACGGGTCAGAGAACAAAGGAGGGAATGGTGGGAGGGGGAATGCGAGGCGAGGCTGCGACCTGAAGGCGCAAGAGGTCCGCCTCCTGCCGCTGCAGCGAGCGGGCCACTACGAGCTCAGCTATCTGATTTCGTAGCATGTACA
>Ga0315908_10003828_pt1 | contig 10914 bp, 5 predicted proteins | sample LakEriMetagenome_12_FD_203520 | JGI IMG/M metagenome (GOLD analysis project Ga0315908, IMG submission 203520) | Freshwater fungal communities from buoy surface, Lake Erie, Ohio, United States - Buoy 4 MA124 | ecosystem: Environmental > Aquatic > Freshwater > Lake > Lake biofilm | place: USA...
TAATAATAATAATAATAATAATAATAATAATAATAATAATAATAATAATAATAATATTACTTAAATAAGTATTTGTGCTACAACCTATCCCAAACATAAATAAAGGTATCTGCAGCTGCTGTAAATATGAACTAATCATCATTGCTGAAACAGATAGAATTGATTGCTGAAGTGTGTTCATTCAATTCTAAGATCACTTTTTCTTTTTCAATGTCCCAAACGTAAACTTCTCCATCCTCATAACCTACTGCTACTATGTTTTGTTCGTTATTGCTTATACTTAATGATGTAATGTGACTGTTTTTTAATTTATCTTTTGGTCTTAACTTTTTTATTATTTCTTATGTCTTTATATTTATTATAACTAAGTATTCATTTGCACCACTTAATATATATTTATCAACTTATTCTATATTACTTTTTGATTAGTTTAATAGTCCTAAACTTAATTAATATTCATATTTTAAATATGCCTTTACCATTATTAATTGCTTAAATATCCTTTTATATTTATTATATTTTATAATATAATATATATTAATAATTTATTTATATTATTATACTTATTTTTAAATAATAATAGAAATGATTACAAATTTTTGTAAAAAAATATATTAGAATAGGATAATTATTTTATTATATTATATTCAAAAAAGTACTATTTTTATTAAATAATAAAACGTTATAATTATTAAATTAAATGTAGTAATATCAACCATATTAAAACTAATAAATTATTTAATAATAACCAATGATGTTAGATCCTTAATAACAATTAATGATGCTTTAATAAATATAATAACAATAGTAATATACTTAAATGATGCAATAGTAACAAATGATGCCAATACAATAATAACCAATAATAGATTAATAATTACTAATGTAATAATAATAATAACCAATAATAGATTAATAATTACTTATGTAATAATAATAATAACAAATGATGATTGATTAATAATAACAAATAATTTATGAATAATAATAATAATTGTTATCTCAATAGCAATAATAATAATAGATGAAAATTGATTTATAATAATAAATAATAGATGAACAACAAAAATAATTATTAGCTAATTAGTAATAAAAATAAGAACAAGAAAAAATAATTTAATAACAATAACCATAAATAAATATGAATTAGATGATTTAACCAAATATTATTTAAACTTAAATGGAAAATAAAAATATTAAACCATAAGAACCAATAATAGATCCTTCTGAATATGATTTAGGCTAGGCATTAGATAAGAAAGTTGAATAATTAGTTTAACAATAAAGATAAAATTGCAAAAAAAATTCATAATTAATTACAAAAATAAAATCATAAATAGTAATATGTAATTTTTGTAAAGAAGGAATAGAATCAAAAACAGAAGTAAAAAAATCAGCAAAACAGATAATATTAGGAACTTTATTTTTCATGACAGGTATTTTATTTCCAATTGGAATGATGTTTTGCTGTGAAACAGAAGGATTTGGAAATACTTATCATTATTGTCCTTCTTGTGGATAAGAATTGGCAGTTATTAGTTCATGTTGTCAAGATCATTTCCATGATAAATCTGATCAATAGGAGATAAGATCAATAGAGTATGATAGAAGATATAAATTAAAATATGAAATAGAAATGCCTATAAGATAAGCAGAAATAGAAAAAAAATATTAAGAAGAAAAAGAAGCAATATAAAAAAAATATAATTAATAATCAGAAGCAAAAGAATTAGATAAAAAACTTCATACTGAAAATTATTAAAAAAAAATAACCCCTTAAGATGATTTTAAAAATAAACCATTTGTTTAATTTAGTACAGAGTTTTAAGATTTCTAGAAAAAAAATGAGGAAGATAGACAAAAATTTAAATAGGAAAATGATGATTTTAGAAGAAGAGCTGAAAATTTTGCAAGAACTGGTTATGAAAATCCCCCTCCAAAAACTGAAGAAAAACCTAAAACAATGTTGAAACACGATTCTCCTAAAAATAAAAAAAGGGGTCATGGAATATGAAGGTTATGATTTAGTTTATCTTAAATAAATAAAATACAATATTAAAAAAATAATATTATATTTAGATAGATTTAATTAAATCTTTTTAAAATATAAAATATTTTCCTTTTTTTTTAGAAATTAAATTTAATAAATAAATAAAACAATAATTAAAAACTAATAATTAATAATAATAATAAATAATATAGTTATATCTTTTAAATAAATAAGTATGTATAAAAAAGACGAATAATAATAATAATAAACAGATCCTTTAATTGCTAAAGAGCTTTTATTCTCAGGTGGTGCAGGTGCCCTCTGCTACCAAATCGGCTACGTTTAATATCTAGTCGAACTAATCGGGAAAGAAAAACTAAAAGAATACAAATTAGGTGGAATTTCAGCAGGAGCAGCAGTAGCCGGTCTTCTGCATTCTGTCCTTTACTCCGATACAGAAGTCTCCACTATCTATCTTAATAAAGGCCGTCGATTCTATGAAAATGATAATCACATTTTCTTTGGACTCATCACTTCAGGAGACCTAATATACAAACTTTCTTAGAACTGGTTCATTGAAAATTAATAGAAAGGTTTGCCTTCTTTCAATGGATCAGTCCATGTCTATACGACTATAATAGATGGATTAAGTGTCAAACCATTATTGATTGATCATTTTCATGATGCTAATGATTTTGCAGATGCTATTAAAGCTAGTTGCTTTTTACCTTTAATTTGTGGCTTGAGTTTATATACAAATTTTAGGGGAAATAAGTGTATAGATGGTGGAGTTACTATGCCTGTACCTTACAAAAATTAACAAAGTTATAAAATTTATTTGAATGTATTACCTGATACTTATATTTTTACTGGAGGCTAAATGCCTCCTAATACTGTCAAAATTAATATTTATGAACCTTCTAATTTGAAGTTTCCTTTGGATTATTGGATTTGGAAAAATGAGTGGGCTGATATGATGTTTTTAAAAGGATATTTAGCTGCTAAATAATAGGAAAATATTCTTAGAAAGGCATTTTAAATGGAAGAAGAAAAAAAAACAGATATTAATTATACTTTTTGACTAATTTTATTTTTATTTACTTTTAAATCACAATATATTATACTATCTAAACAATATTATAATTTTAAAACTTAGTTTTATTCATGTCTTTGAAAAATGATAACCTTGATTATCAATAAATAGGTTAAATGAAATAATAAATAAAAGAAATGATATAAACTAAACCTAGCTTATACGAAAAAATTAATAATATGGTAGATGTTTCTAAAAACAGATAAAAGATAATGGAAATCAAATATTTTCAAGGAAATGATAAAAATTAAAATGAAATTAAAAAAATAAATAATTTTTCTAGTAAGTTAAAACAAAATATAAAAAATTAAAAATAGTTGTAATGATAAATAAAGAATGTAACTAAAGATTCCCAATAATTATCTATATAATCAAAAGACAAAATTTAATTTATTTTGCAAAGCAAAAATAAACAAGCATTTAACTAAATGCAAACAAATTAGTTTTAAAAAGATAAGTAAAATTTAGAATTCCTGTAAAATTTTAAAAATAGAGCTTTTAGTGAAAATAGTAGATAAACAATTAATACTAATAATTAAAAATAATTAAATTATTAACTAATTGACCTATCAAATATTTAATCATAGAATTAAGTAATTGATCATGAAGTTCCTCAGTATAATGATATAAATAAAATAAAGAATAAAAACTTGTAACTTTCATTAAAAATTCAATAAAATTTAAACTAATTACCTATTCTAGATATGAATATTTCAAAAAATAATTTCCTTCATTAAAGGTTAATTTAAGAATAAGAAGCAATTTAAACATAAAAAAATAATTTTAATAAGAATTATACTTTATTTTAATTAGAAATTTAAAATGATAAAAGCAAAAATGATTAATTTTAAAATACTTATATTCTTAAATAATAAGAAAAAAATAAATCTAAGTATAAATTGCAAAAATTAGATTCATTAAATTAAAATAACAAAGAAAATGAATATAAAAAAAATATTATTATCAATGATTTTAATGAAATTGGATTAGAAGATAACAAAAATAAACAAATAAATACCAAAATTTAATTTTATCTTGCAAAATAATAGCTTAATGAGATTAATGAGGTCAAAAAAGATTCAAAAAATAATTCATTAAATGATTAATTAATTGATTAAAATAAAAAAATTTCTTATTCAGTTAGTTTTTATAGAAATAATAGAAAATTACTTTAGAAAATTATTAATTCTTAATCGGTTGATTATTAACTTAATAATTTAAATGAATAATAAATACAAATAGAACAATAGTTAGATTAAATTAATGAAAAAAAAATAAAGTAGAAAGAAAAAATTAAATAATTGAGTATTTATTATATATTAAATTAATAGATTAAGAATAATATAATTAAGAGTATTTAAATAAAAGATAAAATATCTTGAATTTAAAAGATGAAGAAAAAAGAGTAATTTAATTAAGCACTAATTATAAAATTAATGATAATAATATAAAAAATTTTAATTTAAAATAAACTAACAATAATAGCGATAATTTTTAATTAAATCAAAATAATAGTAATGGTTATAATTTTCAATTAAACTAAACCATAAATAATAGTATAAATAATAGTTTTAAAATAAAGTAACAAAAGAATTTTGATAATAAGGATAATCCTGATAATAATTTTATTGATTCTAATAATATTAATTAAAATATAATTATTAATTAATGGAAAAATGAAAATGAATAATAAAAGAATAAAATTAATTAAACTATAAAAAAAATGAAATATTAATAATAACAGCGTTAATAATAATTTAATTAAAATTATGAAAACTTATAATTAAATTAAGAAGATTTTCTAAAAATTGAATAAAAAAAAAGACAAATAAATAAAAATAAATCTGAATAAAATAAATAAATTTAATAGATTAATATTTGCCCATGGGAAACTTAAGAAATGCATAGTATGAATAATTCTATGGAATAATTTCATAGTAAAATAAAATGAAATTAATATATTTAAATTAAAAATTATTGTGTATTTTTAATTTTTTTTTAATATACATTTAGTTTGAATAATTTAAATATTATAAATTTTAAGATTATTATAAATATCATTTTTATTAGCTATGATTACAAAATAATTAATAATAATCAATTTTATCATTATTATTATTTTATTAAAATTAATTATTATTTTAATTTTGATGATATAAAAAAAAATTAGATTCTAATTATGAATCTGATTTTTTATTTTGATTTTTATCAATCACTTTAAGTATTTTTTTATTAAAATTTTGTTGGAGAATTGAGTATTGAACAAAATGTTAAATTTTATAAGGTATAAGATTAATATTTTATTCCCCTGATTTATTTTTAATTTCAGTATTTTACTGATTGTTAATGTCAAATTTATTGAATTTGAAAAAATTATCAATTTTTCTAATATGACACAAAATATATTTATTTTAAGTTTAATTTTTTAGCAAATAATTTTCTGAAAAAATAACAGCATGCATCCTAAAAAGTGGCTTTATCTAATTATTGGCTTGTTTTTCATTAGTAGTAGCTGATGATACTATATAAGTAACTAATGGATCTCATTTAGGTAAATTTGTTTTGAAGTTCATTTTTTTCCATCTGTATTATTTTTTTATATTCACTCGAGGAAATCCAAAATCTTTCCCTACAGATTTTCCTTCTACAAAATATATTTAACCGTTTTATGGAAGAGTGTATATTTAATCTGGATGCATTTTCTAGGATTTTGTTAAAAATTTGTATTTTTCGCAATATTAATCTTTGTTTTAAAGAATCCATGCATATTCTTATCCATTTAACCATTTTTATTCCCAGCCGAGATAATCAATATTTTATTTTTCTAGCTGCATTTATTTATTAAATAATTGTTATTTTGCAAAAAATATATGCTATTGTAATATTATATTATTATTAGTATTTATTATAATTTTATTTATGATTTTTAAAACTGAATATTTAAATAGAATTAGTAATATTTTCAACTGCCTTTAATTTTAATAACTCTAATAAATTTATTTTTTAAGTATTTTATATCACAAAAAATATAATAATAATAAAAAATAGTCATAAATTAATAAAACATTAAAATATAAAATTAAAAGAATAATTTATTTTAAAAATAAATGTTGTTTAAAATTAACAATATAAAATAAATATTTGATTATTAGATTGATAAAAATTAAGAAAAAATACAATTTTAGAAAATAAATTTTAAGAAATAAAACTTTTTATAACTTAATAAAAAAATTTTAATAAAAAAAATAAATTTAATTGAAATATTAAAAAGTATATTTTTTTTATAAAAAAAAAATACAAAACAAATATTTTTAGTATTTGATATAATATCTTAATATATAAAAAAAATTAAAAAATTTAAATATAGAAAATCCTTTTTATCAATAATTATAAATCAATAAATATTAATATTTTAAAATCATTTAAAATTATTTTAATAAATTAAAAATTTAATTGATAATTATTAAATAATAAAAATAGATTTAATAATAACTAATAAAATAAAAAATTTTCTAATTGTAAAATAAATATTTTATTTAATATAAGTTTTTAAAATAATAAAATGAAATAAAAAAAAAAAAAATAAATTTTTAATTAATTTAAAATGGTAAAGATATTTAATAGAAAAATAAATGTATTTTTTGAATTAAAAAAACTTAGATTATAATAAAAATAAAAAGTATCTTAATTATTTTATTTAAGAAAAATAATTTATAAATATATTTGAAATAAAATTTTCAATAAAAACTAATAGATAAAATTCTTTAATCGTATTTTAAAATAAAATAATAAAAAATATCTTAATTTAAATAACAAAATATTTGAGATAATATTAAAAAAAAAGTTTTTTTAATTTTAAAATCTTATTATTATAAAATTAAGAGATAAAAAAAATTTTGTTTAGATAGGATATATAATTAAATAAAATAATTGTATTTTTTAAAATTAAAATAAAATTTATAGTTAAGATAAAAATAAAATTTATAGTTGTAATAAAAATAAAAAAATGCATTTTAAATGATATTTAATTTCTATAATATAGTCAAATAAAGAATATATTTTAACTTTATGAAATTAAATTAAATCTAAAATTTGCATTAAAAAAAATTATATAAAAATAATGAAAAAATAGAAGATAAAATAATTTAAGATAAGAATTTGGAAAAAAATTTAAAAAATTGGTATAATGATAAGTTTTAAGATAATTAATATTTTTAAATTTAAAAAAAAAAAAATATTTAATCTAATTAAAAATAAAATTAAATTAATTAATAAAATTTTTAATAATAATTATAATTGTAAAATCAAATCAAACTAGATTTAGAAGAATACAAATAAATAAAAATTGTTTTAAGTCAAAATAACAACTCAAATTTTATAAATAAATTAAACCTTATGCAAAATGATTTAAAGGAAAGAATAAAAAATAATATTATTTAATTATAAAAAATTTGATATTTATAAAATAATATATTAAGTTTAATATTTCAATAGTTTTCTTATTCTTTTTACAAATAAATGAGATTTAATTTATTTTAATTTTCAAATACTTTGTCCAAAATTAGCTTTAAATTATAAAATATAATTAAAATATTTTATAAAATTTGAATAAATTTAAGAATAATATAAATAATAATTTTAATTAAATTAAAATACTTGAATGTTAATATCTTATTGATTATATTTATTTTTCTAATCAATTAAATCCTAAAAACATAATTAAATAATTGATTTAGTTTATTCATAACTTACACCTATTCCAGTAATATTTTCAAATTCTTCATTAATTTAACTTTCCAAAATAGATTATACTGATTTTTCGCTAAGTTTATTTAATGGAAGTACTGAGAATATTTTCTAATATAATATATCAACCCAAATTTAACAATCAGAATATATTTTATGAGTTAATAATTCTAATTTCAGATTTTACTATTTGTTTAATATATTTACTATTTGTAAACCCAATTTATTTAACCTTAATAAAAACTATATTAAGTTTTATTTATTATTCTATAAACACCAATCAATAGTAAACTTAAATATTTCTTTAAATTGTTTCATTATTTAATCATTTACTTCTATTTTTTTACTATTAGTTTCTATACATGTCATTAAATAGCTAATTATATTTTTATTATTTAATTAATTTAATAATTCTATTAAATCCTACTCTTCTAATTCTTATTAATCTATTAATTATTGAATTTTTGCTTTTATTTGATTATATTTTAAATTTTTTTAACTTGGATCTTCATAATTTTCATTGATTATTTTTTAAAATTCTATTTAATTTAAAGAAAAAATTTATTAATCCTTTTTCTCAAATATTTTTGACTTTGATCTTTGTTACAATTAAATATTAGGCTCACTTTAAGCAACTTATTTTTCTAAAATTTCTGATTTTTACTTATTTTTTTTGTAAATTTGAATTAAGTCATCTAAAATTATTAATATAATTTTTCTAAAAGAATATTTTAATATAAAAACTATATAATAAAACTTACTATTTTTAGATTCAATATAACTAACAAAATTATTCCATTTTTAAGAGATCCCTGAAAATTTAATTTGATTTTCTTCTTTTACTGATGATATGCTTTCATAAGTATCTTAATATTAAGCTTTAATTTAATTAAAATTAATTTTAGAAATTATTTTATCCTAATTTATCTAAGAAAAATTAAAATTATATTAATTAAATTTGAATATTTCTTAGGCGTCTATTTTTTTAGAAATTCTTTCCAAATCATATGAGAAATTTCTTATTTGAGAAATCTAAAATACAAGAAATTTTATAATTTAATTCTTAATTGAAATCGATTTTTCATGTTGGATTTAATTAAAAAAATCTATTTAATCATAAAATTATTAATAATATATATCAACTAATTTGTTCTATTTATCAATATTTTCTTATAAATCCTATTCTTATTAATCTTTTTTTTAAAATAATATTTAAAAATAATTATTTTCTTGAATTTTTTCAGCTTAATTTTCACCTAATTTTTTTTCAATTTATTTAATTTCAATTAAATTTTTAAAATACTAATCTTTTAAATTCTATATTTTTTATTCTATTTATTAAATATCTTAATCAAGTTAAATTGCTTTTTATTTCATTTCTGCAGTTTATTTTATTTAATGATTTAATAATTCATTATTTTCCGGAATTATTTCTTATTTTAATTAATTTGATAAATATTCACTTTACTCCGATTAAATAAAAAATAAAGATCTCAAACTATCTAAACAATCTTTGCTTCCTCTTTAATAAATAAAAATAATTATTATTATTAATTATAATATACGGAAAATTATCCATTACTGGCTAAATATTTTATGCCAAATTTAATAATTATCTATAATAATTATTTTCTATTTCTATTCTAATGTTAAATATTCTATCTATCATATCGTTGAAAGCTGTATTTTATTTTTTCATTTATAATTCAAATTATTCAAAAATTAACTAAATTTTTAATATAAAATTTTACACTTATTTTAGGATCTTCTATCATAAATATTTTATTTGTAAAAAACTTATAAAATTTATTTAAATTAAAAATTTATAGAATTAAAATAATATATTAGTTTAAAATAAATTGGATCTTTAATAATTATTAATATTTTTATAATCATATTTTTTAATAATATTAAATTTCAAATCTATTTAATCAATATTATTTGACATCTTAACTAAATAAATCATATTTTTATTCAAACTAATATTTTTTAAAAATTCCATTCAAACATAATCTAAATCCTAATTCAGAAGTTCCCAAAATTATTAATGGACACAATCCAATTATAAATGTTCCTTTAACAATATTTTTTTAAACATAATTATAGAATCTAGTTTTTCTATATAAAATATATACTGTTATTAATCCAGTCAAATGCAAATAAGTATTTATTCTAAATAATTATTTAATAAATACTTTGTTTTATTAGAATATAAGTCTTCAATTATTTTTTCATCACTTTTAGTTAGATTAGGATGCATTATTAATTTTGTTATTTAAGTGCTGTATGGATTATTTTAAAAATTCTTTACATAGCAATTTATATAAACTTATTATGCAAACTTATTTGTTATCTTAATATCTTTTTTATCATAATTTTTTATTATAAATTATTATAAAAGCTTTTTGTATTGCTAATTTCTCCATCTTTTGGCTTTTGGATCTTATTCGCAACTTGGATCTTTTAATTATTTTCCTATTTCTGTTGAAATTTATTAATCATTTGCTATTTAATATAAATCAATATTTTTGAAAACATCAAAATCCATTTTAAAAATATTATAAAATAATATTAAATGATAATACAGATTCAGGTTAATTTTATCAATTAAATTATTATTGTTATATTCAATATTTGATTTATTATGAAAATAATAATATTTATAAATAATTATATTTTTATATAATAAAATTACAAATTAAGATTTTGAATATAAAATTTATATAAATCATAAATATACCATAAATGTCTTTATAAGTAAATGATTATTAAAATTTAAGTTTATTTATTTAATATTATAAAATAAAAAAAATATTAAATATTAAAATAACTTAATATAACTAATTAATAATATTTAAAAATTAATACTAAATTTTAAAATTTTATAAATAAAAAAAATTTATTGCATTATAATATTAAAATATAGAATAAGAATATATAATAATTTTTGATTTTAATATGTAACACAAATAAGTAAATGATTTAAATTAATAAAGATTTTTTTAGTTTCTAAATAAAATTGACTTTTTTGGAATATCTATTCCAATATTCTATAATAAACTTACTTAATATAAAAATAACTTTA
>Ga0315908_10003832_pt1 | contig 10910 bp, 8 predicted proteins | sample LakEriMetagenome_12_FD_203520 | JGI IMG/M metagenome (GOLD analysis project Ga0315908, IMG submission 203520) | Freshwater fungal communities from buoy surface, Lake Erie, Ohio, United States - Buoy 4 MA124 | ecosystem: Environmental > Aquatic > Freshwater > Lake > Lake biofilm | place: USA...
GGTACGCTAAAATGGACGGTGAGTAAGTCTGAACTGACTGATTTCACGGTAAGGGATGGTTATTTGATTCGAATTGTTGGAAATAAAATTGTGATTCACAAAGGAGAAGAAGAAAAGCTCGATCCACACAATTTACCAACAGTTGGAATCAAGGAACTTCATATATCGAGTGGATTTTATTATTTCCGAACCGCGGATAAAATTTTAAAATACTCGGTCTATTGGAGGTAAAAGTTGAATCATTTGTCTTAATTTAGTCAGTTCAAAATTTAATCATCATGCACGTTGCTGTCGCTGGAAATATCGGATCAGGAAAAACTACGCTAACACGTTTGTTGGCGAAACATTATGGGTGGGATACACACTTTGAAGATGTGGAGCAAAACCCTTATCTCAATGATTTCTATGAAGATATGCAACGCTGGTCGTTCAACCTTCAAATCTATTATTTGAACAGTCGTTTTACGCAAATTCAAGAAATTAAGGAGACAGATAAGAATGTAATTCAAGACCGAACGATCTATGAAGATGCATTCATTTTTGCGCCGAACTTGCATTCGATGGGATTGATGACCACGCGTGATTTTGAGAACTATTTCTCACTTTTCAATTTGATGGATTCTTTTGTTTCGTCGCCTGACCTTTTAATTTACTTGCGCGCTGGTGTCCCAACATTGGTAAACCAAATCCAACAACGTGGCCGTCAATACGAAGAAAGCATCCGTCTCGATTACTTAAAGCGTTTGAATGAGCGATACGAAGCATGGATTTCAACCTACGACAAAGGGAAATTGTTGATCATTGATGTGGACAACAACCGCTTCCCGGAAAATCAAGAAGACCTCGGGAAGATCATCAACGCGATTGACGCTGAGATCAACGGTTTATTCTAATCACTTTTTATACGTTCTATGATTGTCGTTACTGGTGCCGCTGGGTTTATCGGGAGTTGTCTCGTAAGCCGCTTGAATAAAGCAGGATATACCAACATTGTGGTTGTTGACGACTTCTCAAAAACAGAAAAGGATCAAAACCTTGACGGGAAAATATTGCTGGCTAAAGTCGGTCGCTCAAGTTTCATAAAATGGTTGGACGACTTCGGCTCAGAGGTGGAGTTCATTTTTCACATTGGAGCACGAACAGATACCACCGAGTTTAACAAGGAGATCTTTGATGAGTTAAATGTCGAATATTCGAAATCAGTTTGGAATGCCTGTATCAAATTCAACATTCCATTGGTGTATGCAAGTTCTGCAGCAACTTATGGTTTAGGTGAATTTGGCTATTCTGACAACCATGAAAACATCCAAAATTTGAAGCCATTAAATCCATATGGTGATTCAAAAAATGACTTCGATAAGTGGATTTTGGAACAAGATGAAACGCCTCCTTTCTGGGCTGGGTTGAAATTTTTCAATGTCTATGGTCCGAATGAATACCACAAGGGTCGTATGGCTAGTGTAATTTTCCATGCGTTCAGAAATATTACGGCAACAGGAGAAATGAAATTGTTCCGATCACACAATCCCAACTATACGGATGGAGGGCAATTGCGTGATTTTGTCTACGTGAAAGATGTCGTTGAAGTGTGTTTGTTTTTAATGGAAAAGCAGCCTGATTCTGGGATTTACAACCTAGGTTCTGGCAAGGCGCGTACATTCTTGGATTTAACGACAAATACCTTTGAAGCAATGGGCAAGGAGATCACTATTTCCTACATCGATACACCTGCGGATATTCGCGACAAGTACCAATATTTTACCGAGGCAGACATGTCAAAAATGTTGGCTGCAGGCTACTCGGGTGGATTCCATTCGCTTGAAGAAGGGGTGGAGGACTATGTGAAGAATTACTTGGTCGGAGAAAAGTACTACTGATTCATCAAGTGGGAGAAATGTTCTTTCCCAAAATCACTCGATTTTAAATCATCAAAGGTGTCAATGTCCCGTTTAGTTGGAAGAATTCCGACAGACATTTGAGCGATTTTAGCAATCTCTATCGTTTTTTTAAAGACAGATGAGGTGCTCCACTCAATTCCCGAAAAGAGCTCTTCCTTTGGTGATGACAGCCCAATGAGGTAATATCCACCATCGTGCGCCGGGCCTAAAACGAGCTCATTTGATTTTAAAAGTTCGAACGCCTCGGTAATATTCTCCTCTTCCAGATCTGGACAATCCGTTCCAATCATCACAATGGATGTGTAGCCTTTCGTGAATTCTGCCGAAAACGCATGTTGCATCCGCTGTCCCAAGTCCTCTCCAAATTGTACATGCTGATGATATCCATTCGTCGAAAAGAGATCATCGTCTTCGATGTGATCGGAATAATACACCACCTTATCAGACAATATCGAGGACAACTGAATGGTGGTTTTTTCTACCAAAAGTTTGTGGGCATGTAGTGCTTCATCATCACCAATCGCCGCGGCAAGTCGCGTTTTTACCTTTCCAAGTTGTGCATTTTTTGTAAAAACGATAAGGAGTTTTTTCACCACAAAGATGCCTAAGGAAGACAAATCAATGTATCGTACCAAGGAGAATATCCCGCCCAGATTCCAAGTGCACCACCAACAATGTTAGTAGGTAAGTTGATTGGTGTAGCAAAGGGGTTTCCAGAAGAATAAATTTGAGTATACTTCTTTTCCATAAACTCAAAAACATCCCTCGGAAGTTTTGACACCTTGATCACAACCGTATCTCCTAACTTGTAATAGCAGCGGTATTCAGCTGGTTCGTAAGTCCCATTGCAGTTAGAGGCATTTTCGTAGGAGAAATCGAATGTTTTTCCATTGAAAAATTGATCGTCTGTAAACGGTTGAAAAGGTTTGTAGAAAACAGGGTCACTGATTGGTTTTGCCTCCCAACGATAGGCATCGTATTGATTTAATGGGTCGGAAAGTGTTGCCCAAGAGTAGCCACGATCTGTATAGTTATCATCAGTTTTCCAATACACACTATCTAACGCTGTTGGTTGTAGTATGGAAGTCGTTGAGGTATAGGTTTTCCCTTCGAAAGTAACAGTGAGGTTATAGGTTTTCCCAACTTCACCCCAGATATCCGAATCAAAAGAGGTATAGGCGCAAATATGGAAAGATGCGAGCTGGTCTATAGGAATTCCGAAAACAGCAGAGGCCATGGCTTCTGAGCCTGGAGGTAAGTTATCCGTGCAAATTTCTGTCAATTCAACGGTTTTCGTTCCATTGCTCACTGTCACAACTGCTCCAGAAACGAAGCCATTTAAGTATGCGTCGAGATTTGTTGGCGCATATATATCGCTCGATCTCGAAATGAGCACAATTGGTGGCATTCCTGTTTCAATATTCCCATCGATGACAAGTTGTTCTTCATATCCTGGAATATCAATCTTAACTTCTTTCGTGCATGAGGAAACAATCAAGGAAAGGATGCCAATAAAGAGAATTGAATGCGCTGTTTTCATCGGATTAAAATTCAAAATTCCAGGTAAAACTCGGGATGATTGGGAAGAGGGTTACCTGCTTCACGGAGAGTTTAAAGTTTCCGCTCAAAAAGTCACCATCATTGTCTACATACAAGAAGAAAGGATTCGCACGGTTGTAGGCATTGTAAATCGATATCGCACAGTTGCTACGGAATTTCTTTTTCACTTGAATATTGTCACCAGATTCTGGGTCCTGCTTTGTTTTGTAGGCCTTATCATAAATGGTCACAGATAAATCCAAACGATGGTATGGCGCCATACGGGTTGAATTGCGTGCGCCATAATTGAACAGAAGGTTTTGTTCTTGGACATACCATGATGATGGTAAAGTCAATGTGTTTCCTGTGGCAAAAATGAAGCAAGCGCCAAAGGTAATGCGGTCATTCAACTTGTAGTTGGCAACGACAGAAAGATCGTGGCGACGGTCATATTTTGCGGGATAGACTTTTCCATTGTTCAAGTCAGGGAATTTTCGCTCGGTCTTCGCCCATGTATAGCCTATCCATCCGGTCAATTTTCCATAGGTGCGCTTAATGAAAAACTCTACACCATAGCTCCATCCTTGACCATAAACGAGCAAGTTGTCGGTGTTATCAGCAATGTTATCTCCAGGCAACGCTCCTTCTTTAAACTCGATCAAATTTTGCATGCCTTTGTAATACACCTCAACACTTGTTTCGTAGTGGTCATCCAGAAAATTGCGGAAGTACCCTGCTGATGCCTGCCATCCATTTTGCGGCTTTGCCAAATCTGTTGTGGGGTACCAAATGTCTGTCGGCAATGAAACGGCACTCAAAGACGTCAAATGGACATATTGGTAGTTGTAGGAATATCCTGCTTTAATAGAGCTTTTGTCCGGTAACATCCAACGGAAGGAAATTCGTGGTTCTAATCCGTGGTAAAATTTAATGAGATCACCACTGGCGTAGTTTATTGTCGTGTCAGGCTTGCTAATGTCTCCTTTGATGTATCGCGTAAATGGTCCAACAAACTCATAGGTGCTGTAACGCAAACCAGCATTGATTTTTAAGTTTTCATTGACGTCAAATTCATCCATGAAGTACGCCGCGTTTTCGTGGCTGTAGAGACGTTGGATTTCACCTGTGTCGAAAACTACATCTTCAGATTCGGCGGAGACGCTTGTTGGAGTGAAGGTATGATAGATGTAGTCTATTCCCCATTTTATGCGGTGTCTTGCATTTGGAAACCAGGAGAAGTCAACTTTTCCACCGACATCGCGCACACCTGACCTTAACTCAAAGTTGAATTGATCTTGGGCCGACTTGAAGGCAAACATATAATCTGAAAACGTTCCGGTCACATTCATGAACAACTTATTCGTAAACAAGTGGTTCCAACGCAATGCAGCAATCCCATTTCCCCAAGGCATTTGCACATTGAAGTTGTCGTCTGTGCTCTTGTAGGTAAACATATCTTTTCCGTAATAGCCAGAAAGGAAGATGCGGTCTTTGTCCCCCAACTTGTAATTGAGTTTAAGATTGACGTCATAGAAATAATATCCAGAACCTCGGAAGGGCGAAGAATCAGGGATAAATGCTTTCGCGAACAAATCAATGTAGGTGCGACGCCCAGAAATGATAAATGAGCCCTTATCTTTTTTCAGAGGTCCTTCAATCGTAAGGCGACTTGAAATCACACCAATTCCACCTTTCACCTTGAATTTCTTCATGTTACCTTCATTCATGTTCACCTCTAGTACCGATGACATACGCCCACCATAGTTTGCAGGCATTCCACCCTTGATTAAGTTCACACTTTTAACAGCATCCGCATTGAAGACAGAGAAAAATCCGAATAAATGTGCCGCGTTGTACACTACACCTTCGTCAAGTAGTACTAAGTTCTGATCTGGACCTCCACCACGCACATAAAATCCTTGTCCACCTTCGGAAACGGATGATACACCTGGCAGGAGCTGAATGGTTTTAATGATATCCACCTCACCCATAAATGCTGGAAGTGTTTTGATCTGGTCCATTTGCAATTCAATCTGACCGATTTTAGTTGAATTTACATTCTCACCTTTCTTTGCATTTACTTGTACCTCCTGAAGTTCTTGAAGGTTAGTCCCCAATTCAACATCAAGTCTAACATCGCTGGTCAAATTAATCTCTTTAATTTCCGTATCCAAGCCTGTCGCGCGAAATTCAACGATATAAGTTCCTGCAGGTACCGTCAAGGAATAAAACCCGTAAGTATTCGTAATTGCACCTTTTGAAATGGAGGGTATGTAAACCTTCGCACCAATCATAGCTTCGCCACTTGTACCATCGGTAATATAGCCGCTTAGTGTTTGATTTTGTTGTGCCCAACTGGAAAAAGTGAGGAGTAGAAGAAGAGAAAAGAGTATGTGGTTCTTCATTGCAAAGAAAGTGTCAATTTAAGTGAAGTGCAAAGTAACAACAACTCACTGCATTTTTGGTTTGTTGAATGTGAATTTTTCTTTGTTTTTTCTTAATTCTCATGCAGTGAATCTTTGGAATAGTGTCAGAAAATTATTCCGTAAATTTGCGACGCATTTGGCAATACTTTATTCGCATGAAAATCTCCTATAATTGGTTAAAACAATACATTGATACAGAACTCTCTCCAGAAGAAATTGGAAAAATTTTAACGGAGACTGGTCTCGAAGTAGAAGGAATTGAACGACTTGAGTCCGTAAAAGGCGGATTGGAAGGTGTCGTCGTGGGTGAAGTTGTCTCTTGCGAGAAACACCCTGATGCAGATCGTTTGAAGGTAACTACCGTAACTGTTGGTGGAGAACCATTACAAATTGTATGTGGAGCACCTAATGTAGCTGTCGGACAGAAAGTAGCTGTTGCCACTGTTGGAACAACACTTTACCCTTCATCAGGTGAGGCAATCAAAATGAAGTTGTCCAAAATTCGCGGTGTGGAATCTCATGGAATGTTGTGCGCGGAAGATGAACTTGGATTGGGCGAATCCCACGACGGGATTTTAGTGTTGAATCCTGCATTGACCATTGGAACTCCTGTTGCTCAAGTGTTTGAGTTAGAGGATGATTTTCAAATTGAAATCGGTCTTACACCAAATCGTGCAGATGCCATGGGACATATCGGTGTTGCGCGCGACTTAATGGCTTACATCAACTATCATCACGATAAATCAACATCGATCAATTGGCCGGATGTTTCCAGTTTTAAAGTAGAGAATAACGACAAGAGGATTACGGTTTCTGTAGCTGATGCAGCGCTTTGTCCACGTTATGTCGGAACAGTCATCGATCACGTAAAAATTGAGCCTTCCCCAGCGTGGTTGCAAAAAAGACTTCGTGCAGTGGGATTATCTCCGATCAATAACGTGGTTGACGTGACGAATTTTGTCATGCGTGAATTGGGTACACCCCTCCATGCATTCGATTTATCCGCATTGAATGGAAATGTCGTGGTGAAAACAGCAAATGCTGGTGATAAATTCACTACGCTTGACGGAATTGAACGCACTTTGGGTGAAGAACAACTGATGATTACCAATGGAGATGATTATCTGTGTATTGCTGGGGTTTTTGGTGGAACTACCTCAGGAATTACTGAACATACAACATCTGTTTTCTTAGAATCTGCCTATTTCAATCCAGTTTCTGTGCGAAAAACAGCGCGTTTTCATGGGTTGAATACCGATGCAAGTTTCCGATTTGAACGGGGTGTTGATCCAGAACTTACAATGTATGCAATGAAGCGTGCTGCTTTATTGATTGTGGAGGTGGCAGGTGGACATATCGCTATGGAACCGTGTGACCTACATGCTGAAACACCAAAGCCAGCATCGATAAATTTCAATTTTAAGCGATGCAATCAATTGATTGGTTCCGATATTCCAGAAGAAGGAGTAAAACAAATTTTGTCTTCACTTGATATTAAGGTCGTATCAGAAAATGGTGACGATGCCCTACTTAAGGTGCCAGCCTACCGTGTGGATGTTCAACGTGAAGCGGATGTCATTGAAGAAGTCTTGCGTATTTATGGATTCAACAATGTACCACTACCAGAAAAACTAAATACGTCAATCGGTGCATCGCGCAAACCAGATGTGAATCATTACCGTTTTACGTTGGCTGAAATGCTTGTTGGTAAAGGATTCTTCGAGGTAATGAACAATTCATTGACGAGCTCAACCTATGTGGCGACATTGGGGAATGAAGAGCTACGCACGGAAAACAATGTTCAAATGCTCAACCCTTTGAGTCAGGAATTGGACGTCATGCGTCAATGTATGGTTTTTGGAATTTTGGAAGGAATTCGTCACAATCAAAATAGACAACATCCAGATTGGAAGTGTTTTGAGTTTGGAACGACATATCATAAATACGGTGATCGTTATGTGGAGAGCAAGCGCTTGGTGCTGGCTATTACAGGAAGGAAACAAGCTGAATCGTGGAATTCAACAACCGAAATGGTGAATTATTTTACGATGAAGGGTATTGTTGAAAGCATTTTATCACGTCTTGGACTGAAGGGATTTTTGAATTATTCCGAATGGAAAAATTCTGTTTTAGAGGAAGGAGTAGAACTCACTTTATTGAAAAGTAAAGTTGGGCAAATCGGTTGGATCGGAAACAGTGTGAAGAAACACTTCGGAATTAAGCAAGAGGTGTTTATTGCTGATTTGGATTGGGATGTGTTGATGGATCACGTGAAAAACGTGAAGATCCGTTCCAATGAATTGCCGAAAACCTTCGCCACACGCCGCGATTTTTCATTGCTATTGGACAAGTCGGTGACTTTTGCCGAGATAGAACGTGCAGCCAAGGCTTGCGACCGAAAAATTCTGCGCGAAGTAGGACTTTTTGATGTATATGAAGGGAAAAATCTCGATGAGGGTAAAAAATCCTATGCGGTTTCCTTTACGTTTCAAGACACGGAAAACACCTTGCGTGATGAGGCGGTCGATGCTGTAATGGAGAAAATCCGTAAAGAATTGGAGTCTCAATTGGGCGCTCAGTTACGATCATAAGTTAGAAATGAATCGAAAGGGGGTTGTTATCACGGGAATCGGCACTGATGTCGGTAAAACAGTGGTCAGTGCGATTGTAGCTCAAGCTTTGTGGTACGACTATTGGAAACCAGTTCAGGCTGGTGACTTGGACAATAGTGACTCTAAGAAGGTGGCAGTATTCACCAACAACATCACCATTCTTCCAGAACGCTATCGTTTAACAGTACCTGCATCACCACATTTTGCTGCAGCTCAAGACCAATTAACGATTTCACCAAATGACTTTCAGCTTCCGCATTCACAGCGACCAATCCTGGTGGAAGGTGCAGGCGGCTTATTGGTCCCATTGAACAACCAAGGGTTGGTATTTGCTGATTTGGTTTCCTATTGGAACTTACCTGTCATTGTCGTGTCTCGGCATTATCTGGGTAGCATCAACCATACATTGCTGACCATGGAGGCGCTCAAATCTCGAAATATCTCCGTTGCTGGTATTGTTTTCGTGGGAGATGAAAATCAGGCCACTGAGTCCATTATTCTTTCAAAAACAGGGGTGAAATTCATTGCGCGCATACCGATAGTCAATGTTGTTGATGCTGAATTTGTTAATGAACAGGCTAATCGCATCGCACCCGTACTAAAATCCATGTTTCATGAGTGATTTGCTCAATCGTGACCAGAAGTATGTGTGGCATCCTTTCACACAAATGCAGACCGCACCTGAGCCTTTGCCCATTGTACGCGCGAAGGATGCCTTTTTGTACACTGAAGATGGTCGTGAGTATTTGGATTGCAATTCATCCTGGTGGGTAAACATACACGGACATGGCAATGAATACATAGCCAATGCGATTTCGACACAGCTGAAGACGTTAGATCATGTGATATTCGCAGGGGTCACACATCCGGCGGCGGTAGATTTGTCCGAACGCATCATAGGACTTTTGCCTGATCCTCTTTCTCGCGTATTTTTCTCCGATGATGGATCCACATCCGTTGAAGTTGCCTTGAAAATGGCATTTCAGTTTTGGTTTAATCAAGGAGCTGCAAGACATCGTGTTCTCGCATTGGAAGGTGCATATCACGGAGACACTTTTGGCGCCATGTCGGTTGGACAACGCGATTATTTCAATTCGCCATTTGAACAGTTTTTCTTTGATGTAGATTTTTTGGATTTTCCAGTAGCATCCAACCATGTGCAATTGTTGTCTCAGGCGAATGAACTGTTTTCAACGAACGAATTTGCAGCATTGATTGTTGAGCCACTTGTTCAAGGTTCAGCTGGTATGCGCATGTATGCTGCCTCTTTTCTTGATAAACTAACTGCCTTGGCACAAAAACATGGGGTGAAGGTCATTTTCGATGAGGTGATGACAGCATGGGGTAGGACAGGGACGCTTTTCGCGATGGACCAATGCCAGGTAAAACCAGATATTGTCTGCCTGTCAAAAGGATTGACCGGAGGGGTATTGCCTTTAGGGTTGACTGTGGCGAGTGATGAAATGTATGAGGCATTTCTTTCTGAAGAAAAGGTAAAGGCTTTTTTACATGGACATTCATTTACTGGAAATCCTCTATGCTGTGCAGCGGCTTTGGCCAATTTGGATTTATTTGAAAAGCAAGACACAAGAGACAATATCACACGCATTTCAAATATGCACCAGCAATTCGCAATTGAAATTGCAGCACTCCGCGGAGTAACAGATGCACGTCATTTGGGAACAATTGTAGCAGTCGAGTTGACGGATCTTAGCAATAAAGCCTATTTTTCGTCATTGCGAGATCTTGCGTATGACTTTTTTATCCAACGCGGATTTTTAATCCGTCCATGTGGAAATGTTATCTTTTTGAATCCTCCCTATTGCATAACAAACGAGCAATTGCAGCAAGCCTATAAGGTCATTCGACAATTTATTGAAAAGACTTTTCCTGTAGATTAACATTTATTTTCGTTTCTCGGAAATCAAAAACTGTTTTCATACGTTGTAAAGTTGTAAATCTCAACAGTATGATTAAGCCATTTTCTATCATCATCGTACTCGGAACATTGTTCTCATGTACTGCTCAACCTGCACAATCACCAATGAAAGCAAGAACTGAGCCCCGCGACACTACGCAGAAATACAACGAGTTAACCCCACAAGAGGAAAAGGTATTGCTTCAAAAAGCGACAGACCGCGCTTTTACCGGAACGTATTACGACAAAAAAGACAAGGGACTTTACATTTGTCGTCGTTGTAACAACCCATTGTATACATCAGACGACAAGTTCGAATCACATTGTGGATGGCCAAGTTTTGATGATGAAATAGATGGTTCAGTAATTCGTGTGCCTGATGCTGACGGCATGCGAACTGAAATTATTTGTGGCAATTGTCGTGGACATCTAGGTCATGTGTTTACAGGTGAAGGCTTTACGGATAAGGATACACGCCATTGTGTAAATACGAGCTCGCTGAGATTCGTTCCCGCAT
>Ga0315908_10003833_pt1 | contig 10910 bp, 4 predicted proteins | sample LakEriMetagenome_12_FD_203520 | JGI IMG/M metagenome (GOLD analysis project Ga0315908, IMG submission 203520) | Freshwater fungal communities from buoy surface, Lake Erie, Ohio, United States - Buoy 4 MA124 | ecosystem: Environmental > Aquatic > Freshwater > Lake > Lake biofilm | place: USA...
AGTTATTATTATAATATGATAGATAATTAATTGTCAGTGATCCTAGAAGGTGTGAACCTAAAAAGTTTGGAGGAAGAGGAGCCAGAACCAGAAGATAAAAGAGTTACAGATGATTATTAAAATGTTATCAATAAATAAATTTATTATTCTAATATAATCTCTTTATTATTTTACTATTATCTATATTACTTTAAAATTTATGTTTTTTAATTTTATAATTAACATATTATTTATTATATCAAATATTTATATTTTTTTATAATAATTTAAGAATAAAAAAATATATATTAAAAAATTATTTAATAATAAATTATTGATTAAGAAAAAGAAAATCAATAATGATTTGTATTAAATGAAATATTAATTTTTAATTTAAAATTACAAATTAAATTTAAAAAATAAAATAGAATTATATATTTAATATAAAAATAAATAATAAATCTTATTATTAACTTATAATATATAGTATAAATATATTAATTAATAAAATGGATAAAAAAGAGTAAGAAAAAATAAATAGTATTAAGAAATTTGTAGAAAACGAATACGATAATAATGTATTACCAAGTTTGATGGATTTTATTCGTATTCCAAATTTAAGCAGAGACTATGACAAAGAATGGAACAGCAATGGTTTACTGGAAAAAGCAGCAAAACACTTATTAGATTGGGTGATGAAACAAAACATAAAAGGATTGAAAGGAGAAATAAAGCAATTAGAAAATCTATCTCCTTTCATAATAATTGAAATAGAAAGCAATAAAGAATAAAGTGATAAAAAGATTCTGATGTATGGTCATTTAGACAAACAGCCACACTTTTCAGGATGGAAAGAAGGTTTAAGTGCGACTGATCCTAAGATTATAAATGAAAGACTTTATGGAAGAGGATGCTCTGATGATGGATATTGTTTGTACTCTTGCATCTTAAGTATAAAGACAATCCAAGAACTAGGAATGAAACATGAGAAGGTAATAATCGTAATTGAGGGTGATGAAGAGAGTGGAAGTGGACATATTGATGCTTATCTTCATCATTTTAATTAGAGGATAGGAGATAATGTTAATTATGTGGTATGTTTAGATTCAGGAGCTAATGATTATAATAGACTTTGGCTTACTACAAGTTTAAGAGGAAATTTAGTTGCCAAGTTATAAGTTTAAGTGTTGTAGACTAGCATTCATAGCGGACTTGGATCAGGAATCATACCTAGTTCATTTAGGATTCTCAGATAATTACTCAGTAGGATTGAAGACTAATAAACTGGAGACATTATTGATCTCTTTTAGGTTCAAATCCCAAATGATAGATATTAAGAATTACAAAATAATGCTAAGTTACTTGGTAACTCTTAATTTATTTTTCCTCTCTATGGAAATACTCGTATCCTCACTGATGATCCACTATCTGCTTTCATAAATAAAACATGGAGAGCTTAGTTATCTATTACTGGATAGAGTGGGTTCCCTTAAGCTAATGGAGCTGGAAATATTCTTAGAAATTAGTCAACTGTTAAGTTCAGTTTAAGACTACCTCCAACTAAAGATCCTATTCAAGCAAGTAAAGACATTTTATCTATATTATCTTAAAATCCTCCTTATAATGTCAAAGTAGATTGCACTGTCATAAGAGCTGGATATGGATTTAATGCTGAAAATCTTCAAAATGTTATGTAATTATTATCGCTTATTATTTTTATTTAAATAGGCCTTTAATTTAATAGGCTTCTTTATATTTCTTTGGAAATGAAGCTGGCTGTGCATAGGAAGGAGGTTCTATTCCTTTGATGAATAAACTTTAAAATAAATTTCCAAAAGCTGTATTTTTAATAATGGGAGTTTTGGGTCCTGAATCGAATGCTCATGGACCTAATGAAATGTTAGATATTCCTTTTACAAAAAAACTCACTTGTTCAATTGCTCATATTATATCTTAATTGTGATTCCACTAATATTTTATATATCTATGATTATTTATAATAAAAATTATATTATAATGAAGCTTGTTGCTTAAGATGCTGAATAAAATGAAAATATGTTTTAAAAAAATGAATTTGAAGAAGAAGAAGAAAATTCAATTATTTACAACGATTAAGATTTGACAAATGACCAAAAAAATATTTATTAAATTATTTTAAATTTTAATTAAAATTAAAATAATAATTATTGAAAAGAATTAGCTTTAATTTTTCATGATAAATAATTTATGAACAACATTTGTTCAGGATTATATTTTTTTGTTCTTATTTTTAAACAATCAAATATCTAAAATTATGATTTAAAAGAAGGTGAAGATTTGAATGAAGTTCATTAAAATTATTAATTTAGTTTATAATAAAGGCAAATAGTTCACTATATTTGTTAATATCATTAAGAATTAGCTAAAGTAATGAATTTTGAAAATTAATTAAAATATAATTTTGAACTCTCTATTAGAAGGAATAAAGTAAAAAAAATACAGTAAGATTTATTAAAATATTTTGTAAAAAATTATTTTAAAGAGATAAGCAATCAATATTTTAAATTTATTTAATTTAATATTTTAGAAAATTTTCTTCAAGATGACGTTTAAAACTAATTTAAAAATTATTATTTTATTAATTTAATTTATAAAATAATATACAAACATGATTATTAAATAGAAGATAATAAAATTATAAAATAATTTTATAAATCATTTAAAAAATCCTTAATAAATTCATAATAAACCAATTAATAAATAAAACCAAAAACAAAATTATTAATTAGTTTGATTGAATTAGATGCATAATTTATACTAATAAGATTACTATATGATCAAAAAAATATTTCTTATATAAATAAAGATATATTTTTATTAATTATTGAAAAAGAAATGTATGAATTTATTTAAAATTTTATGAAATTTAACTAATTTTTAATATTAATTAAAGATTAAGAAATATTTGAAAAATTAATATGTGAAAATAATAATATAGATCTTTTATTTTATCAAATATAAATATTGGAAAATATTTCTCAAAGTAAAAAAGTTGTATATTCTGATATGTAATTAGAAATGATTAAAGTTAAATATCATGGTTTAATAGTAAACGAATAATAAAATAGTTTGTTAAAATAAATATTTACAAATTATACTTATACTTTGTGTATTATTTCTCTAATGCTCATTTAATTTGTTGATATTTGGAGTAATCATTATAATTAGTTTAAATTAATTTCTGAATAGTTTATGTATTTAGCTGAAGTAATACTTAATAAAATTTTAAATGATTAAAATATATATTTAGTATTATTTTAAAAAAATCATTTATAGAAAGATTCTTTGATAAATATTTTATTTGATAATATGGAACATTTCGGTAAAATTTTAAATTTATAAAATGTTTATAAAGTTGTTTATAAGTTATGGTATGGAAATAGATAATATTTAGTAAATTCAAATAAGAATACTTTTAGTTATAATGTTCTATAATAAAAATATTCTATAATTATTGAAAGTATTTATTAATAATTTTAAACTTAAAATTCAAAGTTTGACTATTTATAATTTTCGTAATCAATTAAATAATTATACCAAAAAGTAGAATTTAATTCAAGAAAAGAAACTGAAAATTTAGAATTTCAAAGTTTTAATAGATATAAAAATAGGTTATCTTTTACGATTCCCAATAATTAATCATCATGTGAAAATAACTATTTATTTAATAATACAGATATTGATAATGAATTTGAAAAAAATACTATAAATAACAATAAAATTAAAGATAATAAAATCAATATTAAATAAAAATAATTAATTTAATAATTTAAAGAAAATAATTAAATAAATAATAATAATAATGATAAATAATAAATATATATTAATAATAAAGATAAAATAAAAAAAAATGATAGTAAAAAGAATATTATCAATAAAATTCCTGAGTTAATTATTAAAAATAATATAAAAAATTAAACTATAGATTTAAATAGTGTTAATTAAATTTAAAATATTTAATTGTCTGAGTTGATTGTTAAAAATGATAGTAATTTTTTAAGTAATGATATTAATAGTATAAATAGCAATTTAAAAATTTAATAAATGGATATTAAAACTTCTAATAAAACTTAAATGATTTCATAGTCTGAAAATTTTTAAGACAATTAATAACTTATAACAATTAATAGTAAAGAAAAAAAAAAAATTAATATGAACGAAGGAATAATATAAAACAAAATAAAAAAAGAAATTAAAAAATAAAATTTTTAAAGTATATTTTAGTATTTAACTGCATAATTTGAAAAATAATAAACTCAAAACAATTTTTTGTACTAATACAATATTTATATTAATAATCTTAGTACAAAAAAATTATATGATTTATTTTGTTTTATAATAATAATTTTTATTCATTTAATCTAAACTAGAACAATTTTGATATAGTTAAATCCAGCAATTAAAGTTTGGGGAGCTGATCAAGATATCCAATAATTGTTTTATTTTAAAATATCTGATAATTTATAAAATAAAATTTAATTGAACTAAACATTTTTGGCGTGGTATGATACTTTTGTTGTTGATCCATAAGAAGATTTTTATCAAGCTGAAATTTAAAATAGTTCTTTTTATTGTAGTTATAGAATGTATTCATTTATTTATGACAAATCTGATGTATCAGTAAATACTACAATGAATAATTATTTTAATTTCTGTAAATAAGCCTTTTAATTTTGGATTTTTACTAACAGTAAATAAATGCCCGAATTTTAAACACTTCTTTCTTTTATAGTATTAGTTTGTTTCAAATCAGTATTAGACAATTTATATTATTATTTAAAAAATAAAAAGATTGTAATTAGCTATTAATTGATTTTAGATTTTATTATTTTTATTTGTATATTTGGATAATTTGATTTTAACAAAAGATTAAAAGAATTGCCGTATTTGAATGAATTTTTATTAGATTTTTATAGATACTTTTAAATAACAAGTATGATAGTAACAATATGCATTTACATGAAATTAGTGTCTTACTTAATGGTCTATAAATCTGTTGGGATATACATAATTATCATTAAGAAAATTTGTAGTAAAATTCTAGGATTTATAGCATTATTTATATCGTTTTATATTATCATAGGTATTTCTTTCTACTTGTTGTTTATAGGATTCGATAATCTTTTTGATAATTAATTAAATACTATAATTTATATAATGAGTTATCCTCTAGGAAATGTTCATCTTTTAGATAATACTTAATAAGTAAACTAGTTAAAATACAAATAATTTTATAATTCTTTAACTGTCGTTGTATTATTTTTTTCTATAGTAATTTTAGTTAATATTTTAATAGCAATAATAACAAATATGTATTAAGAAGTAATTGATTATACTCAAAGAGAATGTACATATATTTTATTGAAAGATTATTAATAATTCTCTGAACATGAATATTATAGTTGCTTGACATAGGTTCCTGTTTATCTATCCGTCTTAATGATTTTACTTTCGCCTGTTATTATTTTCTTAAAAAATAAAAAAATCAATTACTTTTTTAATTATTTATTTTTTATTATTAAGTACCTTATTCCTTTTACCGTAATTCATTTTGCTATTATTATTATTCAAACCCCTTTTGTTTATATAAAAATACTGTATTGTATAATTAGAGGAAATTATTAAAATTAATAATAAAGACCTGTAAAATTAAAAATTAATACAAGATTTAATCATTTTCTTTAATTTTTACTTTTTGGATTTATTTATTTATTATTTTAAAATACAGTTATTGAAATGTCTAGATTTTTGAGAAACGTTAATAATTAAATACATGATGGGTTTTATTATATATTCAATCTTACAATTTATAGATCTTTCAAAAAAACAGTTTATCAATTTAATCAAAATAAATAATATAATGTGAAAATTGATTATTTTATTTAGATTTTAGATTACAACTATGATAAAATTTAATAAAAAAAAAATTATAAAAAGTTTTAAATTGAAAATTTAAAGTAAAAATTAATAAGAGGATCAAAAAATTATGATAATTAAATTAATATTGTTTATTTTTTAAAAATGATAGAGAGAATGAAAAATATTAAAATGGGTGAATATAAAGATTAATAATAAATATTGTATTAATAAAAAATAAAATAATTAGAAATAGTTATAAACTAATATGATTAAGAATTAAATTTTTGATAAAAGGAATTTAAATATTAAATATTCAATAAAATATAAATATTATAATATAAGATTAAATAAAAATAATGTAAATAAATAATTTATCATGTTCAAATTAAATCAATCTATTAAAAAACATTCATTAAATTACATGACCTATCAATCCTAACAAGTTTTCCTAGTTATTAATTATCTACAAATTTAAGCCATTATCCAAACTAATCTTTAAGAAAATTGATAAGTTTGCTAATTTCATCTAAAAATTAAAGATATATTTACCTTTATTGATAGTAAGAGCATGATTAGATGAAACAATAGTTTCCAAAAGAGTAGAATAAGCCATGTTGGAAACTTTTCTCTTTAAATAGATATTGTGAATCATTTCAACCAAGATTTTCAACTCTTCCTTTTTAAACTTGTAATCGTAATTAGGGACTTACTCTCTAAGAAGATCTTCCTCTTCTTTCTGCTTTTTCAATTCCATTTCCCTTTATCTTATCTATAATTCATGATATATTTAATTACTTTGTTAGTTATTTCGTGACTCAATCCTGTCACTTTATCAAAAACATCTTTTCCATTCTTTTCATCTTTTTTCATTTATTTATACCTTTCTATAAACTCCTAAGTGCTTTATGATAAAGTTAGTTAATTATTCTTTTTTTCCACTATTTTATTAATTGAATTAATATAATCTTATTAATTATTAGATTTGATTTATTATTAGGATTCTTGATTATGATTTGTATTAGCCTTAAAAAAGTCTTTAAGTTAGACAGGTTTAATTGGTAAATCAGCAAAAGGGATATGATTAAGCTGATGTAATTCAAATTCAGGATGCCATTGATTGTTAGAATAATCATAAATATTTGGATATGAAATAGAATCTAAGAATAACTAATGATGATGCTTGACATTATCTAACAAAGCTTGATATAGCTGTTACTTCCTTTATTTGAAGAATTGTTCAAGTAATAATCCTTATTATTTTTAAGGTAATTAGATATAAAGATCATAGGCTCCTTTTTTGAGATCGTTCCTCTCATAAGTAAGGACATAACAACCAGGAACGAGATTTAATAACATTCTTAACTCTTCAACTTTGAAGTGAGTTGTACATGATTCTTCAAGGGCTATACTTAAATTATCAAAGAAAGGTGCTCTTCTTCTAATGCGAAAAGTGTTTAGCATTATATCACCTTATTCCATACATCTCAGCAATCTGTTATATCTATATGGCATTTAAAATTGCTTATTATCTGAAAGCAATTCTGAATACTTTTCCCTTAAAGAAACACTGTTTTAAATCTTGTTTATTCTTAATTCTTTCTCTTCTATTTAATTCTTCTCTTATTTTTAATCTTCTCTTTCTTCTTATCCCCAATCTAACATATCTAATATATCTTGAGTTTCCTTTGATAATATTTTATCTTGTTCCACTTATTTGTCATTATTTTAACCATTTTCCTCATTCTCCTTCTACTATAGAAATTGAAATATAGTGTTTTCGTTTTTTTAATCTTTACTTTGTGATGTGCTTCTTAATTGTTAAAAGCATAAACCTTGAGTATCTTTTGTTGTTTCATCTTAAATCAAATAAGTACTATTTTAATTAGAAAAACACACTTAATTTTCATTTAGATATTTTAACTTATTTTCATTAAAATTTTGATACATGTTATTATCCATAATTAATTTATCATTTATAGGAGAAGTAGTGCTATTTTATTATTACTCTTAAACTTAATATCAATAATTATTATAATAAAATAACTGATATAATTAATAAAATATGAAGTATTTAAACAAAAATATTATTATACTTTTCAGTGCCATATTTTTTCTGGATAGTGATTTAAGGTTGGACTTGCTATTTTGGGTGACTTTTCCAGAATCAGGATGATTATTAGATAGATTTGATTTGATAATTGGCTTTTTATACTTGGTGCTTATATATTTTTTTTCAATGGGATTAGTTTATTTAAAGAGTAAATTTTAAGTAAAGCATTGTTATTCATGCTCATTTTAATTTTAGCTGAAAAAATTTTAGGATATTTGATGGATGTTATTCATTATTTAATTATAATTATTATTTAATTATTACCGCTCAATAGATAGTTATAAATAATTAGAACCTTATTATAATTTTATTTTTATATTATTTTATCATTCTGTATCATTTTCCTCATTCTTGAAATCACTCTTTTTTGAAATCAGATTCTTAAACTGTTTTGCAACTTGTTTCTAAATTACTTTATTGTTTTTACCATGAATATAATTTGTTCAAGTGGTATGATCACTTTACTTAATTCTTCTTCAGTTATTTATAATTCTATTTATTATTACTTCTATATTTCTACCAATTCTTACTCCAAACTTATCTTCTCACCTTTATTCACCCACTCATCTTTACTCAATTCTCTATCTAATTAAAAATTATTAATTACATTAAATTTGCTCTCATTAGCGGATCTTTAATTAAAAACTTACTAATAAAGTTTTAAAAACTAACAGATTGACTATTAACAGAAGGAAATTTAAGCCTATTGTAATTAAATATAATAGATATTAGTAATGATAATATATTGATAATAAAGAATATATTAATAATAATATTTTATATGATACTGTTAAGTAGTAATAACTTGCTAGAAGGATTATAGAGAATGAGATAAAAAAGGCAATTGTAAATATGCAAAAGAGTAAAGAGAAACTCCTAAAGCCCATATGTCGGCCTTGAATCCATCATGAGATGAGGTAAAGCACTCAGGACTCATAAAATAAAAAGTACCTTACTAATCATTGAATTGAGAATTAGAGAAAAAAGAACTGACTCCAAAATCAGCCAACATAGCAACACCATTAGCGTCAAATAAGATGTTTTATGGTTTTATATCTCTATGGACTATGCTACAAGAATGAATATAGAATAATCCTTTAATAAGATCCCTTGAAATACTCCTTAATTATCTCTCTCCTAACACATTTCCTTCCATTTCCTATCCCCCAATCACCACTCTATTCTTTATTTCAAAAACACTCTCATTCTCATCCCATTCTATTATTTCTCCTTATCCTGCTAAGTCCATCACCATATATATTATTTCTCGTTCTCAGTCTTCTATAATTTCATGTAGTCCTACTATATTCTCATGCTTTAGTTTCTTCATAATTGCTATTTCTTAATATATTTATCTTAGTTTCTAATTCCCATCATCTTTTAAGAAAAAATTCTTTTTCTTAGCCTGCTTTTTGTTTATTATTTTCACTGCATATTCTCGTTTTTTATTTAGAATATTTCTTCTTGCTTTTCTTACTTTTGCAAAAGAACCTTCTCCTAATTCTTCTTGTAATTCATATTGATTTATTTGTTCTACTATATCATCTTCATTTTCTTTACGGATTACTATGTTATGAGATTCTTATATATTCAATTACTATTTTTTTTTTTTTATTATATTTTTTTTTAAACTCTTATTTTAATCATTTTCTTACTTCGTATATAATTATTTTTATTTATTTTTTATTATTATTTTCATTAGGTACTCATAATACTCATAAAATGTTATATAAAAATTTGCTAAATAATCATCTTATTATATTTCAATAAAATATTTATTTTTATTTATGTTTTATTTTCCTTCATTAGATTATTGATCTATACTATCTTATTAATTTAATTTATTTATTTCTATTTTTTGTATTATCAAAAAAAAATAGTAAAAAATATTTTTTAATTAATTAGATAATTTTTACTTTTATCCATTTTATTATTTTTCCATTAAATTTATTTATAATAAATAAATAGATAAAATTTTAATAATAACTTATGTTAAAAACTTTATAAAAATATATATATATATATAAGTTATAATTCAAAAATTTGAAGATATGGGTAATAAATAATTTTAAAAATTGTGACCTTTAATAGAATTTTAAATTTTTTTAAATTTTTATTTTTATTATTAAATTAAATCTTTTAAATTCATTTTCTAAATAGTTTCTAAAAAATTATTTTTAAAAATTTATTTTTATTAATATTAGTTATTCATTAATTATTAATTGAAATGGATAAGTTATGGTTTCTATTTTTTTCCTTTATTAATCTTTTAAAAAGGAACAGATTGAATTTAAATATTTTTTTCTTATTTATTTTAGTCTAAATTTTCTTAATATTTATTTTAAAAATTAATAATTAATTCACCATGTTTTTACAAAATTATATTTTGTTTGATAAAATTAATCGGACTAGTATTTATAGAGATTGAATTGCTTTTTGTTGAAATATTCTAATGAAAAGTAGTTTATTCTTTTAATATTTTTTATTTCTAATAAAAATACAATAACATTTAATTTTGGCTATGCTATTATTCAAAATTTTCTTTTTCCTAATTATTTTCAATAGTAACTTCTTGTTTGACTTTTTTCTTAATGGTTTAATCATAACATTAATCTTAAATGCTAGTTAATTTTGGCTAAAGCAAATTATAGTTAATCTTTTTATTAAATAATTCTCTAAGTTTTTCAACTCCAGCCCATTAATATCCTGGTTTTTACATTATTTTCACCTTTTTAATGATTCCAAGTGCTAAAAATATATTAGTCAAATCATATAATCTTCTTAATCTAGTTTTTATTTTATTTTGGTTGTTCTAGAATACTATATCATCTGAAAATTCATTCAGAATCAAATACTCGCTTCCTTAATTGTTCAATAACTTATTGATAAAACTATATGTAAGAATTCCTAATTTATTAAAGCT
>Ga0315908_10003836_pt1 | contig 10906 bp, 7 predicted proteins | sample LakEriMetagenome_12_FD_203520 | JGI IMG/M metagenome (GOLD analysis project Ga0315908, IMG submission 203520) | Freshwater fungal communities from buoy surface, Lake Erie, Ohio, United States - Buoy 4 MA124 | ecosystem: Environmental > Aquatic > Freshwater > Lake > Lake biofilm | place: USA...
CAAGAGCCTGATGCGTCTTCTTTCCCAAGTGGCGGTATCCGTAATACGTTCGAAGCTCGCGGTTACACCTTGTGGGATCCTACTTCGCCAGCCTTTATCGTAGGAAATACTTTATGCGTCCCTACTATTTTTATTTCCTACACTGGACATGCATTGGATTATAAAATGCCTTTGATGAAAGCTCTTGCAGTGGTAGATCAGGCTGCTACTGCTGTTTGTCAGTATTTTGATAAGGATGTAAATAAAGTGATCACCACCCTCGGTTGGGAACAAGAATATTTTTTGATCGACGCCGCTTTATATAATGCCCGCCCTGATATCGCTATGACAGGACGCGCTTTATTCGGCCATCGTCCTGCAAAAGGTCAACAGTTAGAAGATCATTACTTCGGTTCTATTCCGGAGCGTGTTGTTGCATTCATGAAGGAGTTTGAACAAGAGTCTCACTTGTTGGGTATTCCCGTTACCACTCGTCACAACGAAGTAGCGCCGAATCAGTTTGAGGCTGCTCCTATGTTCGAAGAGGCCAACTTGGCTAACGACCACAACCAGCTGTTGATGGACATTTTGGAGAAAACGGCTCGTAAACATAACTTCCGTGTTCTTCTTCACGAAAAACCATTTGATGGTATCAATGGTAGCGGAAAGCACAACAACTGGGCGCTTTCAACTAATACAGGTGTCAACTTATTGAAGCCGGGTAAAAACCCAAAAACTAATCTTCAATTCTTAACTTTCTTCGTGAATACCGTTGCCGCTATTCATGAAAACGCTGACGTGCTTCGCGCAAGTATTGCTACCGTAGGTAACGATCACCGCTTAGGGGCAAACGAAGCTCCTCCTGCTATTATGAGTTGTTTCTTGGGTGGCGCTTTGAGCACCATGCTGGACGATTTGGAGAAAAACATCAAGGCTGGTAAAATGACACCAGAAGATAAAACCGATCTCAAATTGAATATCGGTAAACTTCCTCAGGTGTTACTTGATAATACTGATCGTAACCGTACTTCTCCTTTTGCATTCACTGGAAACAAATTTGAATTCCGTGCTGTAGGTTCTAGCGCTAACTGCGCAAACGCGATGATCGTATTGAACACAATCGTTGCAAATCGCTTGATTCAATTTAAAAAGGATGTTGATGCCCGCATTGCAAAAGGCGACGACAAAGACGAGGCTATCTTGAAAGAGCTTCAACGTTTGATCAAACAAAGCAAAGCCATTCGTTTCGAAGGAAATGGTTATGGCGAAGAGTGGGTGAAAGAAGCTGCGAAACGCGGATTGAGCAATTTGAAAGATACGCCGAGCGCTTTGAAAGTGTGGAAAGACAAAAAGGTTCAGAATATGTTCGAGACCTTGAATGTGTTGACCCACGAAGAAGTGCATGCTCGCTACGAAATTGAGGTAGAGAACTACAGCCGTCGACGCGAAATTGAAGCTCGTATTACTGCAGACATCGCTGTAAACCATATTATTCCAGCGGCTTTGGGCTATCAGAGTCAATTGGTAGAAAACGTATTGGGCCTTAAAGAGATCTTCTCTGCTGCTGAGGGTAAAGAAGTGACCAAAACACAAGTTGGATTGATCAAAGCCATCAGTACTCACGTAAATGGCATTAAAGACAACGTGGAGAAAATGAATGCTGAAATCGCCAAGGCAGGTAAGTTGGATGCTGAAAAACAAGCCGAGGCCTTCTGTCACAAAATCAAACCTCTAATGGATGTGATTCGCGAGAATGCAGATCAGTTAGAAATGATGGTCGATGACGAGATGTGGCCTTTACCAAAAATGCGCGAGATCTTGTTTACGCGCTAAACGATAACTTTTTTTCAGAAAACCCTCTCTATTTCAAAATAGAGAGGGTTTTTTTATTCACATGAAATTGTAGGAAGAACGGTGTATCTCTTGTTTTGAAATTCATTAAGTGGTTGATTTTGAGTTTTTTTAATTCCGCTTTATGGAAAAACAGCAAGCCTTCGTCTAGGGTAGGAACACTTAAATGACTAAAAAATGAGAGAGAGAATTGATCAAAATGTACAATTAGCAGGCAGATTTCACTATTTTCGTTCCCTGCAAAAAAATTGCACTTCTAAAACCAACCTTATGAGAATCGCGCGACTACTACTTTTATCTACAATCGCTATTCTGTTTGCGGGCTTTGCTAATGCCCAAAACATCAACACGGCCAAGGCTGACGAAGAGTTTAATAACGGCGGTTACCTCGAAGCTGCTCGTCTCTACAAATCGGCTGCAAGCAACGAAAAAGACCTTGAGCAAAAAGCTCGTATTTTCTTCAATCTCGGAGAATGCTACCGTTTAGCTACTCAGTATGCAGCGTCTATCGAATGGTATGACAAAGCAATCACTGCTCAGTACTATAACACTGACCCTGAAGTTTACTTCAATCTAGGTCAAGCTTATCAAGAAATGGAAAAGTGGGACGATGCCGCTACTCAATATAACAAGTACTCTGCTAAAGGTGGTGACAAAGCCAAAGCGGATGCGCGTATCAAGGCTTGTAAAGAAGCCGCTAATGTGAAAACAGCTAAGACACGTATCTTAGTTGAAAACATGGCTGAGCTTAACTCTCCTGCATTCGACTACTCTCTTAACTACTCAAGCAAGAAGTTCGATGAGATGATTTTCTCTTCTTCTCGTCAGTCTGCTGTAGGTAGTGGCATTGACCCTCGCTCTGGTGAGGATTTTATGGACCTTTTCTTTTCTGAGCGCGATAAGAAAGGAAAATGGAGCGTTCCTCAACCGCTACCCAACACTGTAAATACTCAAAGCAACGAAGGTGCTGCGGCTTTCACCAAAGATTACAACGTGATCTATTTCACCTTCTGCGAAATCACTGCAGATGAACGCAAAGCGTGTGATATCGTAAGTGCAAAACGTCAAGGTAATGGTTACGCCGCTCCGGTTTCTCTCGGATTGGTTAACCGCGAATCGATGGACACTGTTATGGTTGGTCATCCAGCCTTCTCAAATGATGAAAAATACTTAGTATTCGCTTCTGATATGCCAGGCGGAAAAGGCGGAAAAGACCTTTGGTACTCTACCTTCGATAAGAAGTCAGACAAATGGTCTACTCCAACTAACCTTGGCGCTATCAATACAACTGGTGATGAAATGTTCCCTTACCTCGCAGATGATGGTACTTTGTACTTCTCTTCTAATGGCCATCCAGGTCTTGGTGGTTTGGATATTTTCAAAGCTGATAAAACAGGTGACCTTTCTTTCGGCTCTGTTTCTCATATCGATTACCCAATCAACTCTTCTTCTGATGACTTCGGTTTCATTTTCGAAAAAGGTGGTGCTCCAGAAGTAAAATACAGCGGTTTCTTCACTTCTAACCGTCCAGGTGGTAAGGGTAAAGACGATATCTATCGCTTCATGGAGCCTCCAATGGAGTTCTCTTTGACTGGTGTAGCTTACGATCAAGATACCGGTACTCCATTGGCTAATGCCAACGTAGTAGTAAAAGGTTCTGATGGTTCTGATTATGCATTGACTACTGACGGAAACGGTGGTTTCAGTTTGGATAAAACAAAAATCAAAGCTGAGGTTACCTACTCTGTAGATGTACAAAAAGAAAAATACATTGGTACTGGTGACCGTTTCAATACGATCAAATTGAAAGAGTCAACCAACTTTACCCGTGAGTATTTCTTGAAACCAGTAATCATCAACATTGAGTACAAAATGCCTTTGGTATTGTACCCATACAATGAAACGATCCTTTTGATCAACGATACAGTAAACTCTGCTGACTCATTGAACTACTTGTACGATTTGATGGTGAAAAATCCTAAGTTCGTTATCCAACTCGAAGCTCATACCGATGCTCGTGGTGCTGATGACTACAACCAAAAGCTTTCTCAAGGTCGTGCCGAAACATGTGTTAGCTACCTCGTATCTAAAGGCATTGACGCGAATCGCTTGAAGCCTGCTGGTAAAGGTGAAAAAGAGCCTCGCAAATTGACTGCAGCTGAAGGTCCAATACCTGCAGGTACAGTTTTAACTGAAGCCTATATTAATAAGCTTCCAGCTGATCAACAGGAACTTGCACATCAATTGAATCGACGAACAATCTTCCGAATTACAGCAACGGATTATGTTCCGAAAAAATAGATAAATCAAAGCTTATCTTTGGGGCGTCCAATTCGGGCGCCCCTTTTATTTGTACCATGACAGATTCTTCTAGATACGGCGCACGTGGCGTTTCTTCACAAAAAGAAGAAGTGCACGCTGCCATCAAAAATGTAGATAAAGGTCTTTTTCCTAAAGCCTTTTGTAAAATCGTTCCCGACTACCTTACTGGTAGCGAAGATCATTGCATCGTAATGCACGCAGATGGTGCGGGCACCAAGTCTTCCTTAGCTTATATGTACTGGAAGGAAACAGGTGATATGAGTGTTTGGAAAGGCATAGCACAAGATGCTCTCATCATGAACATCGATGACCTTCTCTGCGTTGGTGCCCTTGAGAATATTTTACTCAGTTCAACCATTGGTAGAAATAAGAATAAGATACCAGGTGAAGTGATTGCTGCAATCATCGCCGGAACAGAGGAATTATTAGCCGAGTTGGATAAACACGGTGTGCATATTCGCTCAACCGGAGGCGAAACGGCTGATGTGGGCGATCTTGTTCGTACAATTATTGTCGATAGTACTGTGGTGTGCCGAATGCGCCGCGATCAAGTGATTGACAATGCTAATATCGCCGCAGGTCAAGTGATAGTAGGTTTAGCTTCATTTGGTCAAGCGGTATATGAATCGGAATACAATGGCGGTATGGGAAGCAATGGCTTAACCTCTGCACGTCATGATGTGTTTTATAAAGAATTAGCCAAGCGTTATCCTGAAAGTTATGATGCATCGATTCCTGAGAGTTTAGTTTATGCAGGCACTTATGCATTGACAGATCCGGTGCAAGATGCGCCTCTCGATGCGGGTAAAATGGTTCTTTCGCCCACCCGCACATACGCTCCAGTAATGAAAGCTTTTTTTGATCAGTGCAGAGAAGAGATCAAAGGCATGGTGCACTGCAGCGGTGGCGGACAAACCAAAGTCCTTCATTTCGTTGATCAGGTCCATGTGATCAAGGATAATCTCTTTGCAACACCACCATTGTTCCGCATGATTCAAGAAGAATCAAAAACAGAATGGAAGGAAATGTATAAGGTGTTCAATATGGGGCATCGTATGGAAATCTACACCAATGAAAAAGCTGCGGTTGAAATGATCGCAATAGCTCAATCGATGGGTATAGAAGCTCAGATTGTTGGCAGGGTAGAAAAAGCTTCCGAGAAAAAACTCACCATCATAAGTGAGCACGGAACATTTGAATATTGATTGAAGAGCTAAGAGAGTTATGAATTTATTAGAAAAACTATCAGCTATTGCTGATCGACATAGTGAAGTAGGGAAGTCGATTACCGACCCCGATATTATTTCGGATATGAAGCGATATCCTGTATTGATGCGTGAATACAAGGAACTAACTGCATATGTAGACATGTTCAATGCTTATTCGAAAGCATTAAAGGATCTTGCTGCTGCGAAAGAAATTTTATATGGTCAAGAAGACGCTGATTTGAAAGAGTTGGCTCAGGAAGAATATGATCAATTGACTCCTGCTATTGAAAAGATGGAAGAGGAGATCAAGTATATGTTGATTCCGAAAGATCCTGAAGATACGAAAAACTGTATCGTTGAAATACGAGCTGGAACCGGTGGTGATGAGGCTTCTATTTTCGCTGGAGATCTTTATCGTATGTACACCCGCTACATTGCTGATAAAGGATGGAAGTTCGAAATTTTGACAGTGAATGAAGGCACCATGGGAGGCTACAAAGAAGTATCCTTCGAAGTGCATGGGGAAGATGTTTATGGAACCTTGAAGTTTGAAAGTGGCGTGCACCGAGTGCAACGTGTTCCTGAAACTGAAGCTCAAGGTCGTGTGCATACCTCTGCTGCTACTGTGGCCGTTTTGCCAGAGGCGGAAGAATTTGATGTGGTGATTAATCCTGCCGACATTCAACGTGATACGTATCGCGCAAGCGGAGCGGGTGGACAGCACGTAAACAAAACTGAATCTGCGGTGCGATTAACGCACGTTCCAACTGGTGTTATTGTGGCTTGCCAAGAAGGACGCTCACAGCATGAAAACCAAGAAAAGGCCATGACTATGCTACGCACTCGCATCTTCGAGGCGGAAGTTATGCGCCGTCAAGAGGAAAGAGCAAGTATGCGAAAATCGTTGGTGAGCACAGGAGACCGTAGTGCTAAAATTCGCACCTACAATTTTCCACAAGGTCGTATGACCGATCACCGAATTGGTTTGACCTTATATAATCTCGATGCTGTAATGAACGGTGAGATTGAGGAAATCATTGACGCCTTGAAAATGGCCGAAAACGCTGAGAAATTAAAAGAAGGTAACGCTTAATCGAAAGTCATGAAACGCGCCGAATTAGTACAACATATTTTCTCCAAAAAATCATATCTCTGCGTAGGACTCGATTCAGATCCGAAGAAGATTCCTGCGGGAATGGATTTGTTGGATTTTAATAAGGCCATCATTGATGCCACTAGAGAAGTTGCCGTGGCCTATAAACCGAATATTGCCTTTTATGAAGTACTTGGTACCAAAGGTTGGGACATATTAGAAAAAACGGCCGAATACATCGGTAATGACCATTTTACCATCGCTGATGCTAAAAGAGGGGATATCGGAAATACTTCTACGTATTACGCAGAAACTTTTTTCAATACCTATGCTTTCGATTCCATTACCGTGGCTCCGTACATGGGTAAGGATAGTGTAGAGCCTTTCTTACAGTTTGAAGGAAAATGGGCCATCGTACTCGCTCTCACCTCTAATCCAGGGGCTTTGAATTTTCAAACCTTAGAAAGTAATGGAGAACAACTTTTTCAGCATGTATTGCGCACTACCGCCCAGTGGGGAAGTGCGGAGAACACCATGTTTGTAGTAGGCGCTACCCGAGGCGAAGCTTTTGCTGACGTTAGAGCTATTGTTCCCGATCATTTTTTATTGGTACCAGGCGTGGGGGCTCAAGGTGGCAGCCTATCAGATGTTGCCAAGTATGGAATGAATAAAGAGGTAGGCCTGTTGGTGAACGCCTCACGATCTATTTTATACGCCTCTTCTGGTTCTGATTTTGCTCAAAAAGCAAAAGAAGAAGCGCAACATATTCAGCGCGAAATGGAATTGACCATGGCGCACTTGTTTTGAAATGAAATCAACCGAAAATAAAAAATCCCGCGATGTGCGGGATTTTTTTTGAATATACTTTCTCTTTCTTAGTTCTGATTGGCGTGTTTGATACTATAGAAGGTCACAAACAAGTATCCCATGGTCAACATGAAGTGAAAAGGAAATAATCCGAAATCACGATAATCAAACGCTAGGTAAATACCAAATCCAAAGTAACAAGCCATTAAGGCTTCCGCAATCGTCAACGGAGCGATCTTCGCTGCACGGTATTTTTTATCCACCCACGTTCCTTGTTTTCCTGTTGAAATGGCAAACTTAGGCGTACGCACGAAAGCTGATTTCTTGCCGGTGAATCCTTCAATTACGGCAACGGCATTGTGCAATGAAAGTCCCATACTTACGGACAAAAACATCGGGAAGTCAAAGACGAAGCGCCCGAGTTTGGTGAAGAATGGCGCAGGTGGGCGAGATACCCAATAGAAGTATCCGAGAATAAAAAAGCCTATCAAAAACACTGATGCGATTAAGAAAATGACGCTGTATTCTGGATAGTGTTTTTTAATGATAAGCATCGGTACGGAGAGCAATGATGTTCCCAAAATGCTAAGGAAAACCACGCTATTCATCAAGTGAAATGCTCCGTGTATTTTATTGCCCAAGGTGATGTGTTTGGCACCCATTACCTTGCCCAAGTTTTTAACGGTACACTCTGCTGCCCCTTTGGTCCAACGGAATTGTTGAGCTTTTAAAGCATTCATTTCTGCGGGCAATTCGGCTGGTGAACCAATCTCGGGGAGATAGATGAACTCCCAATTTTTCAATTGAGCTCGGTAACTCAAGTCCAAGTCTTCTGTGATCGTATCACTCTGCCATCCGCCAGCATCATAAATGGTTGCTTTTCTCCATACACCCGCAGTACCGTTGAAGTTGATGAAGTGATTGGCGGAGTTACGTCCCATCTGCTCAACAGTAAAGTGTGCATCTAATCCAAATGCTTGCAAACGGGTAATGAGAGAATAATCTTCGTTTAAGTGCTCCCAACGGGTTTGTACCACACCTACGCGGTCGTGAACAAAGAAGTAAGGGATAGTCTGACGCAAAAAGTCTGGACGAGGAACGAAGTCAGCGTCGAATATGGCTGTGTAATCGCCCTTTGAAATGTCGAGTCCATAGGCCAAGGCACCCGCTTTAAATCCTACTCTATTCGGGCGGCGAATATGCTGAATATCGAAACCTAATTTTTGTTTTTCTGCAATAATGCGAGCAGCTAGTTCTACCGACTCGTCATTACCATCATCCAACACTTGGATTTCCATTTTCTCTTTCGGATAGTCGAATGCACAAACGGATTCTATCAATCGCTCTATAACGTAAAGCTCATTGAATACGGGAAGTTGAATGGTCACTACAGGCCACTCATTGTCTTTCAACTCAGGCTTTACAAGCTTCTTCTTGCGCCCGCGCACGTAGCGCAGTGCTAAGTTGAATTGCACAAGCGAATAAGTGAAAATGAACAATAAGAAAAAGCCGTAAATGGCTATGGCGGTTACTGCAAGAGCTTTCACAGGGTAATTGGTTAAAAATCGGTTACTGGTGGCTAAAATAAGCCTTGATATCCAATTTCAACCGATAGGCCCAATAATGTTTTCAGCCCTTGTTCATTGTTCTATGCGAAAATCTTCCATACGCACTTTGCCAAAGTCCTGAGCTGTGCGCACTGTAGACGTGAAGTCCGTGTCATAGATTAACTCATCGTTCTTTTCTCCAATCAAATTGAACGAGGTACTTGCATCTTCTTCGAGGTAAAATTCATTACCGCTTCGGAAAAAGGTCAAATTGCGCGTCCAGCGCCAGTTACTTCCGCCATAGTGATAGATTTTAAAGCCGTGGGGCACCAGTTCAATTCCTGAATATGGGTCGCCCCAAATGCCTCCGCATCCTAAACAATAAACTAAGTTATCTGCGCGGTGAACTTGATAAAGTTGACTATTCACGTCGGAGTACAAAACTATTACGGGACGTGTAGTTTCAATGCCAATTGCAGCTAACGAATCCTCATCCGATTTTTTCAAAACAATGACCCAATCTTTTCGCCAATCGCCATTCAAGTCGCCAGAAACCGAATCGAGTAGGGCATAACCTTGAGGTATAAATGCTTCAATTTGTGTAGTAGGTAGAGTTGAAGCTACCATCTGTTGAGAAGAAAAAAGAAGTCCGCTCAAACAAAGAATTGCAAATTGAAAAATTGTGTTCATCAATGTGCTTGGATTAAAATTAATTGATTAATCCGAAATCTTTCGCGATAAGATAGGTGCTGAAAAAGCTCATTTTTTTGGTGAACATTCCTGGTTTTCCTCCTTGATCAGTGCCAGTTCCAGGATTAATCGGAATAATATGTCCGCTGTCGAGTATTTCATAGTATTTCACCTGCCAATCTCCGTTGGGATCAACATAGGTGTGCAGGTTGAGATCTGTATGTGGAAGCATGGGCATCTGCGACTGTGGGGCGGGCATACAACTGTGAAGGCCAGTCCAGGCTAAAACATTGGCTCTTGCATAACCGGGATTGACGGTGTTATCTGTTGCACCGTGCATTACAATTAATTTAGGATACGACTCTCGGTACTCTGGATTAAGTGATTTTATTTCGCTTACCCAACTTTCTTGAGAGCGTTCTTTAACCGCGGTGGTCATGTTTACCAGGTCCGACATTTTCTCGGCTGAGCCATAGGGAACGCCGCCTAAACAGGCTCCTGCTTCAAAGTAAGAAGGATGATTAGCCATGAGCGCCATCGTCATAGCTCCTCCTGCTGATACCCCATACACATAAACTTGTGCGGGATCGAATGGGCCGTTTTCTAATGCAAAATCGATCATTTGTATGATGGAAGCCAACTCGCCATTATCTCCTTGTTGATCTTCTTTATTGAACCAATTAAAACAAAAGGTAGGGTTATTACTGATTTCTTGCTCGGGCACCAATAGACCAAACTCGTGCATAACAGCGAGATCTAGCCAACCTGTTTCTTTCGCAAAATTGCCTGATCGCTGAGAGCAGCCATGAAGAGCAACCACCAAAGGAAGTTTTCCTTTGGCTTCGGCGGGCTGGTAAAACCACATGGACAATTCTCCTGGATTACTTCCAAAGCCTTTGATTTGCGCTAGTTTGGCTTGTCCGCATGCAGAAGAGGAGAGGACAAGGTTAATGATGCCAATAAAAATGGCGGTAATGAAATGAGATGTTCTTTTCATACAATTAATGCTCGATCAACAAAGGAACGGAATGTATTCCATTGCTCGTGTGAACATTTACAAAATAGGTGCCGCTTGTCCAACCACTTACATCCACGATCCATTTCGAAGGTGTGTAGGATTGTTTTTCTGCGATTTTTTTGCCTAACACATCGGTAATGATGATGAATTCATATTGCGCGCCGTTGGCATCTATAGTAAGAACACTAGAAGTTGGGTTGGGGTATAAAGAGATCGGAAGTGATTGGAGAGAAGACACATTGAGATCAATAACGCTCGTGCTGGCTTCAATAACACAGCCGTTGCTATCCGTTACAACACAACTATAACTTCCTTGTGCTAAGTTCTCCGCTAAATCATCTTCATCGCCATTGCTCCATAGGTAGGTGTATGGTTCTGTTCCTCCGGAAAC
>Ga0315908_10003839_pt1 | contig 10905 bp, 11 predicted proteins | sample LakEriMetagenome_12_FD_203520 | JGI IMG/M metagenome (GOLD analysis project Ga0315908, IMG submission 203520) | Freshwater fungal communities from buoy surface, Lake Erie, Ohio, United States - Buoy 4 MA124 | ecosystem: Environmental > Aquatic > Freshwater > Lake > Lake biofilm | place: USA...
GGAAATTCTCCAAAACGCCTTGAATACGCTCACGCTCTTCATCCGCGCGAACTCGCTGAGCCTCGGCCTCAACCGTTTTCTCCTGGAGCCGTTGGACTTCAGCTTCCAACGCGGCCACCTCGTCCGCACGTGCAGCCTGCTCTGCCTCCAGCATCTGCTGCATTTTGTCTCGGTCTTCTCGGACCTTGAGAAGGGTTTAGGGTGAAGAGATTAGAGTGAAGAGTTTAGGCTTTAGGGTTTAGGACATTTTTCTCAGTCTTCTCAGACCTGGAGAAGCTCATCTTCTGAACTGGCCCTCTCTAGGGTTTAGGGTTTAGGGTTTAGGGTTTAGTCTGACCTGGAGAAGCTCATCTTCCAGAATGGCCGCCTCTTGTCCGCGAAGCTCAGTCTCTTCGGACGTAGCTGACACCTGGTTTAGGGGTCAGGGTTCAGGGTTCAGGGTTAAGGCTTTAGGGTTTAGGACTCAGTCTTCTCAGACGTAGCTGACAACTCGTTTAGGGTTCAGGGTTCAGGGTCCAGGGTTTAGGCTTTAGGATTTAGGGCTAAGTTTACTCCGACGTAGCTGACACATGATTTCGAAAGCTTATCTAGGAGGCCTCGAGATAGAATATGTTCTCTATAGATAGAATGTGTTCTCCATGGACACCTGGTTTCGAAGTTTATCTAGGAGGCCTCGTAGCAAGCCTACCTCCCGCGTGAACCTCTCCTCCGCTTCTGCCTTCGCTGCCTCTAGCGCCTCCTGCTTGTCAAGGTCAGCCTCTTCAAGCTCAGAGCGCGCGTCCTCTAGCTCATCATTTAGCTGAGCCACCTTGGCCTCCCAAGCACTGATAACCCCCTGCGCTTCAGTTTCCGTAGCCTTCACCTTGGCCCGCAGCGCCTCCACCTCAGCCCCCATCTTCTCCGCGCTGACAAGGTGCCTGCCACAAAAAATAAAATTTTCAAAAGTCAGTGGCCTGGTGTATTTCCTTTAGGAAGACAGTGTGTAGAGGACTTTTTGAGAATTAGGTGCCTCTTGGCATCTGCGGCGTGTTTAGGGTTTAGGGTTTAGCTTAGTTTAGACTTTTGAGAATTGGGTGCCTCCTGGCTCTGCGGCGTGTTTAGGGTAGGGGGGTTTAGATTTACTTTAGTTTACACTTTTGAAAATTAGGTGCCTCTTGGCATCTGCGGCGTGTTGATCAGCGGCCTTTTGCGCCGCTGCGAGCAAAGAATGCATGTCTTGGGACTCTGTACAATATGTGTATGTGTATGTTTGACTCTACACATATGACATACACAGGGACTCTATACAATATAATATAATAACACATACACAGGGACTCTATACAATATAATATAATAACACATACAGAGGGACTCTATACAATATAATATAATAACACATACACAGGGACTCTATACAATATAATATAATAACACATACACAGGGACTCTACACAATATAATATAATAACACATACACAGGGACTCTATACAATATAATATAATAACACATACACAGGGACTCTATACAATACACACACATACACATACACAGGGACTCTATACAAATACACAGGGACTCTATACAATATGTGTATGTGTGTGCGTACCGTACACACAAAATTTATATAAATTTGGATGTATCATATTATCGTCATCTAAGATACGTACTTACGTATTTCTCTCTCTCTCTCTCTCTCTCTCTCTCTCTCTCTCTCTCTCTCTGCGTGCATGGGGTACATATACATTGTGTGTGTACGATAATATAATACATCCAAATTTATATAAATTAGTAGATAACATAGATAATATAATAAAATATATACGTTTAATCAAGATAATAGCATGAAAGGAGATAATATAAATGTTGGTTATATTGACACAGCGATGGTTATTATACCCTTTAATATATGTAAAAATATAAAATGGAAATTAGACATATATAAAGCAGATGGTTATTATAGCAGATGGTGTATTTATAATAATAGAGATAATATATATATATATATATATATAGATGAAGTTTTATGTTATCATAATTTTTTACAATAATCATGTATTTAAAAAACGTTGACCTCGTTATTTACCTGAGGATTTTAGAACCCTTATTTTTTGGATGAGAATATGTATAAAAAATTTGAGCATTACGTACCGGACAAATATATAGGTCAAAAAGTATTGAATTTGTATTTAAAGATTTTTGTTATTTTTTTAAATATGCATATCTTTTTTATAAATGTTTATTTATTATTAATTTATATTTATTTCATTAATCATTTATCAGCTACTTCATTTTTTTGGCATATCAAATCATTAGAATTGTCACAAGGGAAATTTTCAATTAATTCAATATCAACATTATTAAAATGAATCATATTGTAAAATTATCATGAAACCAATTACGTCTTGATTTTGATTTATTTTTAGAATTAGACCAACATTTTTTTAATGAAAAAAAATCATCATCTTTTACATCATCTTGTATTTTTTTAATTTTACGAAAATCGTTATCAAATAGAATCTCTCCAAATATTGTTTTGTGTAGATTCTTGATGTTTAGACATAAACATTATACTAATGAAATAATCACTTGTACAATGCTTTGCGATGATTGATTATACATCGCCATTAAGATCAATAAAGTTCATATTATACGATGTGGTGAAAATATACAGTGGTTGTGTTCTTAATATCTATATATTATATATGATAGTCATGTCTTGAAGCCGTTTATGAAGTAATTTTTTCAAAAAAAAAATTACGATGTGATTACTTGGAAAAAATATATTTAAAGTCGTTACAAGGAGGGACCCTTGGGTTAGCTCTCTTGTGAAGTAAAAACAATCAAGACGCAAAAACACGAAGTGTTTACAGCGTGAGGACGGAATGGGTGGATTAGTTAGGACGTAACATGTATGTACATGCATGCACACACACACACACACACACACACACACACACACACACACACACACAAACACACACACACCTTGCAGCCCTGCAAAATGCTCAGCACGCCAAGTTTCAAGCTGCGCGATCTTATCCATGAGCCTCTCAGCTGACACAAATTCTAAAAAGTCAGAACCCCAGTAAATTTACCATTAAAGGTCACTATGTAGAGTACTTTTCTAAATTTGTGCCGTGTTGTCCCTGCGCACACAAGGCTTCTCGAACCCTGCCAATTCTCGACACCCAAGCCTCCTCGCACTCGTCGCCCCCGCCACCCACCCCTACATCTACGCACAAGTTGTCCAGCACCGCGAGCATTTTCGCGCCTAAGACTGTCTGCGCACACATTCTCAAGTCAGTGCCCTAGTATATTTGCTATGTAAAGTGACTATATAGAGAACTTTTGAGGAAATACTGCCTCCGAAACCTGCGCACCCTTGGCACTGGAGCCATCCGAGGATGCGGCGGCAGCAGCAGCTATGGACTCCAGGGACTCTTTTTGGGACTCTTTTTGGGACTCTTTTTGGGAAATGGCATCCGCAAGTTGCGTTTGCAGGAGGGCTTGGTGCTCTTCATGCTGAGCCTTGAGTGCTTCGAGCAGCTGCACTTTCTGAGCGAGCATTTTTGTGCTGTCCTGAAGTTCGCGCACCTTGGTTGTCACAGCCTTGAGCCTCTCTACCCGCGCGCCCTGCGGAGGTAGCCCCAGCATCGTCATCAAATCTGCAAGGGGCTGCGACAACGCTGCATCAGCCTCGCGAGCACTTTGCAGCTCCTCCTCCGCCCTTCCCGCTGCCGCCTGACCTTGCCTAAACCCAATGTCTAAACCCTCTCTTTGGGCCACGTCCACTGCAGAAGCATTTCCCTGCGCCAACATGCCAAGACGCACGATTTCTTCTTCAAGGCGATTAGTCTCTTCCAGCAGCAGCGCCTTCTCGGCGTCGGCGTCCCGCAGCATCACCTTCAACTGCTCCACCTCCACCGTCGCCCGCCCGCGCTCCTCCTCAGCAGCAGCCAGCTGCGCTGACAGCTCTCGCATCGCCGCACCCTCCCCCTCTGTCATCGCCGCCACCTTGTCCTCCAGCACTTTGCGCTGCGTGTCAGCCTGCTCCAGTTTCTCTAAGAACTCCATCTGCTCCTGCATCTTAGCCTTGAGGTTCGCCCCCAGCTTGCTTTTCAGATCTTGGAGCCCTTCTACCTTGGCTTCGGCTGTCGCAGCTGCATCACGAGCTGCTGCGAGCTGTGTTTCCATATCCTTGATGCGTTCCTCCAGCCCCTGCGCCTGCAGTGCCTCAAGCTCCGCACGCACGCTCGCAACCTCTTCCTCCGCTTGTGCTATTCGCAGCTGCGCCACTTCAGCCTCTTCTGCCGCCACCACGTCGGCACCAGCGGCGGCCGCCTCTGCCGATGCAGCCGACGTCTGCTCTAATTCTAATAACAATTCTTCGATGCGCTCTTGCGCAGCCCGCAGCCGGGCACTGAGATTCTCGGTTTCGCTTTGCAGACGCATTTGCTCCTCCTCCCTTCGCGCCCTGTGCACCTCTGTAGCCACTGCCTGCTCGCCAAGGCGCGTCAACTCCCCGTCCAGCCTTGCCTTCTCCTCCTCCAGCTCGCCCTTCGCCTCCTCCGCCTCCTGCAACGCCGTCCTCAATGTCTCCACTTCCGACCGCATCTGCCCCAGCTCTCCTTCCACTCCCGATAGCCGCGTCGCCTCCTCCGCCACCCGCGCTTTCTCCTCGTCTGCCTCTCGAAGCAGCGTCTTCAACTGCTGGACCTCTTCCATCGCCCGCCCGCGCTCCTCCTCAGCAGCAGCCAGCTGCGCTGACAGCGCTTGCATCGCCGCACCCTCCCCCTCTGTCATCGCCGCTACCCTCTCCTCTAGCGCTTTGCGCTCCTTGTCCGCCTGCTCCAGTTTCTCCAAGCACTCCATCTTCTCCTGCATCATGGTCTTGAGAGCCTCAGCCAGCTGGGGTTTGCCGGACATTTCTTCCTGCAATTTGGCTTCAGCTTCCCGTGCGGCCTCAGCGGCATCCATCCCAGCGTTTTCAGCAGCAGCCAATGCTTCTTTGAGCCGAGACACCTCTGATTCCAAATCTTCCCTAAACGTAATCGCTGCCGCCGCCTCCCTCGCTGCTGTATCGCGATCCTTTTTGAGCTGGATCACCTCCTCTTCCAGTGCCGCAAGTGCTGCAGCCGCCGCCGCTGCTGCTGCTGCCTCCGCCGTGTTCTCCCTGGTAGTTTCTGAAGGCTGAGAGATTCTGAGGTGTTCTTCGAGCTCGGAAACGCGTCGTTTGGCGGTCTCGGCTTCGAGCTTGGTGTCGCGCACCATTTTCAGCAGCTCCTCTTTCTTGCCCAAGCTCTGCATTGTGTCACATCCCACGGGCACGTAAGCAAGCAACCCACGCACATTCAAGCACCCCCTCTCGGGATCTGAAAGTCTCATGTATCCGCATTCCCACACCCAGCGGTCTTTTTCAGCAAGCACCTGCACTACGGAGTACAGTGTGATGCACTGTGCGCAAGGTCTCCGTCCATCGTCTAAGGGGCCTCCACTCAACACTCCCCCTCCTTCGCCCTCCGTCTAAGCGAAATCCGCTAAGATCACAACGAACAACTACTAAAGTATGTAATTTGTGTACCTTGACCCCGTACCCTATCGCCCGCACCTAGTCACCACAGTCGCCTGCAGACCTCCTCTAGCTCGCTCGCGTGCCCCGTGCGTACCTCCTTCATCTTGGCTACTTGTGCCACGAGTTTCGCCCGCTCTTCTTCCTGCTCCCTCAGCCTCTCTTCCAACTCCCCCACCCGAGCCGCACTCTCACCCGCCCCCGACCGCGCGGTGCCATCGGCACCTGCAAGAGCACGCATCTGGTCCCCGCTATCAGCTGCTCTGTCACGCTGCTGAACGGCGGTCAGCGAGGCCTTGAGCTGCGACAGAGTGGCTGCGAGAGGAGAGTCTCTGTGCACATGCTTCTCGCACATGGCCACAGCCTCCTCCACCGCACCCAGAGCACCCTCAAGCACGCGTGGCGGGAGCGCAGGACCCGCCCTCTTGCCGGTTTCCTTCTCTCTTTCGCCACTCTCCGCCGTGTCGCTGCATCCCAGTACCATGCGCTGTGCTGAGCCTTCCTGAAGCACTGCAGACAGCTGGTCTTGCAATTCTCGATTCTCTTCCTCCAAATTGGCGACCCGTGCCTGCAGCATCTCACGCTCCATCTCCAGCCCCTCCAGCTCCATGCGCATGCCCTCTGCTGCATGCAGGCTGTGCATTCCCTCTCCCGCAGGAGACCGTGCAACATCCTCTTCTGCTGCCCTCGCGCCTGCGAAAGGCCCTGCTTTCCCCCACCTCCTGCTCGGCTGCTCGGCTGCTCTCTCCTCATCCTCCTCATCCTCCTCATCCTCCTCCTCCTCGTCGTCGTCAACGGTAATGATGCTCGCAATACCCTTTACCTCCTCTGTCATGGCGGACGCGACGTCCTTTGTAACATTTCTCAGTTGCTCTCGCATACTCGACGACTTGCCCCACCACTCACTTCCCACCTGTCCCAACTTGCTCGCACCGCCCAAGAGAGCATCCGCCCGCAGGTTCCCGGCAACCTGATTTAGGCTCCCAATGTTCACAGATCCCAGCAGGCCCGCGACGCCATTGCCCAGCCTGCCGTCCACCCCCTCCGCAGGCGCAAGTCCATCGGTAGGGGCATCGCCGGTTCCAGTGGCAGATTTCAAAGCCGGCGCATCGAGCGACGCACTGTAGAACGCATTCTGGTCCAGCTCCTCAAACTCCGAGGCTGCGACCTCTTGCATTTCCTGCAGCTGCCTCAGATCTGTCACCCCAGCCGCGTCTGCCCCCTCCCAGTTGGCGCCACCTTCCTGCAGGCCATTTGCGCGCGGGCCATCGTGCGCGCTCAATCGCTCGTCGTCGCTTCCCGAGCCTGCCGCGACGAGTTCGGAGACGGTCTTGACGCGGTCGCCCATGCTACTCGACACGCCCGCCAATTCCTCCTTCATAGCGGACGCTACGTCTTGGGTGACCGAGGAGAGGCTCTGGCGGACTGCCGACGAGCGCTCCCACAAGTTCCCACCTACTCCCCCGATGGTGATCTTGCCCAGCGCGCCGCTGACTTTCCCCAGGATAGAAGCGGCAGGAACGCCGGCTTCCTCCTCACCGCCACTCTCTGGCGCAGCCGCATCATGGGCCCCGAATGGCGAATCGTAGGCGTCGTCCAGTGTGTCGACAGCACCATTCGTCGGCGCGGGCGGATCAAAGGGCGCGCCATAGGCGTCAGCGCCACCATCGCTGGCCTGTGCCTTTCCGCCATGCTCCACGCCGCCTGCACTAGCCTCCGGCGACTCGCCCAGTTCGCTGTCCCCGCTGTCTGCTGCGCCGCAGCGGCTCCCGCCCACAGAGTCAGCGGGCAACCCAGGACCGCCGCAGAGCACGGGTGCGAGCTCCAGACGAGCAAGCTCCCGCACAGGCTCCGGCGCTATGCAATCAGGACCTCTCCCCCGTCACTGGCGTGTGGGCGCTCCGCGTGGCAGCGCGCGTGGTTCCTCACCGTACTCGTCGTCGTCGTCTTCCAGCTCGATGGTCGTCAAGTCGCGAGCGGCCTGGTCGAGCGACTGCAGAGCGCCGCTCAGGCCGGACGTCAAACCGGTCCACATGGTGTGGCCGCGCGCGCTGGTGCCGCGCTGCCCGCCAGGCTGTGAGAGCTTCAGAAATTCGCAACTCACGAACTTTAAAAAAAAACATTTGAAAGAAATTCTTGAAACTTTCAGGCCACCACGAACCCGCATGTTCGTGGGCAAAGACGTTTGAAGGAGTGCTCCAGGGACCAGTGCCGGCAGGCTGTGCGGTGATGGCCTTCATCGGCAGGCGCACATTCGTGCAGCCGACGCCGCCCGCGTGTCCGCGGGCCCCTGAGGCGCCCACTGCCCCGCGCCCGGGAAGCGGCAGCCGCCCCGCCCCGCGCCCGGTCGGGTCGGCCGCCTCGCGGCTCAGCACCAGCTCGCAGTCGACGCCAGAGCCCGAGGCGGACATTGGCGAGGACGACGGTGTGGTGTACAGCAGCGACGATGCAGCGCTCGATGCCGGCTGGGGCAGGCCAGAGCGCGGCGCCCCGGCCAGCGACAGGGACAGCACGGGCGCAACGGCGGAGGCGCTCGCGGCCGCCGAGAACCGAATCAGGGCCCTCGAGAAGCAGATCCAGACCGAGCGGCGCATGCGCATGGGGGCGGAGGAAGCCCTCGCGCAAACGCGCTCAAAGCTGTCCACGCCGGTGCAGCAGGCCCCCGCCGGCCGGACCTCGAGCGCGCAGAGCGACAAAGACGACCTGCTGATGGATGTCGGCGTGCAGACGGACGCTCAGTTGCCGCCTGGGCGGGAGGAGATCGAGCGTGAAATCAGGGCGGCCGTGCAGAAGCTCCAGGTGCGCAACGACCAGCTCGAGATCGAGAACCAGGTGCTCCATTCCCAGGCCGAGAAAAGGGACAATGAGATTGCGTCGCTCACGGCCGACAACAAGGTGCTGTGGGCCGAGCAGGAGGCAGTGCGCACTGCAAAGAGCGATTTCCAGGATCTGCAGAAGCAGCTTGCCAGCCACGTCAAGGCTGGCAACCTCATTACTAAGAGGCCGTCGAGCAGCTCCAACCGAGTGTATGCCCCAACACACGACGGCGTGATGGATACATGCAATGACCTATTTTCGGGCCTGCTGGATGGCGCTGACGGCGCTGGGAAGTCCAGTGATGCACGTGCGACACGCAGGGAGAGCCCGCCGCGTTCACAGACAAGGCTCGAGCCGGGCACCATCCCTCCCGCACAGCGAAGCTGTCGGCCCAACCGTGTCAGCGAGAAACAGCGAGAAAGCGCTCTGTCCAACTTTATGGGAATCTTTCAAGGAAGCATTCAAGATGATGGGGATTCGCTCGGGGATGTCGACACGTGTTTGGCCGACGAGCCGGAGCGGCCCTCAACGGCACTGCGTTCGACGATGTCCACCGCTGAGTACCGGCGAGATGTAAGCTGTACATATGCGCACCCTGCGTGCGCTTGATATCGCAGCCCACCGATCTTGTTTTCAAGTTTTTGTGAATCACAATAACAGCATCTGATGCTTGCTGAAGAATATTTGCATCCGCCAGGTCGGGGATTCCCATAGCGGCAATGGAGCTTCGGATGCCAATGCCAAGCGACCGGATGACGTCGCCTCATCCTTGGACTGTTTGCTGCATGTTGACCGGCCGACAACCTCTGCGGTTTCAGCAGATCGACCTGTAGCAGCCGAGCGATCAAAACCGTCAGTTGCTGAGTACAGGCGATCTGTAAGTGTGTTTTGAAATTCCATCTCTACGATGTTCGCTTTTCTCGATCTTGCTGCTGCTTACAAACAAAATGTTGCAAAATGTAGAACAAACTCTTTCTGAAATGTGGTTTCTGTCTGTCAGGTCGGGGATTACAGAAATGGAATAGCAGCCCTCGAGGCAAAGCTGCGACCGACGACCGCCGGAACGAGTAATGCAGGCCGAACAAGGACTTTTAATCAGGCACAGCCCTGAGCCTCAAACTGGCAAAAAAAATCAGGTGTTTTCGGTATTTGCTCTCGCGGCTATACGAAACCGCCAAAGGGACTGAGTCGCTCAGTGAAGTCGATTGAAAGGCAGTCACGGGGTTAGCCTAGTTGCATTCATTTAATAAAGAAAACAATCATCGAAACTTGTTCGTTCCACATTAGGGCCTCGCACCTGACCGCGACGGTCTGTTTTTTTTCCGGGCAAAAATCGGTGTTGCTGCTCTTTTGCGAAGATTCCACTCGATTCCACCCAGGATTCGGGGATTTTTCAGCATTGTTAGTTGTTTCTCAAGATTCGATACAAGCGCATATGTATTATGTCGTGCAACGTGGCCGGTGCAACCTCGGATCTTGGAGACTACTTATGTCTGTGACAATGTCTCTAAGTCGAGTCCAAGACCAAACGACTGAAACACAATCAACCACCAACCAGACCACCCACTCGCCCCAACCGCGGATTTGAACGTTAAAAGTACCGACTCCCGGGCCCACACAAATTGGTCAGAAAATGAAGATGTCATTTGTGACCTCGAGTGGTGTATAAACTATCCTGAGCATGCACATCTGGCGTTAACCCCCACTTCCATGTGCTCCTGCCCGGAAATTCCGCAAGGGATCAAGAACGCAACTGAAAGCGACTGAAACTACGGATAATGCCTGGGCGACACAGATTTGAAGTACCAGCCGGTACTAAACAGACAAGATCCGCGTGCAATTTACACGGCCCCGCACAAATTTGTTGGGGATTTGGTTGACTGCAGCAAAATCAATTTTGCCCTGGATTGGGTCTTTTCGCGTAATCTTCCGGTACAAATGAAACCATTCTATAATTCGGATTTCTGCATCTGTGCGGACCAGGCATTATCATTATCCGTTGTCAAACCAGGCGTGAGACTAAGGAGAGAGAAAGAGAAAGTTTATCAGGAACGGGCTAACGGGGGTCCCAAGGATGCGTCTTCAGGGCCTTTCAGCTTCTGCAATTTACCCACAACGGTTGAAGCCGACAGGAGCAGTGTTGCAGCGGAGCCACTCGAGTGCATCGCTGTCGTCCGAGTTCTGGAGATGAGGCGAGATCGTGTTCCACACACGCTGGTGGTATGCGTTGATGTACCGCGCCTCCTCACTCGTGATAAGTGACGAGTCAACAAGCTTGCGCTGAAAAGGAATTAGAGTCAGCGGCTCAAAGGTGAGCAGTTCAACGCTGTCTCCGAGCTTGTGCGTGTCCTCGACCTTTTTGACCAGACAGATGTTTTCAATGCGTATCCCGTAATTGTCTTTCTCGTAGTATCCAGGTTCAATGCTGCTCGTCATGCCGGGCTCCAGCGCAGGCTCGCCCTCACGTCGCCGAAAGGAGATGCTGTGGGGGCCCTCGTGCACGTTGAGGTATGCACCAACGCCATGGCCTGTGCCA
>Ga0315908_10003841_pt1 | contig 10903 bp, 8 predicted proteins | sample LakEriMetagenome_12_FD_203520 | JGI IMG/M metagenome (GOLD analysis project Ga0315908, IMG submission 203520) | Freshwater fungal communities from buoy surface, Lake Erie, Ohio, United States - Buoy 4 MA124 | ecosystem: Environmental > Aquatic > Freshwater > Lake > Lake biofilm | place: USA...
TCCCGGCCAATGCTTGGGGCCTGCATGACATGCACGGCAATGTATGGGAATGGTGTTTGGATGAATGGCATGAGGGCTACGAAGGAGCACCCACTGATGGGCGGGCTTGGGTGGATGGAACGGAAGGAGATAAGAGTAAAGAAACGAAAAAGACCAGGCTGCTGCGCGGCGGCTCCTGGAACTACTTCCCCAGGCGCTGCCGCTCGGCTTGCCGCAACCACTACCGGCCCGACGATGCCAACAACGGCGTCGGTTTCCGTGTGGTCTGCCTCCCCCAGGGCCCTTCCCTTAACCCTTAATCTCTTAATCCCTCAACACTAGGCTGTTTCTTAACCCTGGCTGTTGGTTTGCGGCCGTTAGATTGCGGCTAGGTGGCTAGCGGATGCGGGCTGTGCCCGAATGGCGCCGTAGGCGCCTCGATTTCATCGCCCTTCATGCCATGCCGGCATCCCCGTCTTCCTGCAGCCCCTGGGCCATCAGGGTGAGGAAGGCCCGCAATCGGGCTCGGTTGGTTGGGGAGGGGTCGAGCTGCTCTCGGGCGGAAAGCAGAGCTGATCGACGCAGCTCAGCAAGGCTCTGCCTTTGGCGTTCAGCTGCCTCAGCCTGGCGTTCTCGCGCCTCAGCTGCTCGGTTTCTTTCTCGATTTGCTTCATCCGCCATTCGCTCTGCATCTTGCGCTGCTCGTAGCCGGGATCGCGTCGCCAGTTGAGCATCGATAAAAACTGTCGCCACCGAGGCAACGATGAAAAAGACTCCCCATTGCTGCTGGAGACCGATGCTGCGGCCGAAGGCGGTGATGTGGTCATAGGAAGAAAAGAGAGCGATCAGGCCGAGGATCACTCCCCCGCCGGCCTGGATGGCACCGAGGTGATCCAGGCCGAGCCAGGAGCGCTGTGCTCCTGTTAATTCTGGCGGAGCTGAGGGCGGCTCGCTGTCAGCGGGGGCGCCAAGGGCGTCTGGAGTGGCAGGAGGCACAGGAGGCGGGAGGCAACAGAGAGCCCAGGGCTTCCCCTTGCCAGTTCCACCCTGTGCAACCCAGGCGTGCTCACGGGCGCGCCCGATCCAGCAGGCCAGCCTCGACCTGATCCGCTGGTTCCTTCCGATCCTGCCCCGTTTGCCCCGTCTGGCCCGTCTGGCTCGGCTGGCTCGTCTACACCTTCTGCTCCGTCTGCCATGCCGACACCGCCATCGACCCCGGGCGTTCCCGTTTGCCGATACGCCGCTGCCGTTGCTGTTTAGAGGCCCTTAGCCGCCGGAAGGCGCCGGCAGCGCCCTTAGGGTGGAGTGCTGGATTGCCAGGGCGTCTGCCGTTCATGATCCCCACCTCCGATCTCCACATCGTCGAAACCAGGCCCTTGGTGCCGCCGGCGGTGCTGCACGCGGAGCTGCCGATCAGCGAGCAGGGCTCCCGCACCGTGCAGCAGGCCCGCGAGCGGATCAAGGCGATCCTCCACGGCGGCGACCGGCGCCAGCTGGTGATCGTGGGGCCCTGCTCCGTTCACGATGGGGAGGCCGCCCGGGAGTACGCCGAGGCGATCCTGGAGACGCAGCAACGCCATCGCGAAGACCTCGAGATCGTGATGCGGGTGTATTTCGAGAAGCCGCGCACCACCGTGGGCTGGAAGGGGATGATCAACGATCCCCACCTCGATGGCAGCTACGACATCAACACCGGCCTGCGCCGGGCCCGGGGCCTGTTGCTGCATCTGGCCGAGCTGGGCCTGCCGGCCGCCACCGAGCTGCTCGATCCCGTAGTGCCCCAGTACATCGCTGATCTGATCAGCTGGACCGCCATCGGCGCCCGCACCACCGAAAGCCAGACCCACCGGGAGATGGCCTCGGGCCTGTCGATGCCGATCGGCTTCAAGAACGGCACCGATGGCAGTGTCGCCACCGCGATCAATGCCATGGAGGCGGCCGCCCGCCCCCACCATTTCCTGGGGATCAGCCAACAGGGGAATGCGGCGATCGTGAGCACCACGGGCAATCCCGACGGCCACCTGGTGCTCCGCGGCGGCAAGGACGGCCCCAACTACGCCCTCGCAGCGGTGGAGGCCGCCGCAGCCCAGCTGGCGCGCGATGGCCTGCCGGCCCGCCTGATGGTGGACTGCAGCCATGGCAATTCCAACAAGGACTACCGCCGTCAGGTCGAGGTGCTGCGCGAGGTGGCCGACCAGGTGCGCGCCGGCTCCGTGCATGTGATGGGGGTGATGCTGGAGAGCCATCTGGTGGCGGGCAATCAGAAGATTCCGGCCGATCTCTCGGCCCTCACCTACGGCCAGAGCATCACCGATGCCTGCATCGATCTGCCCACCACCCTGGGCTTGCTCGAGGAATTGGCTGGCGCCGTTCGCCTGGTGCGGGAACAGCAGTTGGCCGCCGCCTGAGGCCAGCCACTTCAGGCTGCGACCTGGACGGGCTGGGAATCGCTTCTTTGGCACTCTTGATCTTTGAGTGCCAAAACATCAACCCTATTGCGGGATGTTCGGGCTGAACAGTTAATTGTTCTGACCTGATTACCCTTGGCCATCCCTGGTTCCGGGCGGTTTGGGTTCATGGTCTATCTCCTGCAGTTCTGCGGTTTCTCCGATCCCCTCGAGCTGTTCTATCTGGAGCAGCGCAGGCTGGTGGCCCACTCCGGCGCCGCCCCCTGCGGCCTCGCCTATGGCGGCTTCCGGCCGTTCCAGCTCGACGCCCTGCTGAGCTGGGCCCTCGACACTGCCCGGGGACGGCACTGGGATGGCGACGCGATCCAGCGCACCGTGCTCGATGTCTGGATGGAGCGGGCCGAGGTGATCCGGCAGTGGCAGCTTCGCCTGCGAGAGCAGCCCGATGATCGCCTCCTGGTGGCGGCGCTCGGCAGCCGCGGCGACTGGGACCGTCAGTGCGAGGACCTGCTGCGGGCCTGAGCAGCTCTTCAGGCCACCATCAGGCCACCATGAGCTGGCTCCAGAGCCAGGCCACGGCGAGGGGCACGGTGAGGTTGTCGAGGCCGCCGATCGCCACCTGCTCAAGCAGGGCGGCGGCCAGGGCGATTCCCACCACGGCGGCCGGTGTGGGCACCGGCTGGCCGCCGGCTCCCGCCAGGGCCGCCAGGGCGATCAGCACCGCCAGGCTGGTGAGCGCCATCGTTGCCGTGCCGACCAGGGAGCGCCGCTGGCCCAGGATTGTCCAGCTTGGCGAGGCCACCTGGGGGCCCAGGAGGCCAGCCAGCCCATCAGCGAAGGCCATCACCATCACGCCGCTGGCCACCACCAGCGGCTCCCACGGCCACCAGACCAGCAGCAGCAGGGTGATCGAGGCTCCGTAGGCCACCGTTCCGTAGCTGGAGCGGTCGACATCTTCGACGCCCGGCAGCAGGCGACGCTGGTGGTTCACAGCGGCCAGCAGGGTGGCCAGGGCGGCGGTGGGCAGGGCGACCCAGCGATCGATGCCCAGGGCCCAGGCGATCAGCACCACCGGGCCGGACCCGATGTGCACCACCTTGCGGCTCCATTCCCCCCGCTCCGGCCAGCGGGCCCGGACCGCCAGGGAGATGCTGGCCACCAGGGTGAGCCACACCAGCACGGCGATGACCCCAATCCATTGCCGCCCCCACCAGCCCATGGTCACGCCGCCCATGGCCACGCCGCTCAGGCGGCCTGCTGCATCGAGCTCATCAACCGCAGCTTCAGGATCGCCTTGGCTTCCAACTGGCGCACCCGCTCGCGGGACACGTTGATCTGGCGGCCGATCTCCGCCAGGGTGAGCGGCTCACTCCCCTCCAGGCCGAAGCGGAGCCTCAGGATCTTCTGCTCGCGGTCGTTCAGCTGGGCGAGCCAGGTGCCGAGGTGTTCCTTCTGGAGATGCCGGTCCATCGAGTCGAGATGCTCGTTGCTGGCGGGATCGGCGATCAGCTCCCCGAGGGTGCTGCGGTCCTCTTCGCCCCGTGCGTGGGCATCGAGGGAGGCGCAGGGAGCGGTCTGGGCCAACAGCTCCTCCAGTTCATCGGGGCTGGTGCCGAGGGCATGGGCCAGTTCCAGCCGGTTGGGTTGGCGGCCGAGACGATGCGAGAGCTCGCGCGTGATGCGCCGCATCTTGGAGAGCTTCTCGCTGATGTGAATCGGCAGCCGGATCGTGCGGGCGCTGTTGTCGATGGCCCGGGTCATGCCCTGGCGGATCCACCAGTAGGCATAGGTGGAGAACTTGTAGCCCATTGCCGGGTCGAATTTATCGACAGCCCTCTCAAGGCCGATCGCCCCCTCCTGCACCAGATCCAGCAATTCGAGGCCCTGATTCTGATACTTCTTTGCCACGCTCACCACCAAGCGGAGATTGGCCGCCATCATTCGGTCGCGGGCCCGCTGACCCATGCGGATCCGCCGGTTCTGCTGGGGGGTTCGTTGCTCGGGCTCCAGCGACTGCAGCTGTTTGCCCGCCTGCACATGGTGGGCCAGCTCGATTTCCTCGGCCGCCGTGAGCAGGGGCACCCGGCCGATGGTGCCCAGATACCAGCCGATCGAATCGGCGCTCAGGCGGCCGGCGGCTCGGCTAGTGCTCCCGCTCGACCCCTGACGGGATGGACGGTTCGCGGTGCCGGAATCAACACGTCCATGGGCTGAATTCGCCCCCGTGGAGCCACCGCTTGCGGCAGCCCCATTGGGTGCGGAATGCAGAGGTGTCCCCATCACCCCAGGCCTCCGAAATGAATTTGGCCGGAATGTAGCACCCCTGCGCCAAAGGGAAAGCTTTGTAGTGGAAGATTTCCTGGATCAGCGATGACGCGAGATCGCTGCCTGTCGTGTTGGTTACATTTTCAGGCCACCGCGCCAGCGCTGCATGAGAATGTTCTGTGAAATCAATCCATCATCTTCGGGCTGAATCTGCAGGAAGCTGCCATCGCTCTGCATGTGCCAGGCGGTGCTGTCCTGCAGATAGAGCTCAATCAGGTGGCGGAGTTGCCCGTTGAGCTGGGCCTCTTCGATCGGCGCCACCGCCTCGACCCGTCGATCGAGGTTGCGGGGCATCCAGTCGGCACTGCCGAGATACACCTCATCTTGGCCACCGTTGCCGAACCAGAAGATGCGGGAGTGTTCCAGAAAGCGACCGATCACACTCACCACCCGGATGGTCTCGCTCAGGCCCACCAAGCCGGGCCTCAGGGAGCACATGCCTCGAACCACCAGATCGATCTGCACCCCGGCCGCTGAGGCCTCGTAGAGCAGGGCGATGATGGCGGGATCCACCAGGCCGTTCATCTTGGCCCTGATCAGCCCGCCGCGGCCCTCGTGGGCATGGCGGATCTCGCGGCGGATCAGCTCCTCCATGCCGCGACGCAAGGTGACCGGTGCCACCAGCAACTTGCGGAAGCTCTGTTGTTTGGAGAAACCCGTGAGGTAGTTGAACAGTTCCACCAGGTCCTGCCCGAAATCCTCCCGGGCGGTGAGCAGTCCGAGGTCGGTGTAGAGGTTGGAGGTGCGGGAGTTGTAGTTGCCTGTGCCGACGTGCATATAGCTGCGCAGGGTGTCCTTCTCGCGCCGCACCACCAGGGCCACCTTGGTGTGGGTCTTGAGCCCCAGCACGCCGTACACCACATGTACGCCGGAGCGCTCCAGCTGGCGGGCCCACTGGATGTTGTTGTCTTCGTCGAAGCGGGCCTTCAGTTCCACCAGGGCCATCACCTGCTTGCCGTTTTCGGCGGCGCGGATCAGGGCCGCCACCACCGGGGAATCCTTCGAGGTGCGGTAGAGGGTCATCTTGATCGCCAGCACCGAGGCGTCGTCAGCGGCCTGGTTGAGGAATTCCTCCACGGAGGTGGCGAATAGGTCGAAGGGGTGGTGCAGCAGCACATCGCCGCGGCGTAGCACCGAGAAGATGCTCTGGAACTCCTCGGCCTTGATCGAGCCGTCCTCCAGTTCACTGCGCTGGGCCTGCACCAGGGCTGGCACGGTCCTTCCCTTGAAGGGCAGGTCCTTGATCTCGGGCAGGGGAATGGCCAGCAGGCTCATCAGGTCATCCAGCCCGAGGGGACCGTTGATCCGGTAGAGATCTTCCGGCTCCACACTGGTGCCGTCCATCAGCAGCTGCACCACCTCATTGGGCATCTCGTTGGCCACCTCGAGGCGCACCACCTCCCCACCCATGCGGCGTTTGCGCAGGCCCTCCTGCAGGGCCTCCATCAGGTCGTCGGCCTCCAGATCGCGCAGTTCCAGGTCGGCGTCGCGGGTCACCCGGAAGAAGTAATGACCCTCGATCACCATGCCGGGAAAGAGGAGTTGCAGGTTGAACGCCACCAGCTGCTCCAGCGGTACCGCCGTGAAGACCGGCGCGGGTTCGCGGCTGCAGAGCTCGGTGGGGATCGGCACGAAGCGCGGCAGGATCTTCTGGGGAACCTTCACTCGTGCGAACTGCTGTTGGCCGCTGTCGGGATCGCGGATCAGGGCCGCCACGTTGAGGCTGAGGTTGCTCAGGAAAGGAAAGGGGTGGGCCGGATCCACCGCCAGCGGCGTCAGCACTGGAAAGATGGCGCTGCGGAAGTAGGCGTCGGCCCAGTCCTTCTGGCGAGCGTTCAGCCGGGTGTAGTCGATCAGCTGAATGCCGTATTCGTCGAGGTTGCGCTTGAGCGAATGGCGGTAGTGCTGCTGCTGCAGTTCGAGCAGGGGGCGCAGCTTGGCCTGGATCGCCTCCAGTTGCTCCAGGGGGGTGTGGCCGTCGTCACTGAGGGTGGTTACCCCGGCCTCCTGCTGCGACTTCAGCGAAGCCACGCGCACCATGAAGAATTCGTCGAGGTTGTTGCTGAAGATCGCGCTGAACTTGGCCTGCTCCAGCAGGGGGGTGTGCTCATTGAGGGCCTGGGCCAGCACCCGGTGGTTGAAGGCGATCCAGCTCAGCTCCCGGTTGATGTAGTGCTCGGGGGCAACGAGGGCAGGCGTGGTGGTGGACGCGGTCATGGTGTTTTGCGGAAACCCGCGTCGGCGGGATAGGAAAAGTTAGCAATCACAAGCGGATCAACCTGGTGTCGACGCCGTCTGGCGCCGCGTGCCGCCCGCCACCAGCGCCGCCACCGCCACCATCAACGCGATGCTGAGCCAGAAGGGGCTCCGGTGGCCCAGGGTTTCGTAGGCCAGTCCCGCCAGCGGCGGCCCGAGGAAGCTGCCGGCGCTCTGGAGGCCCTGCAGGCTGCCCAGGGCGGCCCCCTGGCCGGAGCCTTCCAGCCGCCGGCTCACCAGGCTGCGCAGGCACGGGGTCACCAGTCCGGTTCCGAAGGCCAGGATGGCCACCCCGATGAACACGGTGGGAATGGCCGAGGTCGGTCGGGCCAGGGGGATCAGCAGACAGCCCGTCACCACACAGCCCAGGCCCACCAGGCTCAGTCGCCACTCCCCGATCCGTTGCACCAAGGGGCCGATCAGGCCGCCCTGGACCACGGTGGCCACCACCCCCACCACCAGGAAGGCGAGGGCTGCCAGCTCCGGCCCCCAGCCGAAGGCCTGGCGGAAGTAGAGCACCAGCATGGCGGAGAAGCCGCTGAAGGCCAGAAAGAAGACGAAGAACGCCGCACACAGTCGCCGCAACCGCGGGTTGGCGAACACCGAAGCCAGCTGGCTGAAGGGCTGCAGCTCCCGCCGCCGGGGCAGGGCGATGCGCGCCTCAGGCGGATGGGTTTCCGGCAGCAGGGTGAGCACCACCAGCAGGTTGACCACCGCGAAGCCCACCGCCACGAACAGCGGCAGGGTCACGGAGTAGCGCGCCAGCAAGCCCCCCAGGCCCGGGCCGTGGATGACGCCCAGGCCGAAGGCCACGCCGATCAGGCCGAAGGCCCGCGCCCGCTGCTCCGGTGCGGTGATGTCGGCCAGCACGGCGCCGGCGGTGGCGGCGGTGCCGCCGCTCAGGCCATCGATCAGCCGGGCGAGGAAGAGCAGGGCCAGGGGCAATCCGGCGGCTGCGGCGCCGGGCCACAGCTGGCTCCAGGGCAGGCTCACCGTGAGGGCGAACAGGCCCAGCCCCAGAACGGATCCCGCCACGCAGAGCGCCATCACGGGCCGTCGCCCGAAGCGATCACTCAGGGCCCCAATCAGGGGGGTGGCGCTGAACTGGGCCACCGCATAGGTGCCGGCCAGCAGGCCGAGGGTGCGGCCATCGCTGCTGAAGCCCGCCAGCAGGAAGGGCAGCAGCGGGAACACGATGCTCTCCCCCAGCCGGTCGTTGAGCAGGGTCAGGAAGGCGCAGAGCCTGGGGGAGGGTCGTCCGAGCGGCAAGGCGGCCTCCCGCTGCTGGGTCGTCAGCTTCCCATAGGGCCTGGGGCTCGATGCCGGGTTCCGCCGCCGGTTCAGCCTGGGCCGACGGCGGCAGGCCGACCATCGAAGATGGGGTTGCGTCGTACCGACTCGCCTCCGTGATGGCTGCCCGATGACTTCCGCTGGATCGCCGGTCGGATCCGCCGACGCTGTTTCCTCCGCCGCCGCCGCCGTCGCCAACCCGATCGCCGCCTCCGATCCCGACAGCGCGCCGCAGGAGCTCTTCCGCAGTCGCGGGCTGACGGGGCTGGCGGCAGCTGCGGAGGTTGGCGTGCAGGGGGCCTCCGCCGCGGCCTGGCTGATCCCGATCTCCGGGCTGGTGCTGGTGCTGTTCCTGGTGGTCCATCTGGCTGGGGTGAGCCTGGCACTCCTGGATCCGACGGGCTTCGAGCAGGTGGCGGAAGTGCTCCACCGCCAGCCCTGGCTACCGCCCCTGGAGCTGGCCCTGGCGGCCGCCCTGCTGCTCCATCCCCTGCTGGCCCTGCTGCGCAGTGCTTCCAATCGTCAAGCCCGTGGTGCTGTGGCAGGCCTGCAGCGCAGCCGGCGGGGTGGTGGCCTGGATGCCGCGGCCGCCCTGGCCGGCCGCTGGGCCCCCTGGAGCGGGGCGTTGCTGCTGGTGTTCCTGGTGGTGCACCTGGCCCAGCTGCGGCTGCATCGCCCGGCGGCCGGCGCCGAGCTGGAGGCCCTGCTCGCCGCCTTGGCTTCCCCCTTCTCCCTCGGCCTCTATGGCCTGGCCGGTGCTGCGGTGGGGCTTCATCTGCTGCAGGGCTACGAGAGCGCCCACCGCAGCCTGGGCTGGCTTGAGCCGGGTAACCGGGAGCGGATTCGCTGGGCCGGTCGCGCCCTCGCCCTGCTCCTTGGAGGCGCCTTTAGTGTGCTGCCGATCGCCCTGGTGCTGCGGGCCTCCCTGGCGGCCGGCATGCCATGACCTCCCCCTTCGCCTTCGCCCCACCCCGCGGCAGTGGGTCCCCTGCCACCGCTCCCTCAGCGCCTCCAGCCCCGTTGCCACCCTTCCCGCCGACCGCGCCGCGCCTCGAGCCGCGCCTGCCGGCGGGTCCGCTCGATTCGGCCTGGCAGCGCTGCCGTGAGGGCCTGCCGCTGATCAGCCCGGCCAACAAGCGCAAGCTGCGGGTGCTGGTGGTGGGCAGCGGCCTGGCCGGCGCCTCGGCCGCCGCCACCCTGGCTGAGCAGGGCTACCGGGTGCAGCTGGTCACTTATCACGACAGCCCCCGGCGGGCCCATTCGGTGGCGGCCCAGGGGGGCATCAACGCCGCCAAGAACTACGCCGGTGATGGTGACAGCATCGGCCGCCTCTTCCGCGACACGCTGAAGGGCGGCGATTTCCGCGCCCGCGAGGCCGGCTGCCACCGCCTGGCGGAAATCAGCGGCGCGATCATCGATCAATGCGTGGCCCAGGGGGTGCCCTTCGCCCGCGAGTACGGCGGCACCCTGGCCAACCGCAGCTTCGGCGGCGCCCTGGTGAGCCGCACCTTCTACGCCCGCGGCCAGACCGGCCAGCAGTTGCTCTATGGCGCCTACCAGGCGCTGATGCGGCAGGTGGCGGCGGGGCGGGTGGAGCTCCTCACCCGGCGAGAGATGGTGGAGCTGATCTGCGTGGATGGGGTGGCGCGGGGCGTGGTGTGCCGCCATGGCCTCAGCGGCGCCCTGGAAACCTTCACCGCCCATGCGGTGCTATTGGCCAGCGGCGGCTATTCGAATGTTTTCTATCTCTCCACCAATGCGGTGAAGAGCAATGTCAGCGCCATCTGGCGGGCCCACCTGCAGGGGGCCTGCTTCGCCAATCCTTGCTTCACCCAGATCCATCCCACCTGCATCCCCGCCGGCGACATCTGGCAGAGCAAGCTCACCCTGATGAGCGAAAGCCTGCGCAACGACGGCCGCGTCTGGCTGCCGGCGCAAGCGGGGGATGGAAGGCAGGCCGCGGCGATTCCCGAGGCGGAACGCGATTACTTCCTGGAACGCCAGTACCCCACCTACGGCAACATGGTGCCCCGCGATGTGGCCTCCCGCCGCGCCCGGGAGCTGTGCCTGGAGGGCCGTGGCGTGGGGCCTGGCGGCCGCGGGGTGTACCTGGATCTGGCGGAGGCGATCCGCCGCGACGGTCGGGAGGCGATCGAGAGCCGCTACGGCAACCTGCTGGAGATGTATGCGCGCATCACCGGCGAAGATCCGATCGCCTCGCCCCTGCGCATCTATCCCGCGCCGCACTACACGATGGGGGGCCTGTGGGTGGATTACCACCTGATGAGCACGATTCCGGGATTGTTTGTGCTCGGGGAGGCCAATTTCTCTGAGCACGGCGCCAACCGGCTCGGAGCCAGTGCCCTGATGCAGGGTCTGGCCGATGGCTACTTCATCGCTCCCGCCACCGTGACGGCCTGGCTGGCGGGCCATCCGCAGCCGCAGATCGGTGCCGACCACCCGGCCTGCCGCGCGGCGCTGGCCGCGGCCAAAGCCCGCATTGCCGCCCTCCGGCCGGAGGTGGCCCGCCCAGTCGGGGGGGATGGCGCTGGCGGCCGCACCGTCACGGATCTGCATCGGGAGCTGGGCCTGCTGATGATCGAGGTGTGCGGCATCAGCCGCAGCGCCCCGGAGCTGCGGCGGGG
>Ga0315908_10003842_pt1 | contig 10902 bp, 12 predicted proteins | sample LakEriMetagenome_12_FD_203520 | JGI IMG/M metagenome (GOLD analysis project Ga0315908, IMG submission 203520) | Freshwater fungal communities from buoy surface, Lake Erie, Ohio, United States - Buoy 4 MA124 | ecosystem: Environmental > Aquatic > Freshwater > Lake > Lake biofilm | place: USA...
TGAAATAGACACCTTGTCTTGTTGGACATAGGCATTGTCGGTCGACACATAATGGTCGTTGGCAATATAATATGCGGTCGCGCCGCCAACGAGCAGTAACGGGACTGAAGCCATCAACGCCAGTCGAGCAAAGCGGCGCGGCTTGGCGTTGGCTGTTGTCACAGCATCGATTTTTGTCGGATCCTCAGCCATGCGACACCTCAAGCGGTTTACGGGTTAAGTTTGCACGAATGACGTTCAACATCGCTTCCAACTCTGTTCGTTGCGATGCGTCCAAGCCGGCTAATGCATCATCAAACAACGCAAGGGCGGTCGGTCGCAGAGCTTCAATTTTTTGTTCGCCTTCGGCCGTTAAGTGCAGCCGCCACGTACGGCGGTCATTTGGGTCCGCACGGCGTTCGACGAGCCCGGCGTCCTGTAGACGGTCGACCATTCTTCCGAGCGTGATGGGTTCGACATCAAGCATATCGGCCATGGTAACCTGTGCGCTTCCGTCGAAGCGTTTCAGCAGCGCGAGCACCCGCCATTGGGGCCGTGTGACGCCAACGGCGCGTGCGCGCTCATCGAAAGAACGCCGCAGCAAACGGGCCGCATCACCCAATAAAAAGCCTAAATCATCGCTCATGCTGTCCATATAATAGCTATGCTTATTATATGCAATAATTTCTGCGTGCAGCCGAGAAAAAGATGGAAAACACTTTCCGGATGAAACGGCGCGTGCCAAACGATAGGGATCAACTGGCGACAGAAGAACGAACTGACTTATGATTGAATCCAACAGTTTCGAAACAACCGACGGCATTGAAATCGCCTGGCGTGAGATGGGGCAGGGGCGGCCCTTATTGCTCATCCATGGGTTCATGTCGGAAGCCGACACCAATTGGATCAAATATGGCCATGCAGCGGCGTTGGCGGAGGCAGGGTATCGCGTCATCATGCCTGACCTGCGTGCTCATGGTCTCAGCGGAAAGCCACATGCGCCAAGCTGTTACCCCGCCGATATCCTCGCCGATGACCAATTCGCATTGCTGGCGCATTTGGGGATCGAAGATTATGACATTGGCGGTTATTCATTGGGCGGGCGAACCGTGGCGCGGATGTTGGCGCGTGGCGCGAAGCCGGGGAAGGCAATCATTTCCGGAATGGGTCTACAAGGGCTTACGCAAACCGGAAATCGCGGCACGCATTTTCGTGAGGTCTTCGACAATTTGGGGCGTCATGAAAAAGGGACGGCAGCTTGGATGGCCGAGGCATTTCTGAAGACAACGGGCGGCGATCCATTGGCGTTGCGCAATATATTGGAGACCTTTGTCGACACCAGCGAAGCCGAGATTGCGAGTTGGGAATTGCCGGTGGGCATAGTTTGTGGCGAGCAAGATGATGACAACGGTTCTGCCGCTGCTCTTGCTTCGCGCCTTCGCCACGGGAAGCTGTTCACAGTACCCGGCAACCATATGAGTGCAGTCACCAAGCCTGAACTTGGTCAGGCGTTTGTAGCTGCTTTAACGGCAGATTTCTGACTATGACCCCGCCATTTGACATCCAGCCTGTTTTGACCGGCAAAAAAGTAGTTTTGCGGCCATTGGTTGAGGGTGACTATGACGCGCTATTTGCAGTGGCGTCTGATCCCGATATCTGGGCGATGCATCCATTTCGTGACCGATACAAAAGCGAGGTTTTTATCCCGTTTTTTGCGGAAGCCATCAAATCCCGAGGCGCATTTGCAATTATGGATAGGGATTCCGGCGATATGATCGGCGGTACGCGTTTTGCGAACTATGTCGCTGATACCAACGAAATTGAAATAGGCTGGACCTTTTTTAGTACTGCCTATTGGCGAAGTGGCGCGAACCGTGAAGTAAAGGCGCTCATGCTGCGCTATATTTTTGAATTTGTGCGAACAGTCGTATTCCAGATTGGAGCGCACAATTTCCGTTCACGAACAGCGGTTGAACGGCTTGGGGGCCGGTGTGTGGATACGCATAAGCGCGAACATGACGGGCAATTGCATGATTACACGACCTATCATTTGACGCGCGAAGATGCCTTGCGCGGCGCGCTGGCGGACGAACTGACGTAATATGCACGGTGAAAGCGCACTTGAACGACGGTTCTGGCGATATTGGCTCGCGGGCATTTTGTTGTTGGCGGCACAAATCGTGGTGAACGTTTGGCTCGTGACTGACGTTGCTCCATTCGGAATTAGTGACCATCAGGCGGCGGGTTCAGCCATCCGTGTCGACGCTATTCAGGCATCATGGGGGGGCTCCGCCTTAATGATACTCGCTATTTTTAGCATGATGTTGGATTGTCTTTTTATCGGCGTTTACAGTTGGGGCGCTTTCGCAGGCGGGCGGTTATTTGCGTCATCGCATAGCGCGTTGTTGTCCCGCCTTGGAAAGGTCATCGTGATAACTGCAGTGGGTTTCTGCGCCGCAGATTATGCAGAAACAATCAGCCAGCTCGTTCAAGCCATTCGCGGGCAGGGCATTGATAGCCTTGCTTATGTTGCCGCAACTATGCGGCCAGTAAAAACGGTACTGTTCCTTGTTACATTTTTTGGTCTGCTGATGGCATTATACATTCGACGAACAACGCGCCGCACGGGTTGACGCCGCTTCACGAAAGTTTCACCAACGGAACATATTGTTTTCCGGGAAACCTTCATGAAAAATCTTGTATCGATTGCCGCACTGGCATTTGCCTCACTTTCCACGCCAACCGTCGTCATGGCGCAGGATTCCGCCACGGCGTCATCCGCACCGACTGTGGCTGAGGCAGACGCCTTCGTCGCCGCTGCGGAAAAGGACCTGTTTGATTTTTCGATTGAGGCGGGGCGCGTTGCATGGATTAACTCAACCCATATTACGGACGACACCGATGCACTTGCGGCACGCTATGGCGAGATTGGCACCGAGAAAGCAGTCCGCTACGCGTTGGACGCGGCGAAGTATCAGGCGCTTCCTGGCCTGTCATATGACACCAAGCGCAAGCTTGATATCCTACGCGGCGGTATCGTGCTGCCCGCGCCCACAACGGCGGGTGCAGCAGCTGAACTTGCCACCATCACCACCAAGCTGCAGTCGGCTTATGGCAAAGGGCGTGGCACGCTTAATGGCAAGGAAATCAACGGTTCCGATATTGAGGCTGCGATGGGGTCAAATCGCAACCCTGAAGAACTGAAAGAAATGTGGGTGAGCTGGCATGACAATGTCGGCGCGCCCATGGGCAAGGATTACGCCCGGATGGTGGCAATCGCCAATCAAGGTGCGTCAGAGCTGGGCTATGCCGATGTCGGCGCGATGTGGCGTTCGGGCTATGATATGCCTGCCGATGACTTTGCCAAGCTGACGGACAAATTGTGGCTTGAGGTGAAGCCGCTTTATGACGAATTGCACACTTATGTCCGCACGCAGTTGAACAAGAAATATGGCGATGCGGTCCAATCCAAGACAGGGCCCATTCGCGCCGATCTGTTGGGCAATATGTGGGCGCAGGAATGGGGCAACATTTATGACGTTGTCGCGCCTCCGGGGGCTGGCGATATTGGTTATGATATTGGTGCGTTGCTGGTTGCCAAGGGCTATAAGCAAACCGAAACCGGGGATTTCAGCGCCAATCGCGGCAAGGCGGAAAAGGACATGGTCAAGGTCGGCGAAGGCTTTTTCTCGTCGCTTGGCTTTGCCCCACTGCCCAAGACATTTTGGGATCGCGCGCAATTCATTAAGCCCGCCGACCGCGAAGTTGTCTGCCATGCCTCTGCCTGGGATATCGATAATGTCGATGATCTGCGCATTAAGATGTGCATCAAGGTTAAATCCGATGACTTCGTGACTATCCATCATGAGCTTGGGCATAATTATTACCAGCGCGCGTATAACAAGCAGTCATATTTATATTTGAATGGCGCGAATGATGGTTTCCATGAAGCGATTGGCGATGCCGTCGCTTTGTCCATTACGCCAAATTATCTGGTGCAGATCGGCCTTTTGGATGCCAGTAAAGTTCCCGGGGCGGATAAGGACAATGGACTGTTGCTGCGCCAAGCCATGGATAAGGTCGCGTTCCTGCCATTTGGACTGCTGATCGACAAATGGCGCTGGGGCGTCTTCAATGGCTCTATTACGCCCGCCAATTATAACAAGGGCTGGACCGACTTGCGTTTGCAATATCAGGGCATTGTTCCGCCCGTGGAGCGTGCCACGGATCGTTTCGACGCCGGTGCGAAATATCATATTCCCGGCAACACGCCATATACCCGATATTTCCTTGCGCGGATTTTGCAGTTCCAATTCTACAAAGCTGCGTGCGACATTTCGGGCTGGAAAGGCCCGCTCCATCGTTGTTCATTCTACGGAAACAAGGAAGTGGGTTCGCGATTGAATGCAATGCTGGAAATGGGGGCATCAAAGCCGTGGCCAGATGCGTTGCAAGCATTTACGGGAACGCGCGAAATGTCGGGCAAGCCCATGCTGGAATATTTCGCCCCACTCATGAAATGGCTCAAGGCGCAGAATAAGGGCGCGAAAAAGGGCTGGTAATCAAAATAGGCCCCGCTGTTAAAGGCGGGGCCATTTGGTTTTTGATTAAGCTGCAGTCTTCGGTGGGGTTTTAGCGGGTGCAGCCTTTTTCGGCGCAGGCTTTGCCGCGGCGGCTGGCTTCGCCGCCTTTGCTGTCGCCGGTTTCGCTGCAGCTTTCGGAGCGGGCTTGGGTGCCGCAGCTTTTTTAGCAACGGGCTTTTTGGCCGCTGGCTTCTTTGCCGGTGCCTTTTTTGCGCCTGCTTTGCGGTCATAAACCTTTTTACCCGCAACGGCCGCTGCGGCAGTTGCGATGACCGCACCTGCGACGGCAGCAGTTTTGCCTGGGTTTTCCTTGATCACGGATCCAGCGGTCGCAGCTGCGGTAGACGCTTGATCGACTGCAGATTTTGCAGTTGTCGACGCGGATTGCGCGACCGAACGCGCGCTGCCCGTCAAGCCGTCGGCGAATGCGCGGAATGTATTCAACAGCTTGTTGAGCGGTCCGGTGTTTTCGGGTTTCTTCGGCATGGGCCGTTTCTCCTTGGTTAGATTTTAGGGATAATCAGTTGGTTCAGTTTTCGTTCCTGACCCTATCTAAAGGGTGGTTCGTTAAAGGCGCGAAGTTTGCGACTGTGCAGGCTATTTCCCGCCTCCCGAAGCAATTCGCATGTTTGGATGCCGATTTGCAAATGGGCGGCGATAGCCTCTTCATAGAAACGGTTGGCTTGCCCCGGCAGTTTGATTTCACCGTGCAGCGGCTTGTCGGACACGCACAGCAATGTGCCATAGGGTACGCGGAAACGATATCCTTGGGCCGCGATGGTCGCCGACTCCATGTCGATAGCAATCGCACGGCTTTGTGAAAAGCGCAGGGCCGATGCCGAGTAGCGCAACTCCCAATTGCGGTCGTCTGTCGTTACCACGGTGCCGGTGCGCATGCGTCGCTTTAGATTGGCGCCGCTGGTCCCCGAAACATGCTCTGCCGCGCTTGCCAGTGCCTGCTGCACTTCGGCGATTGGTGGAATGGGAATTTCGGGTGGCAGTACGTCATCCAAGATATGGTCGTCGCGCAGATAGGCATGCGCCAGGACATAATCGCCAATCCGCTGTGTTTCACGAAGACCGCCGCAGTGGCCAATCATCAACCATGCTTCGGGGCGTAGCACCGCCAAATGGTCGCAGATGGTTTTGGCGTTTGACGGACCAACGCCGATATTCACAAGGGTAATCCCCGACCTGTCTGGCGCGATTAGATGGTAGGCCGGCATCTGGTGACGCCGCCATGTGCTGTCCGCAACAAGCTGCGCCGCGTTGTCGGTAGGTTTGTCAACATACAGGCCACCCGCGCCCGACAAGGCAGTGTAGCGGCCATTGCCAACCTGTGTGCATGCCCAACTGACAAACTCATCTACATAACGGTGGTAGTTGGTGAACAGGATGTAATGCTGAACATCCTCGGCGGGCGCGCCGGTATAATGCCGAAGACGCGCGAGCGAGAAATCGGTGCGCAGGCCGTCAAACAAAGCCAGCGGTGCGCTGGCATTGCCTTTAATCCGCAGCAATCCGTCGGCGATTTCGTCGCCAATATCGGCAAGCTCGGTCGTGGGGAAGTGGCGTGCAAGCTCGTTGGGGCTGACCGTGCCCAGTTCCAAATCCGCCGACCCGTCGAGAACATAAGGAAAGGGAATTTCCTGTTTGCTGCGGCCAACAGAAATCTCGAGCTCATATTGTTCCATCAGCAGATCGAGCTGCTCGCCGATATAGTCGGCAAACAAATCCGGCTTGGTAAAGGTCGTCCGGAACGTTCCAACTTTTTCAAGCTTACCAAATGCAAGGTTGGACTGCGTCTCACGCTGTTTACCGGCGTAGGTTATGACCAATTCGGGGTAACAGAAATCATTGCTGGCGCGTTGGTCGGCCGAAGGCGGCGTCCGATCCTTCAAATAATGTGCAAGTGCAGTTTGTAAGCGTTTTACCGAGGCGTCATATTCGGTAACGAGTTGATTAATGATGTTTTGAGCGTGTTCACTAGGCATGGATACACATCACCGAAATTTCCAATTTTCGCAACAAAAAAAGGGAGGGTTGCCCCTCCCTTTAGATACCCAAAAGGGCAAGATTTCGTAAACTTAAAGCTGACCGAGCATATATTCGGCGGAGCTGACATTGAAGTCACCGGGGGCTTCAACATTCACATGCTCAACGACGCCGTCATTGACAACGAGCGAGAAACGCTGACCGCGCTTGCCCATGCCAAATGCCGAACCGTCCATCTCAAGGCCAAGTGCAGCGGCGAAATCGCCATTGCCATCTGCCAACATGGTGATCGCGTCTGATCCGCCAGACTTGTTCCATGCCCCAAGGACGAAGGCGTCGTTTACGGCGGTGCAGGCGATTTCATCAATGCCCTTGGCTGCAAGCTCGCCGGACTTTTCAACAAAGCCGGGAAGGTGACGCGCAGAGCAGGTTGGCGTAAACGCACCGGGAACCGAAAACAGGGCAACGCGGCGGCCTGCGAAATATTCTGCGGACTGGACGGGCTGTGGGCCTTCGGCAGTCGCTTTTACCAACTTAACGTCAGGGATTTTGTCGCCAACGGAGATGCTCATATTTGGATTCCTTTTTAAACTGGGGTTCGTTGCATAATCCGGGACCCGCTCGGGCAAGTCAAGTAGCGGTTCCTCTTCAGTCGTAAATTGCGTTCCTCAAATCACGAAATAGCGGGCTGCAATCCCATATAAAGCAATCTTTATATTTGATTTCGTTGAAAGCTGCAGCTAAGGGAAGGTCGTCCAAAAACTCCCGGAGACCAAGCCTGTGGCTTTCAACGATTATGTCATTGCCGATATTAATGAGGCCGATTTCGGTCGCAAAGAAATAAACATTGCCGAGACCGAAATGCCCGGCCTTATGGCGCTGCGCGAAGAATTCGGCGCATCGCAGCCATTGAAAGGCGCGCGGATTGTCGGTTCGCTGCACATGACCATTCAGACTGCTGTGCTAATCGAGACGCTCACAGCGCTGGGCGCAGATGTCCGTTGGGCAACATGCAACATCTTCTCGACGCAGGATCACGCCGCTGCGGCAATTGCCGCGCAAAACATTCCTGTGTTCGCGGTTAAGGGCGAAAGCCTTGCCGATTATTGGGACTATGTCGGTCGCATCTTCGATTGGGGTGATGAAACCACTGCCAACATCATTCTAGACGACGGCGGCGACGCGACAATGTTTGCCCTTTGGGGTGCAAAGCTTGAGCGCGGCGAAAGCTTTGGCGAGCCTGAAAATGAGGAAGAAGTTGAATTCCAGCGCGCGCTGAAGGCATTTGTTGCCAAGAAGCCGGGTTATTTGACGAAAACCGTCAAGAACCTGAAGGGCGTTTCGGAAGAAACAACAACTGGCGTGCATCGCCTTTACGAAATCGCGAAGAAGGGCGAGCTGCCATTCCCTGCGATCAACGTCAACGACAGCGTTACCAAGTCGAAGTTCGACAACCTTTATGGCTGTAAGGAATCGCTTGTAGACGCCATCCGCCGTGCCACCGACGTCATGTTGGCCGGTAAGGTTGCATGTGTTGCTGGCTTTGGTGATGTCGGCAAGGGTTCAGCCCAGTCGCTACGCAATGGTGGCGCCCGCGTTATGGTAACTGAAATTGACCCGATCTGCGCATTGCAGGCCGCGATGGAAGGTTTTGAAGTCGTGACGATGGAAGAGGCCGTACAGCGCGCAGACATTTTCTGCACCGCAACGGGCAACGCCGACGTGATCACTGCCGAGCATATGATGAACATGAAGCCCATGAGCATCGTGTGCAACATCGGTCACTTTGACAGCGAAATTCAGGTTGCGGCGTTGTCGAACTACAATTGGAATGAAGTTAAGCCCGGCACGGATCTGGTTGAATTCCCAGACGGTAAGCAGATTATCGTTCTTGCAAAGGGCCGCTTGGTGAACCTCGGCTGTGCAACTGGACACCCAAGCTTCGTGATGTCGGCAAGCTTCACCAACCAGGTGCTCGCGCAAATCGAGCTTTGGACCAACGGTGCAAATTACAAGAACCAAGTCTATGTTCTGCCAAAGCATTTGGACGAGAAGGTCGCGACGCTGCACCTCGAAAAGCTTGGCGTTAAGCTGACCAAGCTGACCGACAAGCAGGCGCGTTACATCGGCGTATCGACCGAAGGTCCGTTCAAGCCAGACCATTACCGTTATTAATTCATCGTCTTTCGAGGCTTAAGAAAAGCCCGCTGCGGAAACGTGGCGGGCTTTTTTCGTTGCGCGGCGCAAGCATTTGGGCATTAGCTTGTTCTGGGTAAATTAAAGGGCTTCATGACGATGACAGGCACCGGCCTGCCAATTGCACTGATCGGGGTTTTAATGGCGCTGTGGCTGGTAGGAGCCATAGCCGCTATCTGGATTGGGCTGTCCGTGCGCAATAAATCGCGCAAAATTTTAGTTCAGATGTCGCGGCGATGATCATCGCGACCGATTTGGATATGCGGGAATATGGCCGCGAATTGGCGAAGGCATTGTCGCCATCAGATTGGGTCGCCATCAACGGGCCGCTGGGCGCTGGAAAGACCGTATTGTGCGCGGGCATATTGGCCGGCCTAGGATTTGAAGGCGAAGTGGCGAGCCCATCCTATGCCATCGTGCATAGCTATGACCCGCCAGAGGTTTTGGTTGCCGTTGCCCATGTCGATTTGTATCGCTTGGACAATATCGATGACTTGGACGAATTAGGGCTCATCGCCGAACGCAGCGATCGCGTAACGCTGGTAGAGTGGGCTGAACGCTTCGGAGGCGGCTATGTGCGGCCCAGCCATTTAATCGATATCGTACCGCAAGCGGACGGCAGCAGAATTTTGACTTTGAAAATGGATAATGATGACACCCGTAATTGATATGGTTCCGCCCGCTGGACTGGACGAATTTTTGACGCGCTACGGCTGGACCGATGCGCAAATTTCCCCGGTGGCTGGCGATGCGTCTTTCCGCCGCTATTTCCGCGTCAATTCCGCTACGCGCGGCAAGGCTATATTGATGGACGCGCCGCCACCGCATGAAGATCCGCAGCCGTTTCTCGACATTGCCCAATATTTGACCGGGCATCAATTTCGTGCGCCAGAGATTTACGGCACGGACTTGACGCGTGGACTCGTGTTGCTTGAAGATTTTGGCGACCGCAGGATGCGCGAGCATCTGGATGATCACCCTGAGGATGAATCCCAGATATACCGCGCCGCTATTGATACGATCGTACGATTGGCAGGCACCCCTGCAGCGGATGCGCAACCCTATGACATGGCGACCTATCTGCGCGAGGTGCAGCTGCTTACCGAATGGTATATGCCGGCGATGGGGCTTTCCTGTGACGCGAACGCATTTGACCAGATGTGGGTTGATGCGCTGGCGCCATTGGCGTCTTGCCAAGATGTAACCGTCTTGCGGGATTATCATGCTGAAAACATCATGCTGCTTGATGACGGGGAACAGGGCATCATTGATTTTCAAGATGCGCTGGTGGGGCATCCGGCATATGACCTGGTATCGTTGTTGCAAGACGCGCGGCGCGATGTCCGCCCGGAACTTGAGGCAGACATGCTGGCATATTATCTGACGGCGGCGAACCCCGGATCGGACTTTGACGCACATTATGCGTTGCTGGGCGCGCAGCGGAATACCAAGATTATCGGCATATTTACGCGGTTGTGGAAGCGCGATGGTAAAGAGAGATATTTATCCTTTCTGCCACGCATGTGGGGCTTGCTGGAGCGCGATTTAGCGCACCCGGCACTTGCGAGCGTCAAGCAATGGTTCGACACCCATATTCCCACTGAAGTGCGCAGCCTTAGCCCATTAGACATTGCGCATGGTTAAGCATGTGAACACTGCGATGATCATGGCGGCGGGCAAGGGGACGCGGATGATGCCGCTAACCGCTGACCGCCCGAAGCCATTGGTCGAGGTTGGCGGCGTTGCCTTGCTCGATCATGTTCTCGATCATTTGCGTGATGCCGGCATTGGCAAGATTGTTGTGAACGCGCATTATTGCGCGGACCAGGTTGAAGCGCATCTTGCCGCCCATGCGACGGATTTTGACGTGTCGATATCCGACGAGCGTGAATTGCTGCGCGATACAGGTGGCGGGCTGGTTCAGGCATTGCCGATGATTTCTGACGATCCGTTTATCTGCGTGAATGCGGACAATTGGTGGACCAATGACGGGCAGAATGCGATTTTACGCCTGATGGCGCGTTGGGATGCTGCACGCATGGATGTGCTGATGTTGCTGGTGCCATTGGCGACGGCATATAACAGTCAGGGCATTGGTGACTTTAACATGGACGCAGATGGTCGGCTGTCGCGTCGCGTGGGTGACGCG
>Ga0315908_10003846_pt1 | contig 10895 bp, 11 predicted proteins | sample LakEriMetagenome_12_FD_203520 | JGI IMG/M metagenome (GOLD analysis project Ga0315908, IMG submission 203520) | Freshwater fungal communities from buoy surface, Lake Erie, Ohio, United States - Buoy 4 MA124 | ecosystem: Environmental > Aquatic > Freshwater > Lake > Lake biofilm | place: USA...
CCCCCTCCTCCGCGTTCACTCCTTTAATTTTAATTAAACCCTCCTTTTCCCACCCAGGGTGCAACACTCAGAAGCTTCACTAACGCCTCAACAATCCTCGTACTGCGTCTCCTCGTCAGGAGTCCTTTCGCAATCAACACTCGCACAGAACATAGCACTGACAGTGCGGCGTCATGGAGCACGCGCACATTCCGACGTTGAAGCGGGCGCACGAAAATGGTCATGACATTGGTCTGGGTGAACGCAGTGAGATTGATTTCGCAAGCCTGTGTGCTCGTGGAAGTGCTTGCGCCCATCCTCGATCCTGACGACAAACTCGAACTGTCCACCCTTAGACCTCGCAAGCCAATGACTCAATCATGATGCTGCTTTGTCGTAAGTAGGGCACCCACTCTCCAACGCGTTGCGTATGAGCTTCAACACGATATCTGTCCTCCCACCACATCCACTCACTTTCATTTGCATCAGCACGATCCGTGTCCCACAGAATTCGTCGCCGCACCGAGATCCAGCTCGCGTCCCAAACGCATGTCTCCTCCTCGTGTCCCTGATCCCATCCCTTGCCCCCTGTGTTGACCGAAGCGATCGAGTCTGTTGTTGGATTTATTCAGCTCAGCCCTTAAATTCCGGGGGGTTTAAGGAGGCATCAAAGCATCTTGCGAGTGCCCTAGCATATTTCCTACACAATGCAACCTCAGAACTGACTTTGGAGAATTCGTGCTTGCACGGCATTGGAATTCGACGCTCGTCACGCTTTCCACTTCTCACCCACTGGCACAGGCGCTGAATGCTGGCTGATGTGATACACGCGCCCGACCCGCACGAGCACTTCCAATATCACGCCGCCGCTCCCTCTGTACTGTTGCGTTTCTTGCATATTACGAGACACATATTTTTCGACGCCGGGGCCCAGCAGTCCGCCGTCGGAAGCCCTGAAACCCTTTGACTCGATCAGCGCCGCGCTCTCCAGACTGGTTCCGTGACACATGACTTACACTTCGTCTGCCACAAACCAATTGCAGTCGGAACATTCTTAGGTTATTGTGTCAAAAACAGCACATGTCTGCAGGTGGGACGACAGACTGACCAGATTCAATCTCCTGCTCTCATCTGTGAGAAGAATCGGCTTCTCGGAGAAAAATGCCTGGGCCACCAATGGCCCTCGTGTGGGCCACCAGTGTTTTTACCGTTGTTTTGGGCCACCAGCCATTAATTGTGAATTTACGGGCCACCATTGCCAGATTCCTGCTCTCTCGGCCACCAGCGGCATCTCCCTGAGAGATCGGTTGTGCTGACAGGAAATCTTGCGAATTCTTCACCTTTCATATCAATTTGCGGCCCATCAGTGCCAGACTCCTGTCAATGCACCAGCGGCCTCTCCAATTCGAGATGGTTGTGCTGACAGAAATCGCACCGTATCACGTGTTTCTATTTAATGGAATTTCTTCCAAGACCCTGCCAAAAATTCAAACCTTCTTGGTGTTTCGCGGGCAGAAGCGGAAAGCTCGTTGCACAATGATTGCCGCACAGGTGCGCTTGTTTGACACGTCCTTCCTTTTCCTCGCTGCGACCCTTCGCCCAAACCAGCCATGTACAACACTCTCAAGCTTCACTGACGCTTCAGCAATCCACTCAACACTGACTCCGTCTCAACATTGCACTGTCAGTGCCGCGGCACAGCGATGATTCTGCCATTTCTTCACGCAGCGCTTTGCCAAAAGGAATCACAGCGCACACTGCAACGTGACCGAAGCGATCTTCTAGTGTGAGAACATTTACAGTCCTCATCGCCTCTTCCCATGATAATTTTTCCTTGTTGAGGTCTGGCTCGAGGATAGTACGCAGTTGTCCGAACGCCGCCTGGGTCAAAATGCCCGCATAAGTCACGATGCTCTGAATGAATTGAGCCACTGTGTTGCACATAAGATGGCTGGGATTGCTGCGCTTACCGCCCAGCAGCTGCCGCAGCACCAGCGTCGGAACCAGCCTGTTGGCAAGGTCGATATTATACACGGTAATGGAAACATTGGAGGATGGAATCCATTGTGGTAGATTATTTCTGACGATGATTGAATTGATTATTTGGTCGCTTTTCTAAATACAGTAAAAGTAATCGACTATCGCTTTCGCTTTTTACAGTCAATCCGGTCGCCTTATTGGTAACACCCTACTCGAGACATATGCGTCCGAGGTGGGCATCCAGAACTGAGTATATGCGTCTACTGGATACAAACTCTCTTTGGTGGATACAAACTCTCGTTGGTGCCACGACGGCCCGGCGTGCCCGAGGCTGCCGGGGCCCGAGGCCGCCTGTCCGGGCAGCTCGGATTCACACCACCGTGTTTCACCTTGTCCCCAGGTGTAGAGGGCGCCGCCCGTTGTCACGACTGCCGAGTGAAAGTTTCCAGCGGCAACGACGGAGATGGGAGCACGGGCAAAGTGCTGCGGGTTCACGCGCGTCGGCACCAGCCTGTGGGCGGTGTCGCCCAGGCCAGCTGGCCGTAGGATCCATCACCACACGCCCAAAGCCTGCCTTTATCATCCACGGCCATGGTGTAGAAGCCCCTTGCGGACACTGTCACGATTTTGCTCTCCCAAACAGCGCTGGCGCTACCAGCGTCGGCACCAGCCTGTGGCTCGGATTTTGCTCTCCCAAACAGCGCTGGCGCTACCAGCGTCGGCACCAGCCTGTGGCTGGCCCTCCGCCGTCACAGCCATCCTGTGCCAGCGGCCGCAGGAACACCATGACGACGCGCGATCCCGACACATGGCCTGCGGCACACCCGCGTCAGCTGCCGCGGCTGCCTGGTGCCGAGGCCGAGCTGGCCGGCACAGCCGTCACTGCAATTCCCTTCCTCCGACACGACTGCCAGGTGTCGGTAGCCTGCCGCAACTTGGTGGATGCACTGGTTGGCAAACAGCTCCAGTCCTCCCAAATAGCACCGGCTGGTGCTGGTGTAGCACGGCGCCGAGACCAAGTTGGCCGTGCTGGCCAGCACCATAGGCAAGGAGCTTGCTACTGATAATGGGTTTGCAGTCGGAAAGAAAGGTTTTTTGAGAAATGTCAGAATTTGACTGACCTAAAGCAAACAAGCCGCAATTCGTCTCTCCACTTGACCCAGAAGCTTCATCTCCCTTCTCTTTCAAGGAGGGCCGAAGCCGGCAATGCGAAGGTATGATATGGCTTGAGCTTTCGCGGAGCACGTGCAAAACTCCTTCGAGTGTCCGTGGTGCTGGCTGCCGTGCACGCCCACCGCCTTGCTGTGTCCCATGTATACGAGGCTTTATCCTGCTGCTGTGCGTTGCGAGGTTGTTGCAGTACGAAAGAGAGCGCAACGCGACTTCCGCGGCTCACGTCCCATACAGTCGCACTCGAGCTTCGGCTGCTTGCAAGCTGGATCGTGGCGCGTTTGCATGTGTAAGAACACAGTATGCTTACCCTTTCTCTTGTTTACGGTTGCAGGTCGTCAGCTCTCGCAGTCCTTGCCACTGGATGCGCCGCTACGGGGGCAGCAGCGTTTTTACCGCCCGCGGGCCACGCCCGTCTCTTGCAAAGTGTGCCCTCCGCGGCGGGGCGGGCGCCGATTCGTCAAGCATGGTCGGCGCCTGTTTCTGGTGCATCGCTCAGGAAGACGAAGCGCGCAGCTCGCCTCTCTGGAATCGCCGCGCCGAAGATGGTTGCAAGCGCTGGCGTTTCCACCGACTTCAAGAACGCGCCCATCATGGAAAAGTTTGAGATAATCAAGGAAGAGACGGTTGAGGAGTATGGGTCCAAGGTCGTGATGTTCCGCCACAAGAAGACGGGCGCGGAGATCATGTCTGTGAGCGTGCCAGACGAGAACAAGTGCTTTGGCATCACCTTTCGCACGCCGCCTGACGATTCGACCGGCATTCCCCACATTCTGGAGCACAGCGTGCTGTGCGGATCGCGCAAGTACCCTGTGAAGGAGCCCTTCGTCGAGCTGCTCAAGGGCTCAATGAAGACGTTTCTCAACGCCATGACTTACCCCGATCGCACATGCTACCCGGTCGCGAGCCAAAACCTCAAAGACTTCTACAACCTGGTCAATGTCTACATGGACTCGGTGCTGCATCCGGCTATCACGCCGTGGACGCTGAAGCAAGAGGGCTGGCACTACGAAATCGAGGACGCCTCTAAGCCCCTGACCTACAAGGGTGTTGTCTACAACGAGATGAAGGGTGTGTACTCGTCGCCGGACTCGATCCACATGCGCAGGTGCAAGGAGGAACTCTTCCCTGACAACACATACGGCGTGGACTCGGGTGGCGACCCGGTCGTCATTCCCAACCTGACGTGGGAAAAGTTCGAGGGCTTCCACAAAAAGTTTTATCACCCCTCCAACTCCCGGTATGTCCTCTTCTTCCCTCCTATCTTGCTTCTTTGTGCCCAGGCACGCGTGGTGGTCGATGCGTCGATGGTATGGGGTTGAAGTGGTGATGGGGAGGGCAGAGTGGACGGGGACTCAGGGAGCATGACGCTGCTGCCTGTGTTCGGTGTTTTACGGATTACGTGTTGGGCTGCAGGATCTACTTTTATGGCGACGACCCTGTGCCTGCGCGCCTGGAGCTGCTCGAGAGCTATCTTGCGGAATTCGACAAGAATGCCGAGGCTCCCAAGGAGTCAGTGGTGGAGTGGCAGAAGAAGCGCGACACGCCGTGGTCGCTGGAGCATACTTACCCTGCAGGTGAAGACGGTAAGCCTCTTATGTCTATCAATTGGCTCCTCAACGAGAAGCCGTTGACGGCACAGGAGGAGATGGCCATGGACGTGCTCAATGACCTCATGCTTGGTACGCCCACGGCGCCGCTGTACAAAAAACTGCGCGAGAGCGGGCTTGGAGAGGCGGTGATGGCTGGCGGTCTCAGCACTGTTCTCCAGCAGGCTACCTTCTCCGTCGGCATGAAGGGGATCAAGGACCAGAGCAAGGTGTCTGAGATCGAGAAGATGATCCTGGGCACGCTAGAGGAGCTGGCGAAAGACGGCTTTGACGCGTCAGCTGTGGAAGCGGTGCTGAACTCGCTCGAGTTCCGCCTTCGCGAGTTCAACACGGGCGGTTTCCCCCGGGGTCTTTCGTACATGCTTGGCTCCATGAACCAGTGGATCTATGACCGTGACCCCATCGACGCCCTGCGCTTCGAAAAGCCGCTTGCGGACCTGCGAGCGCGGCTGGCAAAGGGTGAGCCCGTGTTCCAGGACCTCATCACCAAGCTGCTCCTGAAGAACGGCCATCGCCTCACTGTGACCACTCTGCCCGACACCAAGCTTGAGTCCAAGATCCGCGAGCAGGAGGCAGCTGAACTGCAAGCCGTGCGCGAGAAGCTGACCGAGGACGAGATCAAGGAGCTGGTGAAGGAGACCATGACCCTGAAGCAGCGCCAACAGGCCGAGGACCCGCCCGAGAAGCTCGCCATGATCCCCTCGCTCTCTATGGACGACCTCGACAAGAAGGTGCGTACGGTGCCGCTTGCAGTGGGCCAAGAGAAAGGCGTCAAAGTGCTGCGACACGACCTGCCGACCAACGGAATTGTGTACGCCGACTTCGGGCTCGACATGCGGGTGGTGCCTGTGGATTTGCTGCCGCTCGTGCCGCTTTTCTGCCGCTGCCTCACCGAGATGGGCACCAAAAGCAAGAGCGACGTGGAACTTTCGAAGTTCATCCGCACCCACACCGGCGGCGTTGGTCTCACCACATCCACCTCCAACAAGTACGGCGCCGCCAACAAGGTGCCGGAGCCGGAGGTGGTGAGCAACATTTTTGTGCGCGCCAAGTCAACGTACGCCAAGAGCACGGAAATGTTTGACGTCGTCTCCGACATCCTGACAAACACCAACTTTGACAACAAGGCAAAGTTCAAGCAGATGGTGCTCGAGACCAAGATGCGCATGGAAGGCGGCCTTGCCTCGGCCGGCAACTCGTTCGCCTCTGGCCGAATTGGTGCTCGTTATGACGTGTCGGAGTTCGTTTCCAGCAAGATGCAGGGCATCGACACCCTCGCCGATATGAAGCAACTCATCGAGGAAATCGACACCGACTGGGGTGCAGTTCTGGCGCGCCTCGAGCGCCTCAGGGATTTGCTCGTGGATCGTCGCAACCTCATCATCAACCTGAGCGCCGAGGCGAAAGGCCTCTCCGCGGTGCAGAGCAAGCTCGAGAACTATATTGACAGCATCCCGCTCCGCGCGGGTGAGACGCGGATCCAAGACTGGAAGGCGGAAATGAACAAGTTCTCCGGTGCTGGAGAGGGCTTCATCGTGCCCACTCAGGTCAACTATGTTGGCAAGGGTGCAAAAATCTTTGAGACCGGCGAGAGCACGACAGCAGCTGCTTCAGTTGTGTCGCGCTACCTGCGCACGTCGTATCTGTGGGACAAGGTGCGGGTGGTGGGCGGAGCGTATGGTTGCGCCAACTCCTTCGACCCGACCACTGGTGTTTTCAAGTACACTTCGTACCGGGATCCTAACCTCATGCAGACGCTCAAGACGTACGACGAGACCCCCTCCTTCCTCAGCCATGCGGCGAAAGACATGTCTCCGGCGACGCTCTCCAACGCCATCATTGGCATGATTGGCGACCTGGATGCGCCGCAGCAACCCGACGGCAAAGGGTTCGCCTCTATGTCTCGCTACCTAACCGGAATGACTGACGACATGCGGCAAGAGCGCCGCGATCAGGTGCTGGCCACAACCGCCAAGGACTTCGCTGAGTTCGGTGAGCGGCTCAAGGCCGTGAGCAAGTCCGGCTCTGTTGCCGTGATCGGCTCCGCGGCCTCGCTCGAGGCCGACGAGGTCAAGGCCCTCGGGCTCGATGTCAAGAGGCTCGTGTAGTGCCAGTATTTTTTTAAATACTAGGTCAGAAAAAATGTGTTTGGAAGACCCTCTCTCTCGAGTGCCAAGACGTGGTGATACAATTACCTGGTACTTTCCGACTTTCAGCCACTTGTTGATTCTCAATAAACTCCTCTCCCCCCCACCCTGTGGCAGGACTTCTAAGTCTTCCCCCTGAACCTACTCCCTGAACAAACATGAATTCATATGACGGTCAGACGGCTACTCCCATCCTCCACAGCTCTCCCTTTCTCCCGCACCAGGCGGACGCGCATTCCTGAAAAACAAGAAGAGACAGACGAGGGAGAAGAGAGCGCGGGATAGAGAGGGAGCTAGTCTGAGACAGAGAACCAACGAGAGCGCGCGCGCAAGCAAGAGAGGGACGGGGTAAGGACTGTTGAAGACTATTCTCCGGGGTGAGCTTGGGCTCGGGCTCCAAAGGTACGATTTCGACGTGATTTAGTTTCTCTGCGAACGAGACGTAAGTGGAAACAAGGATCAAGTTTAGCGGGCAACAAAGCAGCTTTGTGGGACTCGGGGATCAACATCTTGATGAGAAAAGCGTGTCTGAAAACAGCCGCCGCAGTCGGGATGGTTGTGCGACGGTGCTCCAGTGCAATCGGCCAAGAGCGCAATGAGAGATGAAACCAACCGTCCAGATCCCTGTCCCCGTCCTCTTGCTTTCCGGCCCCCTCCTCTTGCTTGCTGCCGGACCCATTAAAGATTTTCGCGAAGAATCCCCGCTTGTCTTCGTCCGGGGGCGTTTCCGTCCGTAGAGAAAGCGCTGTCGGACGGGCTGAGACAACCTGCAGCGCGGGACAATACAAACCGCAGCGCAAGCGCGTAGACGACTCAGATTGGCGAGGCAAGATATGCACGGGCGGCACGGGCCCAGTTTCGGGAACAGCGCTGCAGTCTCTCCGTGGGTTTCTTCCGTCGTCATCTTCCCTTCCTCTAACATCGCATCACTTTCCCTTACCTTCCAGCCGGGTAGTTCGCCACTCCCACGCACGGCGGAGCAAAACCGCTGCCGCGTTCGGCAACGCACACATGTCAGCGCCCCGGGAGCGTGATGCCCCGCACGCGATGTGGGAGAGTGTCGGTATCTCCTCAACAGCATCTGACGCCGCCGCGCAGCATGCGAGCCCCGCGTGCGAGCTTCGCGCCACCAGCAGAAGCAAGATGGTTCTAACCGTTGGTTCGTGAGTGCACCGTAATGGGACACCTCACTTCTTTCTTTCAAAGTCATCGATCAGGTGAGGGTGGAGCGTGCTTGGGTGGATGCAGCTTGAACCTGCCAGTGCCCCTGCTGATCCACCATTGCGTATCGACGCCTCGCAAGGCGCGGCTGAGCGTCCGGCGCGTTCGGCGCGTGCGCCGCCCCGCGCGCCTTACGCGCCACACTCGCCTGAGGCTCGTTCCGCGTCTCGCGAGTCACGCGGCCGAGCGCCGCCGCAGTAACGGAGGCGCGCACTTCAGTGAGTGGGGCGGCTTCGAAACTGCCCGCTGCATCGTTGGGCTTCCGCGCGTCGTTTTGCGTGCGCCGCCTCTGCGTGGATAGAATTCGGCCGAAGAGCGCGCAGGGTGCCTGCCGCAGAGACCACGAGGACGGCTCGGAGAGAAAGCCGCCGCGGGCCCGGAATGAAGTATCTAGGGCTGGCCCCAACGAAATGACATGCTTGGCGCTCGCTTCATTCGCTGTCCTGCCCGTTCAGCTGACGCGGGATTCTTTTCTTCCCTTGAATAATCCACACAGGCAAAACGCTTGAGCACGATGCCGTCGGTCGCGGTGAAGGTCAAGTGGCTGAAAAACAAATACGACGTAGAAATTGACCTCGATGAGCCCGCGGAACTTTTCATGACGCAGGTGCACTTTTCGGGAGGAGTAATGTGTTACCACCCAACGCCTCGCTGTGCATGGGCGCTACCGATTCGGCGAAATGCGAGACCCACACGCATGGATGCTTGATTTCCACCCGCACAAACGTGCAGATCCCTCTGCTTCGCATCATTTCTGTGCATGTGGACGTGCATATACGTGCATCTCAGCAGCTCCATGCGCGAAATCTGATGCAGCATAATTTTGATTGCTGGGAAAGCTGGAACTTTGCAATCATTATATGCAAGCAGGGGGTGTGCATGTTCTGACGTAGTGGTGTGCAGCTCTTTGCCCTCACGGGCGTGCCGCCGGATCGGCAGAAAATTACAGCTGGCGCCAAGCAGATAAAAGATGGTACTGATCTCAAGGCCATCGGGCTCAAGGACCAGCAGGCAAGAACAGCCTCGATGCACTGTGCCCTGCTTGCAGCGTGTCCCTCGGATCAATGTTACTGGACGCACAGATCTGTTTGAACCGCGGCTGTGTGTGCAGATGCTGATGCTCTTCGGAGCGGCGGACGAAGCGCTCGTGAAGCCGACGGAGATGCCTGAGTTTTTTGAGGATGTGGCGCCAGGGGATATGGCAGCAGTGATGGCTGCCGGGATCCCCTTCGGTCTGGCCAACCTCGGCAATACTTGCTACATGAACTCTACCCTACAGGTTTCCTTGCATTGTTCGGTCTTGCGTCTCGTGTGAAGACTGATTGCGGGGCTGAGGCAGGTGCTCAAAAATGCCGACGACTTTGCAGAGGCTGTCAAGGCCGCGCCTGGTGTCAGTGACCCGCTTGTGAGGGAGACGCAAGCCGTCTTCAAGAAGATGGAGTCTGCCAAAGCGCCTATCGAGCCTAAAGATTTCTGGGAAAGGCTGAAGCAACGCAAGCCTGAGTTTGCACAGCAAACCAACCAGGGTGGGTGGATGCAGCAGGACGCTGAAGAGTGCCTCACGGAGCTGCTCAACTGCGTAAATAATGTAGTCAAAACCCCGTCGGGGAAGGGGATTGTGGATGAGAACTTTGCTATTGAGATGGAGACGGAGACAAAACTGGACGAGGCGGAGGGAGGCTCGGAAGAGCCCACGAAGAGGACAGAAAAATTCTATAAACTTTCATGCCATATCCAGGGCCAAACGAAGCAGGCAGACGGCTCGTTCAAAGGAGCGACAGACTTGATGCCCCAGGGAATTGCGAAGGGCTTGGAGGACAAGCTAGAAAAGACGTCACCATCTCTCGGTCGCATGGCCATCTACAACACCAAGTCGCGGGTGACACGGCTGCCCAAGTTCCTTGTGACGCAGCTCGTTCGCTTCTACTACAAGACGGACACGCAAAAAAAGGCCAAGGTGCTGCGACCCGTCAAATTCCCATTCATGCTCGACGTTTACGACTTCTGTGCGCCCGAGCTTCAGGCAAAGATCAAGGGATATCGCGACAAGAAGGTCGCAAAGCAGCGCGAGGAAGAGGCCGAAGCCAAGAAGGCCAAGCTCTCGCACGAGACACCAGCAGCAGCGGGCGGTGCTGCAGCAGCAGGTTCTATTGGCATTTGCGCGATGCTTGCGTCTCCGCTTTTTCTCCGCTTTTTCGCTCGGATGCCACATTCCCAAAGAGTTTAGCAGATTTTGGGCTATGCTGAGCTGCTCTTGCTTGCTTGCACCATGTGAGGTGACGTGCACAATCGACGCTGTGGGGCAGGTGGTGATTCCGCGGGCGGGGAGGCGGAGAGCAAGATGCAAGTGGAAGCTGAGGCAGGCCCTGCTGAGTCCATGGTGATTGAGGAGGACGATGGTTGTTATGCCACGTATCAGTTGACGGGAGTGCTGACGCACAAGGGCACAGATGCGGATGGCGGTCACTACGTCGCCTGGATCCGAAAGGACGATGGCACTTGGTACCTTTTTGATGACCACAAGGTCTCGACCCCTGGTGCTGCCAGACCTGCTTGAGGGTGTACTGTGCGATGGTGTTGCTTTGCTTCAAGCGACAAGACTTGATTCTGGGGCTCTGAGTTTGGGGTTGAACCTGAACAGGTGTCTGAGACGACTCCGGATAAGATCAAGAACCTGAGCGGGCAGTCGGCCATGGACCACATGGCCTACATGTGCCTTTACAAGCGCACTCCGCTCGTCTTTGGCAGCGACAACACACGATACGAAGAGGAGAAATCGGGCAAGGAC
>Ga0315908_10003847_pt1 | contig 10892 bp, 6 predicted proteins | sample LakEriMetagenome_12_FD_203520 | JGI IMG/M metagenome (GOLD analysis project Ga0315908, IMG submission 203520) | Freshwater fungal communities from buoy surface, Lake Erie, Ohio, United States - Buoy 4 MA124 | ecosystem: Environmental > Aquatic > Freshwater > Lake > Lake biofilm | place: USA...
ATCATTCAATTCTACAAAGTCGCCACTGACAATGCGTATCCATTCTACAACATCTATGGAGGAACGCAGGATAACAATTCCATGGGTGGACCCTCTGCAACGAAAAACATTACAGGAATTTTAAATTTTGATTGGTTCATAACCAATGGTGGTGATGGTTTTGAGTCGGCGTGTGACCCAACAGACCCGAACATTGCCTACGCGCAAGCACAATACGGATGGCTTGTCCGACATGATAAATCATCCGGCGAAAAGAACATGATTCAACCAATGCCAGGCAAAGGTGAAGAGGCCTACCGTTGGAACTGGGATGCTCCATTATTGATTTCTCCGCATGACAATAAAACGCTGTATTTCGCTGCAAATAAAGTGTTTAAAAGTACAAGTCGCGGTGATGATTGGCAAGTTATCTCACCTGATTTATCACAACAAATTGATCGAAATAAAATACCAGTGATGGGACAAGTTTGGTCGATTGATGCCGTAATGAAAAATGCCTCAACGACGATTTATGGTAATATTGTCGCTTTGGATGAATCACCAAAGAAGAAAGGATTACTCTATGCCGGTACGGATGATGGACTCGTTCAAGTATCTGAAAACGATGGACAAACTTGGACAAAAAATGCTAGTTTCCCTGGAATTCCAGCGAATACACGTGTGAATATGCTTACCGCATCATTGCACGACGAAAACACCGTTTTTGCCGTATTCAACAACCACCGTTCAGGTGACTTCAAACCATACATCTTAAAAAGTACGGACAAAGGAAAAACGTGGACATCGATCAGCAGTAACTTGCCAGAGCGTGGATCTGTTTACTGCATCAAGCAAGATTTCGTGGATCCGAATCTACTTTTTGTTGGAACTGAATTCGGTGCTTATTTCTCCAATGATGGCGGAAAAAACTGGACCAAACTCGCAGGTTTACCAACGATTGCCGTATATGACCTAGATATTCAGCAGAGAGAAAATGACTTGGTAGCAGCAACATTTGGCCGTGGTTTTTGGGTATTGGACAATTACTCTCCTTTGCGCACTTTAACCAAAGAAAACTTAGATAAAAAAGCACATGTCTTCCCAGTGAAAGATGCACTGCTCTATATTCCAGCTGATCCACTCGGATTGGAAGGAACAGGATTCCAAGGAGCCAATTTGTGGGCGGCGAAAAATCCAGAATTTGGTGCAACATTTACACTTTACATCAAAGAGGATTATCCGACATTAAAAGGCACTCGTCAGGAAAAAGAAAAAGCTTTAGAGTCAGAGAAGAAAGCCGTTTCCTATCCAACCTTCGACGAACTTCGAAAAGAACAACAAGAAGGTGACGCTCAGTTGGTATGGATTATCCGAAACGATAAAGGCGAAGAGGTTCGTCGACTTTTCTCAAGTCCTTCAAAAGGTATTTCTCGCATGAACTGGAACTTGCGTTATGAACACACGAGCGCGGTAAATCCATCAGGTGATAAGAATAAAAACAATGGATTCTTAGTGCCATCCGGAAACTACACTGTAGAAATTTCTTTGGTAAAAGATGGAAGTGTGAGCTCACTTGTGGAGAAAACACCATTTGTAGTAAAAGGGTTAAACAATCAAACATTGCTTGCCAAAGATCCAGTTGAATTGAACACATTCCGCAAGGAAGTAGCCGATTTGACACGTCGTGTAAGTGGAACAGCAACCCAAATGGGCGAATCGAAAGAACTGCTCTACCAAATTGAACATGTACTCCTCACCTTCCCAGGAACAGATCTGAAATTGTTGGCTGAAACACGTGCGTTGAGATTGATTTATGATGAGTGTTCGATTATACTTTGGGGTGATGGTTTAAAAACAGCGAAAGAATTCGAAGCACTTCCTGGAATTAACGGTCGCTTGGGAATCGTAGAATATTCTCTTTATGACAATACTGCTGGGGTTACGAATGCACAACGCAGTAACAAATCCATCGCCGAGGAAGAATACACTATGTTACGGAGCAAATTTGATGACTACCTGAAACGTCTTACAGCTCTTGAGAAAATTCTTGACGGCCTTCAAATCCCTTACGTGAAAGGTAGAGAGAGTTGGAAAGAAGACTGATTTTAGTTACGAGTTATTAGTTACGAGTTACTTGCCAAAGGTGTTAAATTCTTGAAAGGACAAAAGACCCGCTGCGCTGTAAGACAAAAGACACTTCTTCGCTCGTTGAGCTTCGAAGGACAAAGACCCGCTGCGCTCAAAGACTTGATCTTACGCTGAATTGCCAAAGGCATCAAATAGCGTAGCGTCAAATTCCGTTAGGACCAAATTGCCGCAGGCATCAAATTCTTGGAAGGACAAAGACCCGCTGCGCTCAAAGACTTGGTCATACACTGAATTGCCAAAGGCATCAAATAGCGTATCGTCAAATTGCCTCAGGCATCAAATCCAACTCGTAATTCGTAATTAAACCACTACAGTTTCACCACGCGTTGCGTAAAATGGTGTGTTGAACTCTTAAGAATATACACACCCGATGCAAGGTTGCTGATGTCGATTTGAGTTGTTCCTGGATGATTCAGAGTGGTTTGAATCAAGCGGCCATTTAAGGAATAGATGGAAATGGTGATTTCTTCTGCCATCGTATTTGAAATGGTCAAGACATTTTTTGCAGGATTTGGATAACAAGAAACGTATTGATTTTCAGTTTCTTCAACATTCAACACTAAATCTCCTTGCGCTAAGATACCATTGGACATGATTTCAAAATTCGCCCCTGAAACGGTTTGATTTCCAGCGATTGTGATTTGATGATCAGTCAGTTGAGGAATGTAAGGCACGTCGATTTTAAGTGTGTAATTTCCAATCGGTACATTGTTAAATTGGTAACTACCGTTTACAGCACTATAAGTGAAAGCAACTGTTTCATTTGCACTATTGACAAGCTTGATTAAGGCATTTTCAAAAGGAACAGTTGGTGCGTGCAAGAAGTTGGTATCGATGATAATTGTACCTCCGATCACCCCATCACCACTCAATGGTGCCAAGGTTGTTGAGTTGATGTTTCCACTATTGAAAAAACATGGAATGCCAATAACTGAAGCTGTTGACCAAGTATCTCCGCTCGTATAGTACAACGGAGCGACACCTGGAAAAGCTGCAGCGTCTGGCGTAAAACGAATGTGATACATTCCTGTCTCTAAACTATCCGCATTGTAGGTTCCATTAGTTACTGCCAACGTTTGAACTGGCTGTGCTAAAAGTGTGTCTCCAATAAAATTAAATATCTCCAAAGTTCCTGATGCAGGCTGACCATTCACTGTCAACGCACCGCTCAAGTTTGAATACGCATTCTGCTCATCCAAGAAAATAGCTGAATCAAATGCACTGTCACTAAGGTCCGCGATGACCAACTTCACATGGTAACTTACACCCGCTTGCGCAAAGAACTTAGCTTCCAAGGGAACTGTATAGCCATCAAAAACGAAATTTAAACTGGTACTGTTGTCAATGTAGAATTGAGGATTAACCGTTGCATTGATCGAGTTAATTTCCACAGGAATAGATGTCCCTGGAATTGTTGCCACATTGACATAGGGCGCACCATTTTCAGAGATTAAAAAGAGGAAACGATCAGTAAATGAGGTATTTGCAAATTCAGGGTATTCCTCTGATGCCAAGATGTAGTTAAAACGTACGGTATCAGATGACGTTGGTGTAAAATCAAACTCGATGAAACCTGCGTCATAACTTGGGTAAGATTGTCCGGCGGCAACACCAAAGGCATCAATATCCGCATCTCCATTGCTCATCATCATTGTTGAACTAAATTCAGAACTGGGTTGATTACTTCCCGCTACGGCACCTGTCGTCATCACTAATCCACTATTCAAACCAATGGTGCTTCCGTATTCAAAACGACCAATCTGATCTATTCCTGCAGTCACTTGAACATTCGAAACAGATCCACACTGAATACCAAAAATGTTAGCAATCATCATGTCAATATTCGTCACAGGAGCAAACTGAATGGATTGTTGCGTAAAGGAAGTGAATGCTGAAGCAAAAAGTAGGAAACCAGCAAGAAGGCTATTTTTCATAATTCGTAGTTTTTAGTCAGACGTAGTGAATGATTATTTCGTTGCCAACCTATTTAATTAAGAGTCCAACAACGGTGAACAATGCGATGGCAAAGATGGCAATAAGCACGATAAAGCGAAACCGTTCTTCAGAAATTTTAGTCAGTATCTTTTTCCCGATGAAGGTTCCAATGATACTAATAACGAGTAAAATGGCGATGTAAGGAACATCATGTAAATGCACGAAACCATTCGAAAAGTATATGGCTCCGCGACTTAGATCGACACCAAAATCTATAATAGCCGAGGTTGCGATAAATACTTCTTTTGTTAAACCGAAGGCAGCGAGTGTTATCCCACGTATCGCACCTCCAGTTCCTAACAAACCTGCGACAAAGCCAGAAACGACTCCTCCAGCGATAGAGTTTAATTTTGTAGGCCTCAAGAATTTATCCCCGGCGAACATGAAGAAGGCGCTGAAGAGCATTAAAAACCCTGCTAATCCAAGTTCCAGATAGGTGGAGTTGACATACTTACTCAGAAACGCTCCAAGACTCACAAAAATCACTGCCGGTATGCCCAAATAAAGCACAAGCTTTTTGTCAAATCCTTTTCGAAACAAGAAGATTTTAGAGATGTTACTAAACAAGTGGAAACACGCCGTGATGCCTAAAACAGAATGAAAATCAAAAAACAAGGAAGCAATCGGAACAAAGAATACCGATGACCCAAAGCCACTTATTGTTCCAGCGATTTCAGCGAGCAGGGCTAAAAGAGTGAATATGACCACATCATCCCAAACCATTGATTTCGCCTAAACGTGCTTTACTCAATGACAATCGGCTCCGAAACTTTCTCCTTGGTCAACGCAATTTCGAGTACTTCGCGCATGCGTGTGACAAAATGAAAGGTCAATCCTTTGAGGTAATCCGCAGTAATTTCATCAATGTCCTTGCGGTTCTTTTCACAAAGGATAATTTCTTTAATTCCGGCACGTTTCGCGGCAAGAATTTTCTCCTTTATTCCTCCAACCGGAAGCACTTCACCGCGCAAGGTAATTTCACCTGTCATGGCGAGATTCTTTTTCACACGATACTGCGTAAACAACGACGCCAATGATGTCAACATAGTAATTCCAGCACTTGGCCCATCTTTCGGTGTTGCTCCTTCAGGTACGTGAACATGCACGTTATAGCGGTCAAAAACTTCTTGGTCCAAGTTCAACCAAGAACTATGCGCCTTCAAAAATTCGAGTGCAATGACCGCCGATTCTTTCATCACATCTCCCAAATTACCTGTCAAAGTGAGTTTTCCTTTCCCTTTGGTAATGGAAGATTCAATAAATAAAATGTCCCCTCCAACGGATGTCCAGGCCAAACCTGTGACAACCCCAGCAACTTCGTTGTTGTTGTATTTTGTTCTGCCGCGTCCTGCACCAAGAATGTCAAACAACTGATCCAAACCAATTTTTGGTTCATAGGTCTCACCCATCGCAATTTGACGAGCACGGAAACGGACAATTTTTGCCACAACGTTATCCAATCCTCGAACCCCTGACTCGTTGGTATATTCTTCAATCACCTTTTCAAACACCTTTTTATCTATTGAGATGTCTTGCTTTGTGATCCCGTGTGCTTCAATTTGCTTTGGCAATAAGTGTCGTTTCGCGATTTCAATTTTCTCTTCAATCGTATACCCATTGACTTCAATGATTTCCATTCGGTCCCTCAACGGTCCTTGAATGCTTGACAAGCTGTTTGCAGTTGCGATGAACATCACACGTGAAAGATCAAATTCTGTCTCCACATAATTGTCATAGAACGCATGATTTTGCTCTGGATCAAGTACTTCAAGCAAGGCTGACGATGGATCACCATGATTCCCACGACCAATTTTATCAATTTCATCGAGTATAAAAACAGGGTTGGCAGATTCAGCTTTTTTCATGCTTTGAATCACACGACCAGGCATTGCGCCGATGTACGTTTTTCGGTGACCTCGAATCTCGGATTCATCGTGTAAGCCACCCAAAGACATGCGAATGTATTTGCGTCCAAGTGCCTCCGCAATTGATTTACCTAGGGATGTTTTCCCAACTCCTGGAGGTCCATAAAAGCAAAGGATCGGCGATTTCATGTTACCCTTCAACTTAAGCACGGCCAAGTATTCCAAGATACGCTCCTTCACTTTTTCCAAACCGAAATGGTCTCGATCCAATATTTTCTCTGCGCGTTTTAAATCCAAATTGTCCTTCGAATAATCGTTCCATGGCAAATCCAACATGACGTCGAGGTAATTCATTTGCACCGTATATTCGGGACCCATTGGATTCATACGCTGCAACTTATCTAATTCTTTGTAGAAAATCTTAGACACACGTTCGTCCCATTTCTTTGCATAGGCACGGTCACGAAAATCGCGTACATCTTGATCTTGCGGGTTGTCACCCAACTCATCTTGAATGGTACGCATTTGCTGTTGCAAGAAATATTCGCGTTGTTGACGATCCATGTCCTTGCGCACCTTGGTTTGAATCTCATTGCGCATTTCCAACATCTGCATTTCAATCGTCAAATGTTCCAACACGAGAAGCACACGTTTTTTCATGTCCAACTCTTCCAACATTTCTTGTTTTTTAGACACATCGGCGTTCATGTTCGATGCGATGAAATTCACTAAAAACGTTGGGCTGTCGATGTTTCCAATCGCGAAAGATGCTTCAGAAGGGATATTCGGACTATCGCGGATAATTTGCAAAGAAAGATCTTTGATCGTCGTAAACATCATCTGCAATTCCTTGTTGTCTTTGTCAAACTTCTTGTCCTTCAATGTACGAACTTGGGCACGCATGTATGGCTCAGTTTGCAAAGGTTGAATAATCTCAAAGCGACGTTTACCCTGAATAATTACAGTTGTACTGCCATCGGGCATGCGAAGCAAACGAACGATTTGAGCAACTGTTCCGATGTTGTGCAAATCTTTGAATTCAGGGCTTTCCTCCTCTTGGTCGCGCTGTGAAACAACCCCGATGATCTTAGAGCCTTTGTTGGCATCTTGAATCAACTTGATAGACTTATCACGTCCTACAGTTATTGGAATGACCACTCCAGGAAAAAGTACGTTGTTGCGTAAAGGAAGAATAGCCAATTCGTTAGGTAGAACCTCATTGTTCATGTTCTCCTCTTCCTCCGCCGTAATCAACGGAATAAACTCCCCTTCTGCCTCACTAAATTGGTTCATGGACATTACGTCACCATTGAAAAAATCTTCCATTCTGTTTATTTTAAAATATCCCTAAACACCGACAAAGTGTCAGTACTACAAATCTCACGTCTCGAGCTTTAGGCTGAAATGGAAGAATTCTTTAGGCTGCGCTCATTTGTCAAAGGAAGTGCCATCAAAAAAATTCGGAAATAATGTCGCTCTAATTGTCAGCAATGTGTTTTAGGATACTCACTTCCTCAGCTGAAAGTTGACATCCTCGGCGTGCCATCATATTGTTGGCATACTCAATAGCCTTGTCAAATTTAAACGGGACGAATTCGTTTCCTCCACCCCAACGGAATGAAGGGACATATTTATCTGGAAATCCAGCGCCAAACACGTTGGTTGACACCCCAATAACCGTAGCAGTGTTGAACATGGAGTTGATCCCACATTTGGAATGATCTCCCATGCAAACTCCCATGAACAAAGCATCCGTTTTTTCTTCTCGTTGTGTTTCAAACGAATAAGTGCTCACTGCAGCATAATTGTTTTTCAGGTTCGAGGTATTGGTGTCAGCGCCCAAATTGCACCACTCGCCTATCAAGGCATTGCCTAAAAACCCATCGTGACCTTTGTTCGAATAGGCTTGAAAAACAACATTATTCACTTCTCCCCCGACTTTACAATGGGGGCCAAGCGTTGTTGCGCCATATACTTTTGTTCCTAGCTTCAAAGCGCTATGTGCGCACATCGCCAATGGACCACGAACAAGCGATCCTTCCATGATTTCAGCATCCTTCCCAATGTAAACAACACCCTCTTTCGTATTGATCACAGCGGCCTCAATCACAGCCCCTTCCTCGACAAACAATTTTGACACATCACCAATGATCATATTGGTTTTAGATAATGTCTGTGAATTTCTTCCTGCTGTTAAGAGTTGAAAATCTTGCTCGAGTACGTGTCCATTTTTCTGGTAGATGTGCCATCTTTCTGAAATAACTACGGGTTTTTCTCCTGTATAAGAAACATGAGCACCCCCGCCATTGCCATTGCTTCCGATCCAAAGTTCATCCATGTAAAGCATTTCGCCTTCGGAAAGACCGAGCAACGCTGCAACAACATCCTCATTCGGAATTACCTGCGCATTAACCACTGCATCTGGAATTTCAAAGCCTGCAAAGCGACTGGACAAATAATCCTCTGTAATAAACCCAACTTCTGCTTCGGGAAGATACGTTTTCCAACGTTCATCATTGGTTAAAATCCCAATGCGCACGTTCCCCAAAGGACGTGTTAAGGTCAATGGAGCGAAACGCAGATGCATGCCATGGTCATCAAGTACGATCTTCATACGCTGAAATTAATGTGGTTTTTTTTGAAATGAGTGTTAAGCCAATAAATGTCAGCAAACCATTCAAAATCAAGAGTTCATTACCGAATTTATACCCACCCATGAGTGATTCAGAATGTTTATCCAACCAATAGCAAGCCAGTGGAACAAGCACGCAAACAAGGGGAACAAACCATTCGTTCAACTTGCGCTTGGTGAAGATTCCAAAAGAGAACAAGCCCAACAGTGGTCCATAGGTGTACCCTGCAATGGTCAAAATGAGACCAATTAAATCTGTGTCTGGATTTGCATCTACATACCATTTGGTGAGTAAAATGATTACCAAGAATAAAAGTGAAAATCCGATGTGTACGAATAACTTCAATCGCTGTCGGTCCTTTTCTTCACGCTTGTGAAAGTTAAGGAAATCGATGCAAAAACCAGTTGTCAATGCTGCCAAGGCGCTATCTGCTGAAGCATAAGACGAAGCAGTAATACCAAGCAAGAAGAAAATTCCGGCTATAGTTCCGAAGTTGTTCAACGCCAAGGTTGGGAATACATGGTCCGTCTTTACATTCTCACCTGCCATCGGTAAATCGACTCCTTTCGCTGCGGCATACACGTACAAAGCCCCCCCCAATAAAAGAAACAAGAAGTTGGTCACCACCAAGATTGTGGTAAATGAATACATGTTTTTTTGCGCGTCACCGATTGACTTGCAGGTCAAATTCTTCTGCATCAAATCCTGATCGAGTCCTGTCATCGCAATAGCCAAAAACATTCCGCCAAAAAATTGTTTTGGAAAGAAGAGTTTGGAGTTAGGATCATCGAAGAAGAAAATTTGTGTCATCGAACCGCCTGACGTTGTTTTTGTCTGACTAATCATCTTGTACAAACCTGAAAAGTCTACATGTAGCACATTGGCAATAATAATCGTACAAATCACCACCGCACTGACAAGAAATAGTGTTTGAAAGGTATCGGTATAGACAATCGTTTTGATTCCTCCTTTAAACGTATAGACCCAAATCAAAGCAATTGTTATTACGGCCGTAAGCCAATACGGCACGTTCAAATCCTCAAAAAGGAATAGTTGAAGGACAATTGTTGCTAGATAAAGGCGTGTCGCAGATCCAAGTGTACGAGAAAGAATAAAAAATGCTGCTCCTGTCTTGTAGGAAACCACTCCAAATCGATCCTTTAGGTATTCGTAAATGGAGGTGACATTCAATCGATAATAGAGTGGCATGAGCACTTGAGCAATGACTATGTAACCAATGACATAACCAAGAACAATTTGGAAATAGGCCATTCCTTCGGTGAGCACCTTTCCTGGGACAGAGATGAATGTTACTCCAGAAAGTGAGGCACCAATCATTCCAAAAGCCACCAAATACCAAGGACTTTGTTTGTTTCCTGTAAAAAAAGACTCCGTATCTGCATTTCTTGATGTGATCCAAGAGATGAAGATCAACACAGAGAAATACGCAATTAAGACGGCAAGAATGATGGATGTACTCATTGAATCAATTGTGCAGATGAAGTTAGTATTAAAAATCAATCACATGAGCATGACCACATGCGTTCTTTTGTCAAAGGTAATTTTATCTTTGCAAAAAAGACAACAACATGGATGCCTTGCTTCAGATTGCATTGATCATTTTCCCAGCGGGAGGTGTACTACTGACTACGATTTTCTTCCTTCGCCGAGAAACAGCGAAAGAACTTCGTTCAGCACAAATTGAATTAAAAAAACAACGTCAAGAGTACTTCCTACCTAGTCGTGTAGAAGCATACCAACGCGCTGTACTTTTAATGGAGCGCATCCACCCGAACAGTTTGGTTATGCGTTTACATAATCCTGGATTGCCTGCACGTGCACTTCAAGCTGACTTTTTGAAGGCTATTCGTGAAGAATACGACCACAATGTCGCACAGCAATTGTTCGTATCACCTCAAGGATGGCAGATGGTAAAAAACTCAAAAGAGGAAACCATTAAAATCATCAATATTGCTGGAAATCAAATGACTGCCACATCAACGGGCATGGACTTGTCAGCAAAGATTTTTGAAATTGTCGCTGAGATTGGTGAGCTACCTAGTGAAATCACCGTAAACTATCTGAAAGGCGAACTTCAAGGATTGTTCTGAACTAGGTCATCCGAACAATGATGTCATCAATTTCAATGAGGTCTCCAGGAATTAACTTTGCCCGTTTTCTGTATTCAATCTCTCCATTTCGCGTAACCTCGCCTCCTTCAACAATATGCTTGGCGTGTCCTCCGGTTTCTGCAATTCCTAATGCTTTGAGC
>Ga0315908_10003848_pt1 | contig 10890 bp, 4 predicted proteins | sample LakEriMetagenome_12_FD_203520 | JGI IMG/M metagenome (GOLD analysis project Ga0315908, IMG submission 203520) | Freshwater fungal communities from buoy surface, Lake Erie, Ohio, United States - Buoy 4 MA124 | ecosystem: Environmental > Aquatic > Freshwater > Lake > Lake biofilm | place: USA...
AATATATAATAATAAATATAAATATAGGTTTCATAGCTTCAATATTAGGGATATAAACAGCGGGTGTAAACTTCGGAACTCATCTGCAATTACAAGGAAGAGCATATTATGATGTGAATATTTATATTAGCTTCTTAGCTTTGAATGGTTAATCTTTCGCTATTGCCTTTAGATATCTGGATGCTTTCAATTATTATGCTGTAGAATTTAGTAGGGGAGATCTATTGAACAAAGGATATAAAAGATTTATCAAGGTTACTGATGGAAAATATCAAGTATTATAGGAAATATCTGATGGAGGATTCTTATAAAATATCTGGCATAATGTAGCTATCATTGTTAAGGGTAATAATTCATTTTTAATAAATATTCATTTTTAATAACATCAATATAATAATAATATAAAAAAAAATAATTAAAAAATAATATAAAAATAATAATAAAAAATTAATAAAATAATAATTACACAACAATATAAAAATAAAGGCTCTGAATTCGAACTGAGATTTTAATAAGAGTCAAAGAAATGGGAATTTAGTTATCAAAAGATGCCATTAGTTTTAGAAACTTCAAACTCAGCTTTAAGTTAAGGAACAGTGGCTTTGCTAAATAATGGAAATCAAGGAATAATTTTCGATGATATTTTCTTCGATTCTTAAGAATGTCTTAATTTCATCAAACCTGAAGATAAAACTATACATGATAGTCCTGCTTGTTTTCGGTATACCGAAAAATGTTTTGGAGAATTCGCGTAAATTATTTATTCTTTATTTTTAAGTTATAAATAATATGATCATGAAGATGCTGAATAGGTTGGAAATTGGACATGCAAAAAAAATCATGATGGTGTTTATGGAGGCCTTATATAATCAGAAATACCTTTTACTAATGATGAATTATAAGTACCTAGTTTGATTTATTTCAAATAAAATAAGGTATAATAACTCAATATATTTATTTATTATCTATTTATTATTATTTATTATCAGTTTATTACTATTAATTATTAATTATTATTAGTGGATGTAAGAAGGTACAATAATGCTATAATTCATGGGCTAAAATGATGGTTATATAGGTCTAGCATTCCATTTTCATTCCCCTGAAAATTTCTATGTATTTGAAATATTTAGCGATTCAAATAAAAAGTGCAGACTAAGATAAGCAAGTCCAAGAGGAAAATACAAAATAATAGAAGAAGTAAAAGATCACTGTTTCTATACCAAAAAATAAATGCACTAACTAATTCTGAGAAGAATAGGAAGTGAATTATTAGTATATATTAGTAAAACTGATATAAAAAAGATGGAATTCGTATATAAAAAGAATATCGAATGGGGACTAGAAAAAGGATAATTTGGATTGACAGTTTTCAAAACCAAAGCAGAATTCTAAAAGATTATTGTTTAGCCAAACGATGACTTAGATATGGAGTTGCCAAGCGAATTAATAAAATCTAATGTAGACGCAACAGCAGAAGGGTTAAATGATGAAAATGAAGATGCAACAGCTTAAGGATTAAATGATGATGAAGAAAACAAAAAGAAAGGAGAAAAAAATGGAGATATTGACTCTTAAAAAGCAAAAGATTAGGATAAAAAAGATGAAGATGATTTTGATATTGGAGGAGCTTCAAGTAAAAAAAAAGGACAAATAAAACAAAGAACTTGTTTAGATAATCACGAGAAAAGATAAAAAGAGAAATTTTGTATAGATAGATACCAAGGAGAAGCTAAAAGTGTGGATTACTGCATGATAAATTATTGTGAGAGTTGTTGCTAAGATTTGCATAAAGATGATATAGTTAAGCAAAAGTAGTGTCATACTAAATGCAATGGAGTACAATAGGCTTAAGCTACTACCATTTGGGGCTTGTGTATAGACAGTCCTCAAGTTACTGGAAGCATTTATCCTGTTTGTGATGAAATTAATAAGGATGATGATAAGATTCTTAATTTTAAATGTTAGACTAGGTATTATTTATTTTTATATTTTTTAAAGGATGTGTCAGACTTGCTGTGCTATGGCTAATGCTGTATTTTAAATTGATGTTGTAAATGAGGATGTACTTTAATGTATTACTTAATGTGAAGACAGATATTTAATAAATCAAATGGTTAAAATTACATAAAATCATTGAAATTATCTTATTATTTTATTTTCATTTTATCATATTATAATAATATTTTTAATTGAAATTAATTTTATTATCAAATATTTTCTTAATTAATTTAATCAATATAATTTATATTATAATTTTTTTAGTAATTATTTTAGTAATTTTTTTTTGTAATTTTAATTAAGTAATTTTTTTAGTAATTTTTTTGTAATTTTTTTGAGTAATTTTCATTTTTTTGAAAAATTATTAGGAATTTTTTTATTTTTTAAGTAATTTAAAACTAATTTTCATTTTTTTGAAAAATTATCAGGAATTGTTTTTTATTATTTTTTTTAGTAATTTTTTACTAATTTTCATTTTTTTGAAAAATTATCGGGCTTTTTTTTCTATTGCTAAACGGCTTATTTTCTAAGACTTTTTTTCTATTGACTAAAATGCTTTTTTTCTATTGACGAACGGCTTATTTATTTATATATTATATTAACTAAATCAAGATTTAGTAACCTTTAAATTTAAATTAAGACAATACTATAATGAATTTTTTATATCCAATTATAAATTTTAATATTCATGAATTAATTTGAAAAAATTTGAAAGAATTTGAATAATGGAATTTTATTAAAAAATATTCAAATTTTTTTGAATAAAATGAATATTAAATATTTACTAATAATTTTAGAACTTCTTACAGTTGAAAAAATTTTAATTAATAATTGGTTATTTTATCTATTACACTTAAGATAATAATTGAAAAAATAAAAATAAATAAAATACCTAAAATTTTTTCAAATAAATAGATTCTTTTTAATTTATAAGCCTATTGAAACTGTTAATATAAAAAATTTACAACTATTTTTTTCTATTTTAATTCTATTATTGAATAACATAAATAATCTTACAAAAATAATAATTAGGTATTTTAAATAGATTTCCAAAAATAATTAGATTAAAAAATAGAATTATTAATAAGAATAAAATATTTAATTGTAAAAATAGAATTATTTAACATTTATACATATGAAATAGGTTAATTAATAAAATAATCAAAATTTAAAATAATTGTAAATTATCTAATCTCAAATAAAATATTTATGATATTGATTATAATCTAACATTTATATCATACTTTTATATTTTAGATATAATATAAAATTATTGAAATAAATAATAAATTAAAATCTGACTAATTTAGTGAGAAGAAAGTGTATATATATAAGGTTTTAATAAATTAATAATTAATAAATGGAATAGATTTAAATCGTAAGTGAAAATTAAAGTAAAATATAAAAGGAGTTCATTAGTTTTATTGATCAACTAAAATAAAATACAAATATTGTAAAAAATTTAAGTTAGATTTGTAATTAATTTTAAGATAATCTACAAAATCTAGTTAACACATTTTATAATAATAATTAAAAAGGTAAAAATGATTTAGGTTTGATTAATAATTAGTATATTATTTTAATACAAAAAATATAAGAATTTTTTCAATAAATAAGTAATAAATTAATTTAAGATTATCACAAATAAAAATAAAACATTTAAATAACTAAATAATTTAATAATTAATTTTAATAAGCTTTTAATTCTCAAATTAAATATATTAATAGCTTAGCATTTTGTTAAAATAAACAGATTTAAAATTTTAATTTAGATTAAAAGTCAAAATCCTTATTGTTAAAACAGGAAAATTTAAAAGAATATTCTCAAGAAAGTGAAATTGAAATAGGATTAAATTATACCTAGTAAATAGAAGACAGATTATAAATAGATTATTAACATTAATAATTAATATAAAGTTAAATTAAATGTATATAAAATTTAAAAACATAATATGAATCAATTCAAAAAGAAGCATATTAAAATCTTAATTATATTTAATAACACTTTAATTAAATTATATTTACATATTAATAAGAATAATATTAAATACAATTACAATTACAATAAAAATTTAGCAATATCAATAGCTACATTGATAGTAAAAATAATAATTAAGAACATAGTTTTAGCAATTTTAATTAATTTGCAATTAGTTAATAACAACTAACAAACTAAAATAAATTAATTTAGAAAAGCCTTGCATCCTTTAACAATCAATAAAATAAAAGTATAACTACAAAATGTACATCAGATTTTGCAACAAACTATTAATAGTCTAATAATAATTTTTTAATAAACAACGATTATAATAATTAATTAATAAGTAAATAAAAAAATAATAATTATTTTAATAATTGTAAAAATTATAAAAATATTAATTTTTATAATTTTTTTAATATTTAGGAATTAATCAGAATAAAATTATCAAAAAAATTTGTTAAAACAATAAATCAGAAAATAATATTATTTTGGAAAATCAATAACCTTAAGAGATTTAGATGACAAGCAAATTTTAAAATAATAGAGAATAATAAGAACTTTAAAATGAAAAAATAACTAAATATTAAAAAAATAATTATTAGAATAATAAAAATGATATTTAGGATGGAGAACTTATAGAGAATTATGTATAAAAAGATATTTAAAGATAAAAAAATAAGCTTGTTTTATAAGAAATTCCAATGAATAATTTTAATGTTTCGAAAGAATTAAGTGATAATATTTCTCCCAATTCTGATAATAATAATTAAATATTAATAAGTAATAAATACAATAAAAAATGTAATTAAGAATCTACACTAAATGACAGGTTTATATAATTTCATATTATTAGAAGTAAAACATAATTTAGTAAATTAAACTTAACTAAAATTACAAATAAAAATGAAAACATGAATTCTAATTATTAAAATGATAATATTAATATAATTGAAGAATAAGAAAACTAGATAATTATAAATAGCGAGAGATCAAATTATGAATAAATTCAGTAGATTTTTGGAAATATCAAAATAAATAAAGAGACATCTATCAAATTTAACTGATCTATGTTATTAACATTAATAATATTATAATTTATATATTTTATAATAAATGATAATGATTTAAAATAAATTTATTTGCTATTTAAAAAAGCTATACATTTTAGCAAAATATCACCGTAAAAAATCTATTTCATTTTTAACACTTTTATTTTTGGCTTATATTTATAAAACTAAAAAATACAAGATATTTTTAAAAAAAAGCCTAGAAATATTATAATAAAAAATTATGAAATCAATTTAAGACAATATTGAAATGAATGGAAAATATCAATAGGAGTTTGAAATTATGAGAAGAATAAATAAAAATACTTAATTTAATAATGAAAAAGAATTTTAAATAATTTAAGAAATATTTTAAATGGAATTCATTTAAAAATAAATATAAGACAAAAATACAGATAAAAATTTAAAATAGTAATTATGGAATTAATATAAAAATTAGGTGATTAATTTTTGTTACTTAATTTTATTGCAATATAAAAATATAGAATATATCATTTATTTAAAATAATTAATACCACAAATTATTATTAAAGATAAAATATAAAATAAAATATCAATAAATTAAAATGATGAAATTATTATAAACTAATCTTAGCATTTAATCGATATTATTATAAAATAAATCATAAAAAAATTTAATGATAAATTTTAAAAGCTCCAATAAAAAGATAAAGATGAGTTAAATTTTTCTAAAAATATAAACTATACTAATATTAAAAAATTATTACAATAATATCAAACTAAATTTATTAAAATTTATTCAAAAAATGATCAATTGAAAAATAAAACTTATAATGAGAAATAATAAAATTTATTAGAACTTTTAAAAATTAAATTATTTGAAAATTTAAAATCTTTATTTGTTTAAAAATAAATTATAAATGTAATTAAATTTTAAATTTATATAAGAGTATTAAATTTGAATTATATAATATAAAATTTATTAAAAAAATAATTTTAAAATAAATATAAGATTGTAAAAGTGATATTGATAACAATATTTTAAATATTTTATATGATATTATTAATAGTCAAAACTTCTAATATTATAGTTATGTTTCAATTGATTTCATGTCTTAAAAACTATTTAATAGATTAGAATATTATTTTATTAAAACAAAAAAAAGTTAAGAAATGAATTTAGCTTTGTATTTAATTCTTATTTAAAAAATCATTAAAGAAGAATTTATTGAATTGCAAAGTGAAAAAAATAATAATAATTTTTATAAAAGTATTTTAAAATAAAACTATCATTTGATATTGGAAAATTAAAATGATTTAACAAAATAAATAGAATAACAAGACATTTAAGAATAAAAAAATTAGCTAACTGAAAATGAAAATAATTAATTTGACTTATAAGTTTTGATAGAATTTTAATTATTTTAACAAATGAACGATTAAAAAGCTTAAATGAGCAGAAATTTTTTTTTAAGCCAAAACATCTTAAATATTGTCCAAAATAACAAATTAGAATAAGCAAGAAAAGAAAATAATAATAATAACACTTAAGAAGATAATATATTAATGGAATTATTTAATTAAGTTTGATATTCTATTTTAAATTATAAATAATATAAAAAAAGATAATTATAATTTAAAAATTAAGTATAATTTTTATTAATAAGTCGCAAGCAGATTTTTTATGGATTTATCAATAAAAATAATTAAATTAATTAAAAAAAAAGGCATATTATTAAAAATTTATAGATAAAAATAAGAATTAATTATTAAGTTTATTAGAAAAAAATAAACTCATAATAAATTACACATACTGAATAATTTTTCACAGCAACTTTTATTGGAATCTTATTAAATCTAATTTTAAATATTTTTTTCCTTATTCTTTTTGCGCAAAGCCAACCTTAAAGCCATTTCTAAGCACTTTTAAATATTAGTATTAAACTTAGCACTCGTTTCAATTAGTTCAATCTTAAACTATTCCTTTATTTATTTTAATTTTTCTTCAGTAACATCCTCATGTCTTGGCAGATCCGATTTATTACCTACCAATAAAGCAGGAATTACTTTCTAAAAATAATTATATAAATAAATTTTAGTTATTATATAATTTAATATTTTTATCATAATATTTATCATTAATATAATATTATTATTCTTTATTATCATTTATTAATATTATACAGATTTTTCATTTATTATTTGAATCTTTTTTAGTATTTGTTCAGTTTCATTAAGAGTGTAGTCGTTATCAAGACTATAAACTACCAAAAATGAGTCTCCTTATCTAATCCAGTCATCATAAACGGCTTGGAAATCTTCTTAACCACCTGTATCTAATAATTCTACCACTCCTTCTTCTTATTTTTACTAATGGTTAGTTATTTAGAATTTTTTGTAATAGGCTTGTTTTACTGAAGGATCATAAAATTCGCTGAATTAATTGTTTATATATCTGTTTGTAATAGATGTTTTACCTACTGCAGCTGGACCCAGTAACACGATTTTAAAATCTGCTGTTTGAAATTATTTATTTGCATCCATTTATTTAAAGTTTATTGTGCTTTTATTAATTATATTTAATTTAATTTATATTTATATAACTCTATTTTTATAATATTCTATTCAATATTTATTTAATTAAAAAAATAATAAATCATTAGCTAGTTTTTTCATTTTCTCTTTCACTTTATATTTTTATTATACTATTTTTATTATTTGCTTTATCTTCTTCTAAAATTTTCAAATCATAATCTCCTTTACTATCAAAAATAATAAAATTATTATTTAATTTAAAATAATTTATCAAATTTATTATGCTCAATTAATAATTGTCTATTACAATATCATAAAGTCTTTCTAAGCAGATAGGACATTTATATTCTTTAAATCTAAATTAATTTATCCAATTAAAAAAATTGCACAAACAAAAACACTAAATATGTTTGCAGAATTTACCTTTTATTGGAATTTTTATTTATTATTAATTTAAAATATCAATAATTTATACTTTCACAAAAACAACTTTATTTTCAAAACAAAAATCAACTATTTATTTTTTAAAAATATCACTATCAATATTATTATTTTTTACACTTTTTCTAATAAATTATTTCGGATTTAATTACTTAACTAAATAAATACCAATTAAAAATAATTAATTTTCCTTAATTTTAAATCTATACTAATTTAAATAATATTAATCTAAATTAAATATTTAAATAAAATTTTTTCCACATTATATTAATTTTTTATCCAAAATTATTTTTTCATCATATCTTTTTTATAAATTAGAAACTGAAGGTAAAGGTTAAAACTAAAATACTATTTATTAATTAATTAGTAACTAGGCAAAATCTGGCCAAGATATTTCTCTGCTATTAATATCTAATTATACACATCTAATTTCTATTTATATATCTATATTATCTTATAATAAATTATAATCCTTTTGAGATATAAAAAATTATTCAGTTTCTGGTATTAAAACTTAAGGTTATTTTAAACAAACCTTAACAATTGATAAAGGATCTAATTTTTTAAGTTAGCATGAATGACATAAAAAACTATTTATTAAGTTTGAATTAGTATTTTCATTTATTTTCAAACAAAATTTATGATATAACTTATTACAATCTTCAGCTGAGCATTAGATTTAAGAATCATTAATATCAGGATAAATCTCTTTGAATTAATATATCTAATTTTCACAATAACAATTTGAATAATTTTTAGCTTGTTTTTATTTTTCATTAGATAAGTAATTATCTTAAAAGTTATTAATTTAATTGTCTTAATTATTCAAATTAAAATTAATTTGATTTAGATAATTATTATCTTAATTTTAATAAATTTAATTATTTAGCCCGCTTATTAATTAAAATTATTTATTAAATTTTTAATTTTAATTTATAATTTAATTATTAATATTATTAAATTAATTATTTTAATTGTAAGATTAAATAATGTTTTGTTAAATCAAATCATTATTTAAACTTAAATTTTAATTTTTATCAATTTAAATATCCTATTAATTTAAATCTTATATTTATTTAACCCAATTTTTTTATTAATTTACCCTATATTATAATTATTATAAATTGTTATTTTTTTATTCTTAATGTTAAAAATTTTATAATTATTATATATAATTACCTTAATTTTTTTTATTTTAAGTTTTATTAATCTTTTTAACTATTAAATTTTATTTTTATATATAAAAATTTTATACATTTTTATCTTTTATTACTGAAAATTATCTATTTTATAAACTATTATCATATAATTGTATTTTATTTTAATTTTCAAAATTTTTTTATTCCTTTAATATTAATTTATTTCAAAATATTTTATAAATTGATTATAATATTTTATTATACTTTAATAATATTTTATATTGTTTTTAATTTATTTTTATTTTAAAATATAAAATTATTTGATTTATATTTGTATTTAATTGTTAATAATAAATAAATTCCTTATGAAAATTTTTCATTAATTTTTATAAGAAATTTAAAATTATTTTAATTTTAATTTATTTTTGTATAGAATATTATATATTTTTACAAATATCAAAATGTAATATAGAAATCTAAAAATAATTTTATCAATACATTTTTAATTTAATTAATATATATATATTTTAATAAATTGAAAAAATTTATAAATAAATAAATATGAATTAAATAGTAACTGAAAATATCTTTACAATTGTATACTTATATATAATTTTACTTCATCTCAATATTTTTCAAATTGATCATAAATTAATGAAGATTTTTATTCTTAATATAAAGATTGATTCATTATTTATTGATACATTTTGTATTAGAATTGTAAATTTAAATTTTGATGTTATTAATAAAATTATTATCCATATTTTCAATAAAAGTTTTATTATAACTTTTATTCATTTGATTATAAATTTTTGTCAAAATTGATTTAATCATTTTATAAAATTTCTTTTTCATCTAAATTAATATTTTTTATTTTACTTTATTTTAGATTATTTTTTAATGATTAATCTTAAAATTTTTGATAAATTTATTAAATTTATACATTAGAATTTTATTCAAGATTATTAGGAACAATTTCATCCTCTTTAATATTATTGATTTATATATTATCATTTTTTTATATCGATTATAAATTGATTTCTTAGGAATCATTTTCATTAACTATTTAATTTTAAAGATACATCTTATAATTTTTAATATTTATATATAAAAAGATTGTTAATATTACTTAATATATATTTATCTGAAAAAAATATATGAATTATATTAAATGATTATTTATTAAAAATGAATTAAATATGAATGAAATAATATTAATCATTATAAAAGTAAGAAAATAGTTAGAGCAATAATATTAATTATTGAGAAAATAAGATTAATCTAATTATTAGTACCAGAATTTCCACTATATCCATTTCCATAATCTGATGATTAAGTAACAGCCAACTCAGTAGCAGCTTTGACAGTAGTAGTATCAGCAACTTCTTCAGAAATAGGCTCATTAACAGTCTCAGAGCTACTAACATCACCAGAACTCTACAAATACTTCAAAAAGCCAGCAACTCCAGTAATAGTATCTCCACATTAATACAACCCAACAGTATTAGTAATCAAAGGAATTCCACATGAAGCCACTCCAGTCACATTTAACTTTGGCTTATACTTTCCATTAGGAGCCCTATTATAGCCCGTTCCATTCCACTTTAACACACCTAATTTAGTAATTAATCCAGCTAAGAATTACTTTACTTCAGGCAAACTAGAATTAATGTTATAAGAGTTTATAACCTAACCCTTATTTTGCACTCCTCCTCTTCCATTCTTGACACTATAAGGTAAAGTTGTAAGATAATCAAACAATCCT
>Ga0315908_10003853_pt1 | contig 10885 bp, 10 predicted proteins | sample LakEriMetagenome_12_FD_203520 | JGI IMG/M metagenome (GOLD analysis project Ga0315908, IMG submission 203520) | Freshwater fungal communities from buoy surface, Lake Erie, Ohio, United States - Buoy 4 MA124 | ecosystem: Environmental > Aquatic > Freshwater > Lake > Lake biofilm | place: USA...
GGCCAGCCTCGGCATCGACTTCCGCGGCGGTGGCCGCGTGGATGTGGTCCTCGCCCCTGGCAAGGACATCCCGGACGGCGAGTTCGACGCGCTCATCAAGCCGCTCAAGCAGCCTGGTGGCAAGGACATCGGCACCCATTACATCCAGCGCAAGAGCGACCCTGCGACCGGTGCCACCAACATCAGCATCCGTTGTGAGGAAGCCAGCGGCCCGGTCATTGATGGCGCCATCAACGCCAAGTGGAAAGAAGGCGCCGTCGCCGGCACCAGCGTCGCCACCGTCGGCTCTATGATCGGCTCCGAAGCAGCGAAGACCTCGCTCGTTGCCATGGTCATCGCACTCATTGCCATCTTCGGCTATCTGATGATGCGCTATGAGTTTTCCTTCGCCCTGGGGGCGATTGTCGCGCTGGCGCATGACGTGCTCATGGTCCCCGGCCTGTGCGTGCTGTTCGGCCAGGAGCTGAACCTCATCCATGTCGGCGCGTTGCTCACCATCGCTGGTTATTCCATCAACGACACCATCGTCGTCTTCGACCGTATCCGTGAAACCATCCAGCGTGGCGGCGGCGGCACCATGCGCGAGATGATGAACGAGGCCATCTGCAAAACGCTCTCACGCACGCTCCTTACTGGCCCCACGGCCCTCGCGCCGATGATCGTGCTGCTCTTCCTCGGCAATCCGGCCATGCTTGAGTTCGCGATGCCTATCACCATCGGCGTGCTGCTCGGCACCTACTCCTCCATCTTCATCGCCTCCCCGCTCGTGCTGTGGTACGCGAAGAAGACTGGCACCAGCCTCAAGCGCCAGGTGCTCGACGCTCAGGTCGAGCAGATGAAGGCCCAGCAGGCCATCGCAGCGGCGGCGGCAGCTGGCGGCAAGATCTGACCGGTCGTCTGCATTTGAGTCGTGGCCCCACAGCATTGCTGTGGGTGAAAGACCAGTGCTGAGGCAGAAGTAAAATTGCAGGCGGACGTTGGCAGACGCTCGATTGTCCGCTACTCTGCCTGCATGATTGCTACCGGAGCCAAACGTGTGCCGCGCCGAAGTGCGGAGGTTTTGCCGTTCATGGAGAATGGCGACATGCTGACGCTCACGGAGTTCTTGCGGCGCTATGACGCCATGCATGATGTGAAAAAAGCCGAACTCATCGAAGGAGTCGTCCATATGCCCTCACCCGTACGCATCGACCAGCACGCCAAACCCGACGGCCTTATCCATACTTGGCTTGGTCTTTATGCAATCGCCAACGACTTGGAGTTCTATCCCAATGCCACTCTGCTCACCGACACCGAAAACTCGTTCCAGCCAGACGCGATCCTGTGTTCCAAGCCTCGCGCTGGCGGGCGTGTGTGGCTGAACAACAAAGGCATGCTCTGCGGTGCTCCTGAGCTGGTCGTCGAAGTCGCCGCCAGCAGCGTCAGCATCGACCTGCGTGACAAGCTCCGCGTTTATCGCCGCAATGGCGTCAGCGAATACATCGTCTGGCGCACCCAGGATCGAGCGGTGGACTGGTTCGTCCTGGAAGACGGCCAGTATGTGAAGCTTGTCCCGGATCGCGGTCAAAAGCTGCGAAGCCGCGTCTTTACCGGGCTGGTGCTGGACGTGAAGGCGCTCTTGAACCACGACGGGTCCAAAGTCATCGCCGCGCTGAAACGGTAGCCTGTGTTGTGTGCCAGCCAGATGGCTGGCACACGTCTTGACCACTCAGGAGTCTCCAGTCACTTATCACTGAACCGTGCCCGGCGTGGGAGCCGGAGTCGCAGGCACAGCAGGCTTCACTTCTTCAACTGGTGTGGCAGGAGCGGGTGACGGCGCTGCGGGACTGGTGGCTGGAGTGCCTGCGGGCGTCGGAGTGGGGCCGTTAGGATCATCAGGAGCCAGCGAAGTGGCAGCAGTCGCCGCCGCCGCTGCATCCTCTAGCTTCTTCTTGGCCGCGGCGTATTTCGCAGCGTTGTCCTTGGCCTTCGCGGCGGACTGAGCCAGATACGTTTTATAATCTGGGCCGTTGCCGGTGATCGATACTGGCGTGCCCACGGAAGTGTGGGCAAACAAGATGGGGGCCATCTTCGAAGGCAGGCGGATGCAGCCGTGCGAGGCACGGCGGCCAGGCTTTGAAATCAGGCCGATGTGCATGCCCACGCCGTCTCCGGTGAGGCGCATGAAGTATTTCATCGGCGCAGCGATAAATTTACCACCTGCGGGCAGCACATCACGCCCCTGCTTGAAATCAGAGTTCACCAGCTTGCCACCGACGTCATAGCCCTTGCCGTAGAGGTTGGAGACCTTGTCCTTCACCTTCTCCAGGATTTTGAACTCGCCCGTCGGCGTCGGGTAGCTGATGATGCCGCTGGCCACATACGTCCACCCGACGACTTCGTCACCGTGGTAAAGCGTGGCGCGCTGCGTATCCACATTGATGCGGATGTGGGTGATCGCCTTGTCACCACCGGTCCACTCGCCCGGATACTTCCACACTTCCTTCACCGGTTCTGGCGGCGGAGCCGGCGGCTTTTTTTGTACATTCTGGCAGGAGGCCAGCAGCACCGCGCCAATGAGCAGGGTGGCGCGTGTCAGGGTGAGGGGAAGGTTTGATTTCACAGTCGCGGATTCTAAGGGGACTGCCACATCCCCTCAAGTCGCTGGTGGGACAATCTTTTCAGCCCAGATTGAACAATTCCGCCGGTGAAGAAAGAAGCACATCCGCTCCGCACTCGATCAGCTCCGCCTCGCTGCGGAATCCCCAGCGCACACCGACCGCCCGCATGCCGCTGCTTTGCGCAAACTGCATGTCGATGCCCGAATCCCCCACATAGGCCATTTCATCCGTCCTCAGGCCCAGAAACGTCGCCATTTCATGCGCACCATCAGGCGCTGGCTTGCGCGGCACCTCCGTGCGCTGGCCCAGGATGTGATCAAACACGTCCGCACCAAAAAAATGCTCCGTCATCGGCACCGTGAAGCGGTGCGCCTTGTTCGAGATCACGCCCAGCTTCATTCCACGCGCTTGCAATGTCTTCAGCATCTCCACGATGCCGGGATACGGTCGCGTCTGCGCATTCCAGAGCGTGTCGTAATGCGCCCGGTATTCTTCCACGCAAACCTTGATCAGCGCCTCGTTCCTCGCGTCTGGCGGCAGCGCCCGTTCCACGAGTTTCTCCATGCCATCCCCCACCATCTGCTTGAACACTTCTTGTTGGCAGCGCGGGTAGCCGCGCGCATCCAGCATCCGGTTGATCGACTCCGCGATGTCTGCGAGCGAGTCGATCAAAGTGCCGTCGAGGTCGAAGATGAAGGCTTTGGGGGCGGGCATCGTTCTCAGTGGCAGGGGTTGGTAACCGCATCAAGCTTCCTGTCACCGCCGCTGCATGTTTATTGTTATTTGAGATCAAAGTGAGCAAAAATGGACAAGATGAATGAGCGCACCCGCACCATGCGCCTCTACATCAACGGCGGCTGGCAGAACTTCGACGTCCACATCGACGACGTCCGGCTTTACGCTCGGGCGCTCTCGCCCGAAGAAGTCCGCCACTTGTATCAGCAGCCCTGGAAGTGAACTCTCTGGCGTGATTTGAAGTTGGCAGAATCGGTCTGAGATGCTTGGTGAATCATGCTCACTGACTACCACACGCACACCCCCCTCTGCCTGCATGCTGAGGGGAATCCGGTCGATTATGCGCGGCATGCGCAGAAGATCGGACTCGCGGAGATCGGCCTGTCGGACCACAACCCCATGCCAGCGCACTACGACGACTGGCGCATGCCGCTCTCCGACCTGCCCCGCTACTTTGAGCTCGTGCAGGAGGCCCGCGAGGCGCTGCCGGACTTCCCCATCCGCCTCGCCCTCGAGTGCGACCACATCGAGGGCTACCAGAAGTGGATCGACGAGACCGCCGCCATGGCCGACTGGGACTACCTCATCGGCAGCGTGCATTACATCCACGACGGCATTGCCGTGGACGATCCGAAGCACGTCTCCCGCTGGAAATCCGCCACCGACATCGAGCACATGTGGGGCATGTACTGGAAACTCTACGAGCAGATGATCCGCACACGGCAGTTCGACTTCCACGCGCACCCCGATCTCGCCAAACGCTTCGGTCTGCGCCCGGAAGGAGACTTGCGCCGCTACTACGAGCCGGTGATTCAGGCTTTGGTGGACACGAACGGCATCCTCGAAGTCAGCACCGCCGGCCTGCGCAAAGACGTGCGCGAGATCTACCCCGCGCGGGAGATGCTGGAGATGGCCTTCGCTGCGAAAGTCCCCATCGTGATCAATTCAGACGCCCATGTGCCCACCGACGTCGGTGTGGACTTTGACAAGGCGCTCGACCTCGTTCGCGGTATCGGCTACACAACGACCGTGCAGTTTGAAAAACGTCAGCGGAAGAGCGTGCCGTTGCCCGCAGACCTCCGCGCTGCCTAAACAGCCTCCCCCCGCCTCGTGAAACAGGCTGCCAGCCTGTGCGGGAAGCCCCCAGTCGCTCTGTGAACGGCCTTAAAACTGCGGAATCCACGCCCCAGCCCTTTCCCTGGCCTTCGCCATCTCGGATCACCCCTGAGTAGACACCGCGGAAGGCGACCGATTTGCAGGAGTTCTTGGAAAGCCTCCTGACGCTGGGCCGAGCGCGGCAGGAGGGTGGGCGGTTTAGGCCTAGGAGCGCGGGCCTCCGAGCCCGCAGCACTCCGCAAGCCCGCAGCGCTCTTTTCGTCCAACCAACTGCCGCTAGACTGAGGCTGCTCATCCAGCTGGCGGTGTGGAAGAGGACTTCCACGCGGCCACCGCGCACGACCCGCTGCGGACTCGGAGGTCCGCGCGCCGGGGGCGCATTGTTGACAGGACGCGTCTTTTTGCTTGCGACTTGATCGGGGAGTTTGTTTCATCGCGGCATGAGCCAGCCGCCGAAACCGCGCCGCGCCGGGCCACCGCATCGCTCCGAGGTGCGGCGGGTGGTAGAACGGCAGCGGCAGGTGTCGGCCAAGCTGACGCGGGAGGAGCAGATGGCTGGGTTTCATGGCTGGAACGAGCGCGGTTATGTCCCGCATCGCGATGAACCCGGCCTGACGCAGTTTGTGACCTTTCGACTGGCGGATAGCGTGCCCGCCGAGCTGCGCGAGGTGTGGGAGAAGCTGCTCGCCATCGAAGACGATCGCGAGCGCCGCACGCAGATCGAAGCCTGGTTGGATCTCGGTCATGGAGCCTGCTATCTGAAGGACGAGCGTGTGGCGCAGATCGTGGCGTCGGCGTTTCGACATTTTGATGGCAGCCGCTACCGGCTGCTGGCCTGGACGATCATGCCGAATCATGCGCATGTGCTGTTTGAAGCCAATGAGGTGCCGATGGCGGAGATCGTGCGGAGCTGGAAACAATTCACGGCCCGCCAGGCGAACACGCTCCTGGGACGCACCGGCCCTTTCTGGCAGGCGGATTACTGGGACACCTACATGCGTGATGCGGAGCACGAGGAACGCACGATCCGCTACATCCGGCACAATCCTGTGAAAGCCGGCCTAGTGGCCGACTGGAAGGCCTGGCCCTGGACCTATGTGCGAGCTGAAGCCTAAGGAGTGCGGGCCTCCGAGCCCGCAGCACTCTTTTCGTCCAACCCACTGCCGCCACACTTGAGGCTGCTCATCCTGCTGGCGGTGTGGAAGAGGACTTCCATGCTGTAACCGCGCACGACCCGCTGCGGACTCGGAGGTCCGCGCGCCACGAGCCTTCCTGAATGGACACCGCTGAGAAAAACTCACGGAGTTCTTTTCTGAACGTGAGGCATCTTTCTCAGGAGCACCTGAACTCATGAACGCTTGATGGTGGGACAGAGTGTAACTTCCAGCAGATTGGCTTCTGAAAGAATCTGGTGGAGCTTTTCTGAGTTTCTGGTCGTCCGCCGAAGTTAGCCAGGAGCGAGCGAGTGCCTCGAAAGGTCCAGACTGGGAACGGCTTCAAGAGAACTCCTTGCACCCGGGCTGACGCGGCGCAGGAATGGCGCAAGTCGCTATTCCCATGATCCTCCGCGCCCGCCAGCATGTCATCGAGTTTCCCCGCCGCCCGCTGGTGATGGGGATCGTGAACATCAACGACGACTCGTTTTGCGGGGATGGCACGCTCGACCCCGCGCAGGCCTTCGCGCAGGCGGAGCAGCAGCTTCGGGAAGGCGCGGACATCATCGACATCGGCGCGGAGAGCGCCCGCACGAACCGCGGAGCGATCAGCGTGAGAGAGGAGATCGAGCGTCTGCTGCCGTTCATCGCGAAGTGGCCGGAACTGAAGGCGCACTTCAATTCGCCGCTGCTTTCCATCAACACCTGGCGCAGCGATGTCATCGCCGAGGTGCTGCCGCAGGGCGGGGACATCATCAATGACATCAGCGGCCTGCCGGACGCCTTCAATGCGAAGCTCTGCGCCGAGCACAACGCGGCGCTGCTCATCATGCACAGCATCGGCCAGCCGAAGGTGCCGCACACGCATGTGAAGCATGACGACATCATGGCCACGCTGGATCATTTCTTCGAGCAACGCCTCGTGATGGCAGAAAGCGTCGGTCTGCCACGTGAGAACATCCTTCTCGATCCCGGCATCGACTTCGCGAAGCAGCGGGATGATAACCTGATGATCTACCGCGAATTGGAGCGGCTTCACCGCTTCGGCCGGCCGGTGTTGCTGCCCGTCTCACGCAAAACGGTCATCGGCGATGTGCTCGGGGTGCCAGCACTGGAACGAGATCCGGGAACCGTCGCCTGCATCTCCGCTGGCATGAGCCGTGGGGCGCAGATCTTCCGCGTTCACCACGTGAAGGCCGCCGTGCAGGCGGTGAAGATGCTGTGGGCTGTGCAAAAAGGCAGCTGAGTGCTCAGCGTAGCACTTCGCCCTGGGTCACATCACCTCGGTCATCCAGCGCCATGATCTGATTGATCGTTTTGAAGCGCCCCTGGTCCTCGAAGGTCCAGACCACTTTCTTGTCAGGCGTGATCTCGAAGAACTGCGGCTGCTCGCCGAGGTGACCGTGACCGAGGTAGTTGGCGAAGATCGTGTTGCCATTCGGCAGCCGGTGGCAGCCGGCCATGAGACGCAGCGTGTTGCCGGGAAGGTCGTTTTCATGGAGTTCCCACACGGTTTTGCCCGCAGGATCGACTTCCACCACTTTGTGGCCGTCGCCGCAGGTGATGAGCAGGTTTTTATTCGGCAAGGGGACGACTGCATGCGGATCTCCAGCCACCGGCACTTCGCGCAGCACTTGGCCGTCGGCATCAAGTTCGACGATTTTGCCTTCGCCTTTGAAGCAGACGAAGTAGTGGCCGTCAGCTGTCTTGCGGGTGCCGCGGAACTGATTGTGGAGCTTCACGGAGGCGGCGGTGACGAGTTTGATCTCCTTGGCGATCTTGCCCGCGCGATCGACCTCAATGATGCGGCTGGTGCCGCACTCCACGATCAGCACGTTGCCATCCGGCAGCGGTTGGCAGGCGTGGCACTCGACTTTTTTGGGAGCCTTGTATTCCCAGACGATTTTCTGATCCCGCGTCACTTCCTTGGCACCGCCCACATAGGCGAAGAGGATGTTTCCGTTCGGCATCTGCCAGCAATCCTGCGGATTTTTGGCTTCCACCTGCCATTGAATTTCACCTGTGGCGGAGAGGATGGTGACACGTCCACCACCGTAATCACAGCAAAGGATCGGGCGTGCGGCCTGGAGGCTGCCTGCAGACCACACGCTGAAAACGACGGCGAGCAGAAGGGAAGGCAGCTTCATGACGATCAGGCCACGTCTTCTTTTTTCTCCTCTAGCTCAGTGGCAGGTGCCACAGTCTCTTCCGCAGCGTCTGGGGTGGTTTCAGCGGCGGTAGAATCCTCGACCTCTTCCTGCACCGGCTCCTCAGTCGCAGGAGTGACTTCTTCACTCGAAGTCTCTTCTGTCGGTGGCTCTGCCAGAATCTCAGCCGTGGTTTCAGCGGTCGGAGTTTCTTCCGCTTCATCCTTCACCGGCTCTTCAGCCTCAGCAGCGGCTTCTTCGACGACTTCGGTGGTCGTTTCAGGCGCAGACTCTTCCGCTTTGGCGGTTTCAGCAGCGGCTTTGCCTTTCTTCGCAGCTGGGGTCTGTGGGGACTCACCCTGCACGCCGAGGAAGACCATGCCGTCGCTGTATTCGATGACGTAGCCTTCGTTCGCCAGCCAGCGGATGTCCTTGATGACGCCGAGCTGCGCCTCCGTCGGCTGTCTCGGCGCTTTGGGATCAGCACCATCCATCGGCGGTGGTGAAGGCATGATGGCTTCGACGAGTGCCTGCATCGTTAGGCCGTGGTTCTTCTTCAAAATTTCCACGATGTCCGCCAGACGGTCAGAGAAGACCATGCCGTTTTCGACGGCGCGTGGCTTCACGCGGCTCACGAATTGCTTGCCTGCACGGCGCTTGAAGAGCTTCAGGCCACGGCGTTCGAGACCGGCTCCGAGCTTCTGTGAGATTTCAAAGAGATGCTTCCGTGCGGCGTCCACCGATTGGCGCAGCATGATGAAGAACACGTGCGCAAGCTTCTGCTTGTCCACGTTGCCCTGCACCGAGGCGTCACGCACTTCGATGACTGCGTCGTTGCCGAAAGTGCGGCGGAAATGCGCTTCCATGTCGGCGCGGGAGTTTAGCGCCACGGGTTCGCTGCCTTCCGCTACCTCGCCCTTCAGGCACACCCAGCGGCGGCCTTTGCTCATGTTTTCTTTCCATTTGGCGACGAGCTCAGGATTCGCTTCCACGCGGATGCGGCGCTTGTAGTCCTCCAGGGACATGTTGGAAAAACGCTCGCGATGCAGGCGGATGACGCCGGTTTGATAGCTGTGATGGCTCGGCGGGGCGATGATCTCGCCGCTGAAGCCGCACACCGCCACGGAGGCGAACTCGCCCTTCGGTGCCTCAAGCTCAATGTCCTCGACCTGGTAAAACTCACCCAGTGCCGCACTGCGCAGGACATGATTCAGCGCTTCGTCACGCGTGAGAAAGAGGCTGCCGTCCGCTGGGACATGGTAGAACCCACTGGGCCGCTCTTCCGCGCAGCGGAAGCGCACCATGAAGCGGTCTCCACCTGCCAGCACGAGACGCGAGGCATCAAACATGCTGAAGGCGTGGCCGGTCTGGCGCACATGCGCGGCCAGCGCGTCCACCGCCTTGTCTTCTGGGAAAATCGTGATTTGCACGTCCTTGGGGATCTCTGCCCACTCACGTTGCGGCGGGGCACTACGGTCACGATCTCCAAAACGACGTGGCGGACCGCGTCGGTCATCCCCATCACGGCGTGGGGGGCCGCCTTCACCACGCGGGCGGAATCCGCCGCCACCGGCTGGACGTGGGCCGCCCGGGCCATCACGACGCGGCGGAGGTCCGCCACTGCGGCCACGATCGCCAAAACCACCGCCACCCCCGCGCCGATCATCACGGCCTCCGCGTTGCGGACGGTCCTCCGCGTCGGCGTAGCGCTGCTTGATCTTGTCTTCTTTTCCGAATTCGCCCACCCATGCAGGCATCAATTTCAGATCGGAAAGGTCCACCAGCCCGCTGTTGAGTTGCGGCTGGTTGTCGGTGCTGGCTTCGGTTTCGGTCATACGGTCAGTCTGGAAGGGGCCGCGACTATGCCCGGAATCGCCGTTGTCGCCAGTTTTGTTCGTGTAGCGTTTTCTTAGCCTGAAGCTATGTGAATAACCGTCATGCCTGCCGCCCCAATCACTTTTTTCAACCGCCTGACCCAGCGCATCGAGAACGAGGCGGTGTATGGGGAGGGCTTTTTGCGCTTCACCTATGAAAACCCGCTCGGTGCCCTGCCTCTGCATGCGCTGGTGAAACGCGCCGCTTTTTCACGCTGGTACGGCAGCCGCATGGATGCTCCCGCGAGTCGGGCCAAGGTCGCCCCATTCCTGGTCACGTATGGCGTGGATACCCACGAATTCACCGACGCGCCGGATTCCTTCCGCACCTTCAACGAGTTCTTTTATCGCAAACTCAAGCCCCAGGCACGCCTCATCGCTGCCGGTGAAAACGAGATCGCCTTTCCCGCGGACGGTCGTCATCTCGTGCTGCCAGACATCGCGGCCTGCGGCGATTTTTTCATCAAAGGCACCCGTTTCGATCTCGCCGCGTTGCTGGGGGATGCCGCACTGGCCCAACGCTTCGCTCATGGCAGCCTGCTCATCTCGCGTTTGTGCCCGGTGGACTACCACCGCTTTCATTTCCCGTTTTCGGGCCTCCCCGGCACCGCCAAACAGATCAACGGCCCGCTCTACTCCGTCAGTCCCATCGCCCTGCGCAAACGCCCGTCGATCCTGTGGGAAAACAAGCGTGAGATCACCACCCTGCGCACCTCAGGCCTCGGCGACGTGCTCCTGCTCGAAGTCGGCGCCACCTGCGTCGGCTCCATTGTGCAAACTTACACCGCAGATGCTGCGGTCGCGAAGGGCGACGAGAAAGGCTACTTCCGCTTCGGCGGCTCCTGCTTCATCACGATCTTCGAGCCAGGCAAAATCCGCTTCACCGACGATTTGATCGAGCACAGTCGCGCCGGACGGGAAGTCTATGCCCGCATGGGCGACGTGGCTGCTCACGCCCTCGGGTGAAACCGCCGATGCACGTCCTTCAGCCGCGCCTGATCGACGTGCGTGTAGATCTGCGTCGTCGAGATGTCCGCATGGCCCAGCATCTCCTGGATCACGCGCAGATCCGCGCCGTTGTTTAAGAGGTGTGTGGCAAAGCTGTGCCGCAGCAGGTGCGGGTGAATGCGCGCCGGATCGAGTCCGCACAGTGCGGCGCGTTCCTTCACGATCTGTTGGATGCGTGCCGTCGTCAGCCGCGTGCCGTTGCGGGTGATGAACACATGACTCTTCGTTTTTGGCCCCACCAGCGCCGGCCG
>Ga0315908_10003856_pt1 | contig 10881 bp, 12 predicted proteins | sample LakEriMetagenome_12_FD_203520 | JGI IMG/M metagenome (GOLD analysis project Ga0315908, IMG submission 203520) | Freshwater fungal communities from buoy surface, Lake Erie, Ohio, United States - Buoy 4 MA124 | ecosystem: Environmental > Aquatic > Freshwater > Lake > Lake biofilm | place: USA...
TTTTGGTTTTATTCCGCATATCATTGCGCTACTATTACCACTATTTGTTTTTTTAGCGGTTATATTTTTTACCTCAAAAATGGCTGGAAACTCGGAAATCATTGCCATTTTGGCCAGTGGCACTTCTTATAATAGATGGCTTCGTCCATACTTAGTTGGTGGTGTATTACTAGGCATTGTACTCTGGTTTGCCAATCAGTACGTGGTACCAAAGGCCAATCAAATTAGAGGAAGTTTTGAAGCTAACTATATTGATAAAAACAGTTCTTACAATGCACTTGTAGGCACCAACTCCAATATTTATTTGCGCATCGATTCATTTACGTATGCAGGGATTTACGCGTATGATACTTCTACAAAAAGAGGCGGCCCATTTTTTGCATACACGTTAAAAAATAACAAGCTAGTGCGCAATATTAGAGCTGATCAAATTACCTGGGATACGGCTTCTAAAAAATGGAAACTCGAATTTATTATTGATCGGAAAGTATTGCCGCTCAAAGAAAACGTAGCTTATACTACCCAGCAGCTCATGGCTTTTAATTTTGGTCCACTCGATTTAAGTAGGGATAAATACACTAAAGATAAATTAACCACATCCGAACTAAACCGCTTTATTGAGCTTGAAAAATTAAGGGGTTCGGAAGGGCTCAATGCCCTAAAAGTGGAGCGCTATAGACGCGATGCCACCTGTGTAACGGTTTTACTTCTTACCATTATTGGGGCTATTGTTGGGGGCCGTAAAGTGCGCGGGGGGAGCGGCATGCACCTGGCAGTTGGCTTTATTATTGCCGCATTATTTATTATAACAGACCGTTTTTCTACCATTTTTGCCACGAAAGGCAATTTGCCTCCCTTAATGGCCTCTTGGATACCCAATTTTATCTTCCTTTTTGTGATTCTATACCTATACAGAAAAGCCCCTAAATAGGAAACGTTAAAATGTATTAACATATCTATTTTCTTTTGTTATACAATGCAAGTTGTACCTACCTTTGCGCAAGATTTTTTTAAAATGATCTAGCATGGAAATACTAAAAGAAAAGTTTAAGACGAAAGCAGAAGCTGCTGCGCTTGAAATCAAAGAAATTATTAAAACCCATGGCACTAAAAAAGTGGGTGAAGTAACACTAGCACAAGTATACCAAGGTATGCGCGGTATTACTGGACTCGTTACCGAAACTTCTTTGCTAGATGCGCAAGAAGGTATCAGGTTTAGAGGTTATTCTATTCCAGAATTACAAGCAAGTTTACCAAAAGCACCAGGTGGTGGAGAACCATTACCAGAAGGTCTTTTTCATTTAATGTTATTGGGTGAACTTCCTACACAAGAAGACGCCGAAACGATTACCAATATTTGGCAACGCAGAAGTCATGTACCCAATCATGTGTTTGCAACCATCGACGCACTTCCTATTAACACACACCCAATGACCATGTTTGTTACGGGTGTAATGGCACTTCAAACCGAAAGTAATTTCGCAAAAGCATACGCTACAGGTATCAATAAAAAAGATTACTGGAGTCCAGTTTTTGAAGACGCCATGGATTTACTTGCACGCCTTCCGCGTATTGCTGCATACATCTATCGCCGTAAGTATAAAAATAGTGAACATATTCATCCAAACGGCCTACTAGACTGGGCTGGTAACCTTGCGCACATGATGGGTTACAACGACGAAAGCTTTAAAGAACTCATGCGTTTATACATGACCATTCATGCCGATCATGAAGGCGGAAACGTATCTGCGCACACCACACACTTAGTGGGGTCTGCATTAAGCGATCCTTATTTAAGTTATGCTGCTGGTATGAACGGTTTAGCAGGTCCATTACATGGTCTTGCCAATCAAGAAGTAATCAAGTGGATTTTTGAAATGCAAGAATCACTTGGTACCGATGCGCCAACTTCGGAGCAAATTGCAAACTATGTACAAGCAACACTTAGTGCAGGTAAAGTAGTTCCTGGATATGGTCATGCGGTGCTGCGTAAAACAGATCCACGTTTTACAGCGCAAATGGAATTTGGTAAAAAACACATGCCAGATGATAAATTATTAAATACGGTTTGGAATATTTATGAAACAGTGCCACCCATTTTGCAATCATTAGGTAAAGTAAAAAATCCTTGGCCAAACGTAGATGCACATTCTGGAGCCTTACTAGTGCATTACGGCATGGTAGAAAATGAATTTTATACGGTGCTATTTGCTGTGAGTAGAGCACTTGGTGTTTTATCTAGTCTTTGTTGGGACCGCGCATTAGGCTTCCCACTTGAAAGACCAAAATCTGTAACCACAGACTCGGTGAAACAGTGGTTAGAAGGAAAAGCAGAAATCTGGGAAGGATAATATAAATTACATTTTTGCGTAGGGGAATTAGCTCAGTTGGTAGAGCGCTTGCATGGCATGCAAGAGGTCAGCGGTTCGACCCCGCTATTCTCCACATAAATACAGTAAGGCTTTCAGCATTTTTGTTGAAAGCCTTTTTTATTTGGTTTAAACATGGTTTAAACATATTGATTTGCTAAATTTGGTTATAATATCCATAAAATGAGTGACCAAACAGTATTAAGTTCAAGTAAAAGAGGTAATAGAAATAGTAATAATTCAGTAAAAAAATCCTTTTTGAAAACAGAGTGCATCGTATGTAATACCTTATTTACAAAGCCACGTGTAGGAAAAATGTATTGCTCAAATCGTTGTAAGCAATTTGGTTATAACCATAAAGGTTCGGAAAAAAAGATCAATTTGTTAAATGATGAGCCAAAAACGTTTAAGAAAAGAAGAATAAATATTAATGAATATTTCTGTTATCGAGAGATGGTTGAACAAATTAAACGTTTCAAAGAACTTACAAGACGTAATTACAGATTTGAGGAGGAAGATATTAAGATACGACTAAGGGAAAATATGGGAATTCCACAAAGTCCAGAATCAATAATTCTTAATAATGTTTGCCAATTAAGAGAAGATGAATTAGATGAGCTAGAAATATTAAAAGATAAAGTTTCTAATTTTGCAAATTTCGAAATCCAGAACTTATCACTAGAAAAGTGGAGTTTTTTTAAGATAATGAATCCGAAATTAGATTTTGAAAACTTATTTAAATTAATTTGTCAATTTAGTATCGAATATATTAGTCAATTAAGTTTTACGGCATTAGATCCTGAAGAAACAGTTGATAATTTAGGAATTAAAAAAAAAGTATATTGAACATTGTAATGCGATAAATGAAGGCACTATTAAATTCTATAATAATATTTAAGCATTATAAACTGGAGAAAACGAAAATATTAAACACCTTAAGGCCCGAAAAATATGTTAAATAAAATATTTATGAAAGTGTTTTGAAAAAGAAAAGACGCAACTAACTTAACCCGATAATAGAGAAAGAAAAAGCCATCATTTCTGATAGCTTTTTCTAAAATAAGTTGGAATAAGATGTGGTAAGAAATTAATTATCGTTTTTAAGTGAATATCTTATCATACTCCAATATTTTTCCGGAGATCCGATATACCATTCCTTATACTTTAAATTATATTTCTCTTTGTCGATTTCTCCATTTTTTAGTCCGTACTCCAAATCTAAAAAGGCATCAATTTCATTTCGTAAACCAGCTCCAACCATACTCCAATTTGTAACACCTGCTTTCGTCCATTCTTTTATAATATTATTTTTAAGACTATCTATCCAGCTATATTTTTTATATTTTAATTCAAGATTTAGTAGTTCATCATAACCCTTAAGTTCTTCTTTTACAGAGTAATCATACATTTCTTGATCAAGCTTACCTCGTTTCGTGTAAAGTTCTTTACTGTATGCTTGGGCGTCATCAATTACATCTTTTGGATATTTATTTTTATTGCTTTCATTTATATTTTTGCCTTCAAGGTCTATATTGTTTCCACAACCAAATTGAATATAAGCAAGTAGAATTATTAGAAATAATTTTGTATTTTCATAATTTATTTTTTAAAATTAATTTTAAGATTTATAATAAATAGTGCTTATTTAAAACATTATTGCTTTATCCCTTGACTATTGAATGTATCAGTGACTAGCTTACTTTCAAACATTCTGCTTAATTTAATTCCGCTATCGGTAAGTCCATTGTTCCTTGTATAAATCGGCTCTACAATTACTTTACCTGATGAATTTACTAACCCGTATTTATTTTCCTTTCTAATGAGTGCGACTTTTGACTTATTAAATAATTTAGAACCATCAGATCCTTCAGCTCCTACTATCTCAAATTTATTTACTAATGGATCCAAAACTACTTTTCCTGCCTTGTCCATTAGACCTTCTTGAAAACGAACTTTGCCATTAATTCTAATTACTCCAAATTGGAATTCACCTATTAAACCATATTTATTTTGAACCTCAATTTTTATGCTTCCATTATAATCAATTGCTCCGCATCCAACATTATTACAAACAACTATTAAACCTTCAGAAGGGTTACCAAAACTTTGATATTCTCCAATAGGAACAATAATTTTACCATTTTTATCTAATAATCCATAATTAATATCACCTGAATTATTATCTGTACCAATTTTTATCAATCCCTTTCCAATATTTATAGCAAAACCAAATTCTTCATTAGAAATATATTCGCCTTTTAAATTGATTATCTTCTTTTTTCCTGATCTTGAATTAGGCGATGAAGAATTTTCACTTACTATAGCCAAATCGTCAATAAAATTTTCCGCTTGACCAAATTTTAAAGCAATTACTATTTTTCCTGTTTTGTCGACATAGCCACACTTAAGCGCACCATCAACAATTTGCCTTTTTACTGATAAATTTTGACTCATTGCAAAGAATGGTAATAGTAAGATGGTGATTAAAAAAAACTTGATTTGAGTGTTTTTACTTTTCATTTTAAATATATTTTTTTTATATAATCTTTGAATATACTAATTTTTGTTTCCAGTAGTTATATTCTAGTTAAATTTATATTAGAACAATAAAGAATAGAACACTTTATGGCATGCAAGAGGTCAGCGGTTCGACCCCGCTATTCTCCACAGCATGTAAAGGGTCTTGGAATAACCAAGGCCCTTTTTTTATTTGGTGGTTTGATTTAAAATAATATCTTTATGATATTAAAACAATATCAAACATGGAAAAATTACTCAAACCCCTTTCTGGTTACCGAGCAGCTTTAATTGCTTTGTTATCATTTTTTATTGGCTTTGCGCTCATTGTTGGTGGGGCACAGCAAAATGAAGGAACACAAGTTTTCTTTGGCGTGCTACTTCTAGCTACGACAGTTTTTTTAGTAAAAGGCCTCATGATCATTGATCCCAATTATAGTATTGTACTTACATTTTTTGGTAAATACGTGGGTACCGTTAGGGAAAATGGACTTCAATTTGTAAATCCATTTTACACCAAACTAAAAGTGTCTCTTCGTATGCAAAGTATCGAGAGCACAAAATTAAAAGTGAACGACAAGCTTGGTAACCCTATAGAAATTGCTGCGGTTATTTTATATCAAGTAGAGGATACGTACAAAGCAGTATTTGATGTAACAAGTTTTAATGATTATATCCGTAACCAGAGCGAAGCAGCTGTGCGTCACTTAGCAACTACTTGCCCTTACGATAATATCGAAGATGAAAAAGCACATATCACATTGCGTGATGGTGGTGAGCAGGTCATTGAAATGTTAGAGCAGGAATTAAACCAACGTTTAAATAAAGCGGGTGTGTTAGTTACCGAAGCGCGTATCAGTCATTTGGCGTATGCCGCAGAAATAGCAGGCGCAATGCTACAACGCCAGCAGGCAACAGCTATAGTTGCTGCTCGCACTAAAATTGTAGAAGGTGCAGTGGGTATGGTTGAAATGGCCCTTGCGATGCTATCAGAAAAAGATATTGTAGTATTGGACGACGATAAAAAAGCAGCGATGGTGAGCAATTTAATGGTGGTATTGTGCGGTGAAAAAGCAGCGTCTCCAGTTTTAAATACAGGTAGCCTTTATTAATACTTTAAATCCTTTTTATGTCTCTAAATAAAAAGACTTTTGTTTTACGTATTAGCGAAGACATGTTTAAAAATTTGTCTAAATGGGCCGATGATGAATTTAGAAGTGTGAACGGGCAAATTGAAATGATACTTGACAAGGCATTAAAAGATGCTTGTAGAAAAACAGTTTCAAAAGAAACAAAGCCATCACAAAATACTAAATTGCTAAAATGAAAATGAAATCAATAGCGTTGTGTTTGGTATGCTTTCTTTTTGCAATAAATATATTTGCCCAAACACTTACTGTAGGTAGTTTTAATGTACGTTATGATAATTCGCGTGATTCTGGAAATTTATGGAGTAGTAGACTTCCTAGAGTGGCCGCGCTGATTGAGTTTCATGAATTTGATATTGTAGGAACCCAAGAAGGTTTGCAGCATCAATTAGATGGCTTGCAAGCTTTACTTCCGGGATATACTTATTACGGAATTGGAAGAGACGATGGCGCATTTAAAGGAGAGCACTCGGCTATATTTATAAAAAAAGACGCTTTTACTATTTTAGATAAAGGTGACTTTTGGTTATCTGAAACACCCACAAAACCTGGCTTTGGCTGGGATGCACGAATCAATAGAATTTGCTCTTGGGTTCTGCTTCAGCACAATGGTACGCGTAAAAAAATTTATTGTTTTAATGTGCATTATGATCATCAGGCCATGATTGCGCGTAAAGAAAGTTCTAAACTAATTTTGCAAAAAATTAAAGCTATTGCAGGGGAATCTCCTGTTATATTAACGGGTGATTTTAATGGAGATCACAGTTCGGTATGGTATCAGTTAATTGCCAATTCTGGGTCATTGTTAGACACTTATGGTCGCGTAGCAAAACCATATTTGCTCAATGGTACTTTTCAGGGCTTTGGTCCCAATTTAAATCCAGACCAGGTCATTGATCATATTTTTACCTCTTCTCATTTTACGGTTAGTAGGTGGGGCGTGTTAACGGATTCATACAATGGTAAGTTTCCATCGGATCATTTTCCGGTATTAAGTCGAATTACCCTCAAATAAAGGTTTTGCTTGCATTAGGGGCGTAATTTAACGGCCTAATTGTGCAAAAGCTTTCTTAAATAACGAGGCTTTAGCATTTTTATTCACAGGGCATTGCTTCTTTTGTAGAACCCATTAATTTTAAGGTAATCAAACCCATTGTATGTTTTATTTATTACAAACAGACACCATTCAAAAAGCACTAGGTGCAGTTACTGCAAGTACGCCAGAAAAAATTTCAATGCTGAGCTTATTAGAAAAGGGTGGTTGGATTATGTATCCCTTATACTTCTTGCTTGTTGCGGCCATTTATGTTTTTATAGAGCGTTTGTTGGCTATAAATAAAGCTTCTAGAATTGAGCCCAATTTTATGAATATTATCAGAGATAATATTGTAACGGGTAATGTGCAAGCGGCGCGCAACTTGGCAAAAAACACCAATAGTCCTGTAGCACGTATGATTGATAAGGGTATTCAACGTATTGGAAAGCCACTTGATGCCATCGAAAAAAGTATGGAAAATGTGGGTCGCCTAGAAATGTACAACATGGAAAAAAACCTTTCTATTTTATCACTCATTTCTGGCATTGCACCCATGTTTGGATTTTTAGGAACTATTATTGGAATGGTGCAATTGTTTTATGGCATTGCATCTACTGGAGAGTATACACTTAACACAATTGCTGGGGGTATTTATACTAAAATGATTACTTCTGCAACTGGTTTAATTATTGGACTTATAGCGTATGTTGGGTATAATTTTTTAAGTACCCAAATTGACAAGACCGCCAACAAAATGGAAGTAGCAAGTTCAGAATTCATTGATATTTTACAAGAACCCACTCGTTAATTAACTACAATGAATATCAGAAAGCGTTTAAGATCTCATCCAGAAGTGCACACCGGTGCCTTAAATGATATTCTATTTATATTACTATTGTTTTTTCTAATTGTATCAACACTTGCAAATCCAAATGTTATTAAAGTGTCTAATCCAAAGGCAGCAAGTGATACAAAAGCCAAGCAAACAGTGGTGGTGACGGTAGACAAAGACCAGCAAATTTTTATTGGATCTAAACCTATTATACTTGATTCATTGGCTTCCGAACTTTCTGTTTTTTTAGCGAAAGAAACGGATAAGCCTTCGGTGGTTATTAATGGCGACAGTACTTCACATTTAGGAACAGCGATTAAAGTGATGCAGGTGATAAAAAAATTAGGCGCAACGCCTGTAATGGCTGTAGACAATAGTCAATAGTTACCTTTTAGCAGCCTCATTATTTTGTGGCCACAATCATTCTGTCATTATCAAACAAGTCTTTTTTGAGCACAGTTTTGTAGTTGTTTTGTATAAATACGTCCTGCGTTTGAAGCCCCAGTGCTTGATTGATTTCTACAAATATGGCTCCTGCTTTATTTAAATACTTGTTGCCAAAATTTGAAAGGGCAGTATAAAAAATAAGTGGATTATTGTTCGCAACAAATAGGGCTGTGTGCGGTTCAAAGTCAAGTACATGTTTAGCCATACTTTCTTTTTCGATGTCCGCTATATAAGGAGGATTTGAAATTACAATATCATAACTGCCAAGCCCGGGCCAACATGTTTCGTCTAAAAAATCTAGTGTAATACATTTAATAGCTGTATTATTTGCTATTGCATTTGTGGTAGCCACATCTATGGCTTCACTAGAAATATCTACTGCTGTAATTTGTGCACCCGGCAATTTTTTTTGAAGCGCAATGGCAATACATCCACTGCCTGTTCCTACTTCTAAAATTTTTAATGGCGCATCATTGATCCTATTTGCTGTGGCCCAACTTGCACATAAGTTTACGAGTTCTTCTGTTTCGGGCCTAGGAATAAGGGTATGTTCGTTCACTTGTAAACGCATACCTGCAAACCATGCTTCTCCGAATACGTACTGTATTGGTTTACCTGTTAATAGTTGGTTGGAATATTGCTGGAAGCACTTTAAATCCGCTTCAGAAAGCGGTTCATTTTTTTGAAGCCAACGATCCATTTTAGACTTGCCTGTAATAAATTCCATGACCATGCCTGCAATAGTAGCAGCCTCTCTATTTTCATAGAGGCCACTCAGTGCAGTAGTAAGGGACTGTTCGGCGGCTTCAAAAGTCATGCTGCAATGTTAGTATCATTTAGGTTATTTTTGCGCCAGTCCTTCAATTTTATTTATCCATGCAAAACGCAGATCATTACTTTACTATCGAAAAGCCTTCCATGGCTGAATTTAAGGATAGGGGGAGTAAGTTTTTAGGGTATGCGTTTCCAGTTATTTCTGCTGAAAATTTCAAACACTATTTGCAAGATTTAAAAAAAGAGCACGCTAAAGCAGTGCATCACTGTTTTGCATACAGGCTGGGATTAAATAACGATTTATTTAGGGTAAGTGATGATGGAGAGCCCGCTGGAACTGCTGGTAGGCCTATACTTGGGCAAATTGATAGTAGCGGCGTTACCAATACCGCCATTGTTGTAGTGCGGTATTTTGGAGGCACTTTACTAGGTGTTCCGGGTCTAATTAACGCCTATAAATCTGCAGCTTCAATGGCATTACAGTTAACGCCATTTGTTCAAAAAACAATTGAATCTTATTACGAACTTTCTTTTGACTATACCCAAATGGGCGATGTCATGAATGTAGTGAAGCAATACGGATGTTCGGTGTCGGAACAGTCTATGCAACTGTTTTGTAACCTTCGTATTGGTGTTCCTAAAGCAAGGCTTGATGAAGTGTTGTATAAATTTAAAGAATTACACACCGTAGGTATAAAACCCTGCGCCTGATTTTACGCCTAGTTTTTTATCCGCTACCATACTTACAAGAAGTGGACAGGGTGCGTATTTTTCTTCCTTAAATCCTTCGTATAAAACTTCTAAAATGCTAAGGCAAACATCGAGTCCAATAAAATCGGCGAGTTGAAGTGGCCCCATTGGATGCGCCATACCTAGCTTCATAATCGTATCTATTGATTCTTTGGTGGCAACGCCTTGATGTAATGCATAAATAGCCTCATTGATCATGGGCATTAAAATTCTATTGGTAATAAATCCTGGAAAATCATTGACCACACATGGCACTTTTAAAAGCACTTTACTGAGTTCAACAATGTTGTCGGATGTAGCCGCGCTGGTTGCTTTTCCATTGATGATTTCAACAAGTTTCATGATTGGCACAGGGTTCATAAAATGCATACCAATAACCTGTGCTGGTCTTTTGGTAACGCTTGCAATTTCAGAAATAGAAATCGAGGAAGTGTTACTTGCTAGAACCGCATGTGGTGGCGCGGCAGCGTCTAGTGCTTCAAAAATAGAAAGTTTAATAGCTTTGTTTTCGGTTGCTGCTTCTACTACTAAATCGGCATTAGATACAGCTGTAGCAAGGGTTGTGCTCGTTGTCAGGTGAGCAAGTGCTATTTCTTTTTGAGCGGCCGTAATGGTTTCTTTTGTAACCAAACGATTTAAATTTTTATGAATGGTAGCAACTGCTTTTTCAAGTTGCGCACTATTTGTATCTAGAAGGGTTACATTAAACGAATGGGTTGCAAATACTTGTGCAATACCATTACCCATGGTGCCTGCACCAACAACGGTAACATTTTTTATAGTAGACATAGGACTATTTTTTTCGCTTATAATCGCCACGTTTCCACGACTGAATAAAGTCAGCCCAAGCTGCTGGATTTAAAATATTCATTGGTGGAATTTGCCCCGCATAATAATATTTATTGGCTTGTTGACGCAATTGATAATTAACCGCCTCTCTACCATCTGATGGTAAGGAGTTGAGTAAAATTCTATTGCGCGCTTCGTCTGTATTTTTTCTAGCAACCT
>Ga0315908_10003857_pt1 | contig 10879 bp, 9 predicted proteins | sample LakEriMetagenome_12_FD_203520 | JGI IMG/M metagenome (GOLD analysis project Ga0315908, IMG submission 203520) | Freshwater fungal communities from buoy surface, Lake Erie, Ohio, United States - Buoy 4 MA124 | ecosystem: Environmental > Aquatic > Freshwater > Lake > Lake biofilm | place: USA...
TAATGGTATCTAGTTGACCGTTTCTGTGTTTTGCAATTCTTATATGTGTTTCACCATGGGTACTTTCGCCCATGTCGTTACTCATTACTTCGTAGTATTCTGGACGGTAAATAAACATAACCATATCTGCATCTTGTTCAATCGCACCAGATTCACGAAGGTCACTCAACTGCGGCATTTTACTTTCCTTTCTTGTTTCCACCGCACGACTTAATTGTGATAGTGCAACAATTGGAATGTTTAATTCTTTAGCAAGTGCTTTTAAGCTTCGTGAAATATTTGAAATTTCTTGTTCACGGTTATTGTTTCTATCACCACTACCACTCATTAATTGTAGGTAGTCAATAATGATAATACCAACCTTATGTTTGTTTACTAATCGGCGGGCTTTTGCTCTAAATTCAAAAATATTTAATGCCGCTGTATCATCGATGTAAAGTGGCGCACGCTCTAATTTTTTTAAACCTTTTGCGTGTAGTTGTTGGTATTCATAATCTTCTAGTTTACCCCTAGAAATTTTTTCCATTTTAATTTCACTCTCCGCACTTAAAATACGTTGCACAAGTTGTGGTGCACTCATCTCTAATGAGAAAAACCCAACAGGCACAGGCTTTGTAGGGTGCAGTGCTGCATTGCGCGCTAGGTTAAGGGCGAAAGCGGTTTTACCCACAGACGGCCTTGCCGCAAGGATAATTAAATCGGTAGGTTGCCATCCGTAGGTGATACGGTCTAGTGTAGGGAATCCAGTTGGCACACCAGAAATATCTTCTGTTTTGGTACGCAGTTCATCAATACGATTGATGGTTTTTGCAAGCACCTGTCCTATTTCTTCGAAATTCTTTTTTAAATAATTGTTGGTGATGTTAAACATTTTTGTTTCACTCTCATCTAGTAAATCAAAAACGTCGGTGCTGTCTTCGTAGGCGTCACCAATAATTTCACCACTAATTCTGATGAGTTCGCGCTGAATAAATTTTTGTAAAATAATTCTTGCGTGTGCGTCAATATTAGCTGCCGATACCACCGAGTTGGTAAGCTTGGTTATTTGATAGGGTCCACCTACAAGGTCTAATTCATTTTTTGATTTTAGGCCCTCTACCACCGTTAAAATGTCAATAGGCACACTATCATTTTGCAGTTGCTGCATCGTTTTAAAAATGAGCTGGTGTGCTTCTACATAAAAACATTCGGGCTTAATAATTTCCGAAACCGTATCAAACGCACTTTTTTCAAGCATTATGGCACCTAGTACCGCTTCTTCTAATTCTTTGGCTTGAGGGGGCACTTTGCCATAGAGCATACTGCTCATGTCTATGGAAGGCTTTCTAGGTTTACGGTTGGTATTGGTAATTTTAACGTCCATTTTTGGGTTGCTTTAGTAAGTTGTTTGCGGCGCCAAGCACCAACAGATTAGAGCGAATATGCACCAAGATTTGCGCTTTTTCAAGTATTTCCTCGCTATTTTTCGTCCACACGGAACTAACCGTTTACGCAGGTTTTTTCTGCGCTATTCACACAATTTACTACTGTTATCCACCAATATCAAAACTTATTCCACCAAAAAAGGACATTATTAACAAAACTTGTGCAAAGAGAATTTTGCTGTGATTGTGTCTTTTGTTCCCATGAAAGCGTAGCATTTACGGCTATAAAAACTTATTTTTGAGCCTCTTAAATATGTAAAAGCAATCATGACCATAAGTTATAACTGGCTATCTGAATATCTTCCTTGGCCCATTGAGCCCGAAAAATTGTCTAAAATTTTAACTTCTATTGGATTAGAGGTTGAAAGTTTAACGTTTTATGAAAATGTAAAAGGAGGACTTGCTGGACTAGTGGTGGGAGAAGTGATTACGGTTACGCAGCACCCGAATGCCGATAAACTAAAAATAACTACAGTACATATTGGTGCCGAAGCGCCACTTCAAATTGTTTGTGGCGCATCAAATGTTGCCGTAGGACAAAAAGTAATTGTAGCAACTATTGGGACTACCATTTATCCAAGCACTGGAGATCCTTTAACCATGCGTGTTGCAAAAATTAGAGGGGAAGAAAGTTTTGGAATGATTTGCGCCGAAGATGAAATTGGACTTGGTACCAGTCATGACGGTATTATGGTGTTGCCACTCGAAACGATTGTTGGAACGCCTGCTGCCACTCTGTTTGAGCCCTATCAAGACTGGGTATATGAAATTGGCTTAACACCTAACCGCATGGACGCGATGAGCCACTTGGGTGTTGCTAAAGATGTGTGTGCTTATCTAACGCACCACGAAAAAGAAGCCAAAACAGTAACGCCATTTACAAATTCTTTTAGCCCAGATCAAAATAATAAAACCATTACTGTTAGCATCGAAAACGAAACTGCATGTAAGCGATATGCAGGTATCGAATTAACAGGTGTTATGGTATCGGATTCTCCCAATTGGTTAAAAAATAGATTAACTGCCATTGGTGTTAGACCCATTAATAATATTGTAGACGTTACCAATTATATTTTACATGAAACGGGTCAACCATTGCATGCTTTTGATGCAGCAGCCATTACTGGCGGGCAAGTCATTGTAAAAAATGTAGCGGCTGGCACATCCTTTACAACCCTTGATACCAAAGAAAGAAAACTCCAAGACACAGATTTATTAATCTGTAATGCCGCAGATCCAATGTGTATTGCAGGCGTGTTTGGCGGCGCTGCTAGTGGCGTTAATTCAGGCACAACTTCTATATTTTTAGAGAGTGCTTGGTTTCATCCTACAACCATTCGTAAAACATCTTTGCACCATGGACTGCGCACCGACGCTGCTACCAGATTTGAAAAAGGGGTAGATATTGCATCTACTGTTCAGGTATTAAAAAGGGCCGCATTACTGATTAAAAAAGTAGCTGGTGGATCTATTAGTTCCGATGTTACAGATGTATATCCTGCGGTTGCACCTAAAACAGAAGTAGCCGTTAAATACCACTACATTAAAAAATTAAGTGGTAAAAATTACCACCCAGAAGCAGTTAAAAAAATATTGACAGCACTGGGTTTTGAAGTGATCGCGGAAGGTATTGATGAACTTCGTGTAGCAGTTCCTTACAGCAAGCCAGACATTAGTATTCCCGCCGATTTAGTAGAAGAAATTTTACGCATTGACGGACTCGATAATATCGAAATTCCTACCACCATTACCATTAGCCCTGCTATAGAAGTAGCAAGTGCCAAAGAAGTTATTAAAGAAAAAACAGCCAATTTTTTAGTGGGCAAAGGCTTTGTAGAAATTTTTACCAACTCTATTACCAACAGTCAATATTTTACGCCAGCTGTTTTAGAAACGGCGGTTAAAATGATGAATAATTTAAGTGCAGATTTAGACGTGCTTCGTCCTTCTATGCTTGAAACAGGACTTGAAACAATTGCTTACAATTGTAATAGGCGCAATAATAATTTGCGTTTATTTGAATTTGGTAAAACCTATGCTACCAGTGGTTCTGGACAATATTCAGAAACCGAGCATTTGTGTATTTATTGGAGCGGGTTAGACACAGAAGCGGGCTGGCGCGTAAAATCTAAAGAGCAAGATGTGCTCATGGCAAAAGGAATAGTACAAGCAGTTGCTTCCCTTACTGGACTACCGTCTATTCAGTGGATTGTGGAGGGTAATGAATCTGCAACACTTGTTGCCGTGGTGGGTGGAACTGCTATTGCAACGCTACTACATGTACCTCAAAATAAATTGCAGCAATTTGATATCAAACAAACTGTAGTTTTTGTAGACATCGATCTAGCTGCACTTGTAACTTCCGCCGAAAAACAAAAAATTGTATACAAAGAAGTATCTAAGTTTCCAGCTGTGCAACGTGATTTGGCGCTGGTTGTAGACCGTTCTGTAACCTATGCTGCTATTGAGCTTGCTGTAGGCACTGTAAAACTTCCTAAACTAAAAGATACCCGTTTGTTTGACGTTTTTGAAAGTGATAAATTGGGAATCAATAAAAAGTCGATGGCACTTAGTTTTACATTTGTAGACGAAGAAAAAACGATGACAGATACCGAAACTGATAGCATGGTATCAAAATTAATGGGTGCTTTTGAAAAAGAATTAGGTGCCGAAATCAGAAAATAAGCACTTATATTTATACACGTATTTACATGCTTGAATTCGAAACACATATCAAATCTTTACAAGAAAAACTGCAGTTGCTGCTTAAAAACCAGCAGCAGTTACTTCGTGAAAATCAGCGTCTCACCGCCGATTTAGAAAAAGCAACAAGTAGTGTGCACCAAAAAGAGGAGATGCTGCGAAACCTTCAACAACAGCTTGATGGACTCGGGGTTAGTTCTGCAAGTGGATATTCGGATCAGGAAAAAGCAGCCCTTGAAAAGCGCATCAATACCTACCTCAAAGAAATTGACCACTGTTTAACGCTTCTTAAATAAATAGTATGTCTGAACTCATCCCCATCAATATTGTTATTGCAGATCGAAGCTACCGCATCCGAATTGAGCCAGCCGAAGAGGAAATGGTGCGTAAATCGGCCAGCCTAATCAACGATAAAATAGCCGAGTACCGCCAAAATTTGGCCGGTAAAGACATGCAAGATTATGTAGCAATGGTGCTTTTATGGTTTGCCACCGAGCAAAACACTAGCACTATCCACGAATTAAAGTGGAAAGAAGCTGCCGAAAAGATAAACTCTCTCGAAAAACTCATTGATAAAGCGCTGATTTAAGTATCTTCGTTCCTATCCGATTACTTATTAAAGTAAATCTTCATGTGTATGCGTGAAAGAATGATTGTGAACAACTTAAAAAAAGCTAAAAATGGACCAGACGATTGTCTCTATAATACTTGCCGCCACCTCACTAGTTGTAGGTACTGTTGCGGGAAGGGTTTTCTTCGCAAAAAATACTAAAAAGCAAATTGAAGAAGCCAATACACAAGCCGCAAATATTTTAAAAGAAGCCGAATCAAGAGCTGAAACTGTTAAAAAGGAAAAGCAATTAGAGGCCAAAGAAAGATTTGTACAACTAAAGTCTGAGCATGAAAGAGAAGTGCTAGAACGCAACCGCAAAGTGGTAGACGTAGAAAACAGACTCAAGCAAAAAGAAATCACCGTTAATCAAAAAGAAACTTCGCTAGACAAACAAGTCAAAGAAAACGAAGCCATCAAAGAAAACCTGAACAGGCAAATTGATGTGGTAAACGCCAAGCGTACCGAATTAGAAAAACACCAAGAAGAGCATATTCGCCGTCTCGAAAAAATTGCCAATTTAAGTGCAGATGATGCACGTGAGCAGTTGATCGAGAGTCTTAAAAATGAAGCGCAAACCCGTGCTTTATCGATGCAGCAAGACATCATTGAAGATGCCAAGCAAAAAGCAAACAAAGAAGCACGTAAAATTGTAATTCAAACCATACAACGTACGGCAGCAGAGCAAACCATCGAAAATACAGTTACCGTATTTAACCTCGAAACCGATGAAATCAAAGGTCAAATTATTGGTAGAGAAGGACGTAATATTAGAGCGATCGAAGCTGCAACAGGTGTAGATTTAATTGTAGATGATACGCCTGAAGCAATCATCTTATCTTCTTTCGATCCACTTCGTAGAGAAATTGCCCGCTTAAGTTTACAACGCTTAGTTTCTGATGGTCGTATCCACCCAGCTCGTATTGAAGAAGTGGTAGAAAAAACCCGCAGACAATTAGAAGAGCAGGTAATGGAAATAGGAGAGCGTACCGTTATTGAAATGGGTATCCACGGTCTTCACAAAGAACTGATTCGTATTGTAGGTAAAATGCGTTTTAGATCGTCATATGGTCAAAATCTACTCATGCACAGTAGAGAAACCGCCAACTTGTGTGGTATCATGGCTTCGGAGCTAGGCATGAACCCTAAACTTGCTAAAAGAGCCGGTCTTTTGCACGATATCGGTAAAGTGCCTGACGAGGAAACAGAGCTAAGCCACGCATTACTTGGTGCTAAACTCGCCGAAAAATATGGTGAGAATCCAGCCGTGGTAAATGCCATTGGAGCCCACCACGATGAAATGGAAATGCAATACGTGATTTCACCTATTATTCAGGCTTGTGACGCCATTTCTGGTGCGCGTCCGGGTGCTCGTAGGGAAATCATGCAACAATATTTACAACGTATTAAAGACCTAGAAAACCTGGCTTTAGCGTACCAAGGCGTAGAAAAAGCCTATGCCATCCAGGCGGGTCGTGAACTTCGCGTAATCGTTGAGGCTGAGAAAGTTACGGATGGGGATAGCGATAAATTGAGCTTCGAAATAGCCCAAAAAATCCAAACCGAAATGACGTATCCGGGTCAAATTAAAGTAACCGTAATTAGAGAGAAAAGGGCAGTTAACGTAGCTAGGTAAAAAAAAACGCAAATCGCTTCCGATTTTCGATTTTTACCCCTACCTTTGCCGTCCGCAAAAATTAAAAGATATGGACGCAGCAGTTCAGTTTGTACACGAACAATTAACCGTAAAAAAGCAATATCCTGCCTTCAAGGCTGGTGATAATGTCACTGTTAACTATAAAATCGTTGAGGGTGGTAAAGAACGTATTCAAAGTTTCCGTGGAGACGTAATCAAGTTACAAGGAACTGGAGCAACTGCTTCATTCACTGTACGTAAGATTTCGGATGGCGTAGGCGTTGAGCGTTTATTTCCTATCTTATCTCCAAATATCGAATCTATCCAATTAAACAAATCTGGTAAGGTTCGTCGTGCTAAATTATACTACCTACGCGAGCGTAGCGGTAAAAGTGCACGTATTAAAGAAAAACGTTTCTAGTAGAACAATACCTTTTTACAAACGGAAGTTAGCATCTAGCTACTTCCGTTTTTTTATTCCCATTATTTAGCCCTTTACATTGTTTTTCCCCTACCTTTATAGTCTTAAATCAAATCATTATGGGCAACTTAGGATTTCAAGAAATATTACTCATTGCAGTAGTTGTACTTGTTTTATTTGGCGGACGAAAAATTCCTGAATTTATGCGTGGCCTTGGTAAAGGTATTCGTGAATTCAACGATGCAAAAAACAACGTGAAAAAAGAATTAGAAGAAGGTATCAAAGAAAAAGATACCCAAGCTTAATTTTAATTTCACTTATTCTGACAAACAAACAACCTTAGCCTTTGTTTCGGTTCACTACAATCAAAGACTATCATAACAATTTACAGAGCGGCCAAACCACAGTTGTGGAGGCCGTTCGTTTTTTTGTGGAAGCAGCCACAAGCGGTGCTTCATTAAATGCATGGCTTAGCATATACAAAGACGAAGCATTAGCTGCAGCAAAAAAATTGGACGAACATATCCTAGCCGGACAACCATTACTGCCTTTACACGGTGTGGTAGTGGGTTTAAAAGACGTGATTGCCTATAAGAATCATCCCTTGTCAGCGGCTTCTAAAATCTTAGAAAATTTCCATTCCATTTTTGACGCTACTGTTGTAGAAAAATTACAAGGAGCAGGCGCTATTATTTTAGGTCGTCAAAATTGTGACGAGTTTGCCATGGGCAGTAGCAACGAAAATTCGGCCTATGGTCCCGTAAAAAATGGTATCGACCCTACGCGTGTGCCGGGAGGTTCATCGGGCGGATCGGCAGTTGCTGTTCAAATGAATCACTGCATGATAAGCCTCGGTTCCGATACAGGAGGCTCTGTAAGACAGCCCGCTGATTTTTGTGGTGTTGTGGGACTTAAACCTTCTTATGGAAGAATTTCACGTTACGGACTTGTCGCATACGCATCTTCATTTGATCAAATTGGCATTTTTGCAAAATCGGTAGCCGATGCCGCGTTAGTCCTTGAAATTATTGCAGGCCAAGATGCATTTGATAGCACTGTTTCAGAACAACCTGTTCCAGCATATAGTACGTTGGTAGATGAACAACCTTCAAAAAAACGCACCGCCTATTTTAAAGAAGCGCTTGAGCATCCAAGTTTGGATCCTGAAATTAAAGCAGCAATCTATACTTCAATACATAATTTGCAAAAAGCTGGTTATATCGTAGATGCGGTTTCATTTGATATGCTTGATTTAGTAGTTCCTACTTATTATGTGTTAACCACCGCCGAAGCGTCTAGTAATTTATCACGCTATGATGGGGTAAAATTTGGACACCGCTCTAGTGCTCAAAATAATGATCTTACAGCACTTTATAAAAATGCAAGAAGTGAAGGTTTTGGTAAAGAGGTAAAGCGAAGAATTATGCTCGGCACTTTTGTTTTAAGCGCCGGTTATTTCGATGCCTATTTTACAAAAGCGCAACAAATTAGAAAACTATTGGTAGACGGTGCTACACAGTTATTTAACAACTACGATGCTGTAATACTACCTACCGTTCCAAGTCCAGCGTTTTTAATTGGGGATCATACCAAAGATTCGGTTGCTATGTTTTTAGCAGATATTTATACCGTATATGCAAACCTAGTGGGTATACCAGCTATTTCAATTCCTTTGTATCAGCATTCTTCGGGGCTTCCTTATGGACTTCAGGTGATGTGCGCTCCATTTGAAGAGCTGGCACTACTCCAAATCTCAACGGCTATTCAAAAATTACATGAATAAGTTTTTTCGAAATTTAGGATGTATTGTTTGCGTGTTGATACAGTTTAAAGTATCGGCCAATACGGGTTTGATGGACACCCTTATCGACGACAAAAAACCTTTCGCCAATTTATTTTTGTACAATAAAGTAGCATCCAATAAACCCTATCAAGCACAAATTAATCCACGTGCTATTTCTTTTGTAGAAGAATACATTAAAAAGCAGGGCAAGTCACTCGAAAAAATGAAAGTATGGGGTAAACCCTATTTTGATTTGTACGATCAAATACTTTTTAATTACGGCATACCTAAAGAAATGAAATACCTCAGTGTTATTGAAAGTCATTTAGGAGCAGGTGGTATTTCTTGGGCAGGTGCTGTAGGCCCGTGGCAACTCATGCCGGGTGTTGCCAAAGAATATGGATTGCAAGTGGGCGGATACTGGGATCAACGCACCGATTATTTTAAAAGTACGCATGTGGCAGCAAGGATCATGAAAAAGCTTTACGCAGAATTTGATGATTGGTTACTTGTAGTGGCTGCTTACAATTGCGGGAATGGATGTGTACGGTCGGCTATTAGAAGGGCTAAAAGCAAAGACTTTTGGCAGCTGCAATATTTTTTACCAGAAGAAACGCGCAATCATGTCAAAAAATTTATTGCTACCCATTTAATATTTGAAGGTGCGGGTGGCTTTACCACCATGACGGCTGCAGAAGTTGCACAGGCAAAAACGCAAATTAAAAATACACCCCTTACACTTTCTGCTGCCGAACTTGCAGGGTCGGCTCTAATAGAAGTTTCTGGGCGGTTTAACTCACTGGTTGTTGCCAATGAATTACAAATCAATATTCAGCAGTTTAATGCGTGGAATCCTGGTTTTGATAAAGCCTTAGCAGCTGGCGAAAAATATGCGATGCGCATTTCAAAAGATAAGGAAGCTATTTTTTTAGCTAAAAAAAATCAATTGCTACTTGCATCTGTGAGAGCCATTATTGAAGGTGTTCATCAATAGTATTGTGCGTACTTAAAAGTACTTTTTCGATAGCGGATGCTTTGAGTAAACACTCTTCATACTCTTTTTCTGGATCCGAATAAATAGTGATGCCGCCTCCAACCTGGTAATTGGCTTTCCCATTTTGGCTATTGAAAAAAATACTTCTAATAACTACATTAAAATCAAAATCTCCAACTGGATTCATATAACCAACAGTGCCGGAGTACAAGCCTCGTTTTGTTGGCTCTAAAAGGTCAATGGTTTCCATTACACTCTTTTTAGGAGCACCGGTCATGCTGCCCATTGGAAAAGTAGCTTCAAGTATTTCGGAAAATGATATATTGTCATTGATTTTGCCGGTAATGGTAGAAATCATTTGATGTACCTGCGGGTAACTATATATGCCAAAGAGTTCTGATACCTCAACCGATCCTTGTTTACAAATTCTACTCAAATCATTTCTTACAAGATCTACCACCATTACGTTTTCACTTTTGTCTTTACTACTGTTTTGAAGTGTCTCTAATTGTAGTTTATCATCCGCATCGTTTTCTAGATTACGTTTGATCGTTCCTTTGATGGGCTGTGAAATAAGTTGATCACCTTTTTTTTGTAGAAATCTTTCGGGACTTGCACATAAAAGGTAATGATGGGCATTTTTATAAAAGCAAGCAAAAGGGGTAGGCGATAAAGCCGTTAGTGCTTTGTATAAATTAACTGGATGTGCATTTGTAAGAGCAGCCTCAAAACCTTGACAATAATTGATTTCATAAAAATCACCGCGCCTAATAAGGCCTAAAATTTTATCGATGTTTGCCAAATAAGCCGCTTTGTCAACGAGTGGAGTAATACTTGCCTTTATAGCCTGTGTTTGGCTGATGCCTGAAAAATCTAAACCATGTATTTGATCAAAAATTATTTGAGCGTTGTCGTGTATGCTTTCAATGGTAACCTTATTATCTTGTAATTCAATAATAACGGCTGGTGTATATAAGAAAGCCAATGGGAAGCCAGTATGATTTGTTTTATTGTTTGGCTTTGTAATGCTTTGGTATTCGTAATTGAAGTGCGCAAACATCCAATTTTCTTTTTGCGCTTCCATGTAAGCATTTAGTGCAATAGGATCTACTTGTTCTAGTGAAATATAGGAAGTAGGATGAACTGCTGCTATACAATCCAGGGCAGCATAGGGCGACGCATAAGCATGGTTATCTAAAAAAGTGCAAACCTCAAACTGGTTGATCCAGTGTAAGATTTGCACTTTAAATGATGTAGGGTTATCTATTAAAAAAACCTGCTTATTTTTTTTCACGTAGGGTTACAGAT
>Ga0315908_10003858_pt1 | contig 10877 bp, 6 predicted proteins | sample LakEriMetagenome_12_FD_203520 | JGI IMG/M metagenome (GOLD analysis project Ga0315908, IMG submission 203520) | Freshwater fungal communities from buoy surface, Lake Erie, Ohio, United States - Buoy 4 MA124 | ecosystem: Environmental > Aquatic > Freshwater > Lake > Lake biofilm | place: USA...
TTAAGAAAAATTATATATATAAATACTTTCCCATTGAGAAAAAAGTAAATCAATTTCTCTTTCAGTTTATTATTTTGTTTTAAATTAATCCATAACATTATTTTTTTGTTGTTGACTGATTTTAGTAAAAGTGTCAAGTTTTTTCTTCATATTTTCCTCTTTTACAGCTCTATTATTTGTAAATTGCTTTGCATCTAATATTTAACTTTCCTCATCACTTGATGTCATTTTTTCATTGGCACTCATTTCTCCTTCTACATCTTTTTCTTATGATTTCATTTCATTTAACATATCATTATCTATATCCCATTAATTTTCGTCATCATCTTCATCTTCTTATTGATTTTTTTAATTTTATTGAGCATGATAAAACATTTTATCTTACTTTAATTCTAATTCTCGCATTACTTAAATTTTCTTATTATCTGTTTTTACCAAACTTATATAATTTTGCCATTAATTAATGAGATTATACAAACTAATTAATTATTATTCTATATTTTTTAAAGGATCTTATTCTTTTCTGGTTTTTTCGATAACTTTTTGATAAGCAATTTTTAATTACTCTTATTATTAAAGAATAAATTCTTAGCCTTTATTAAAAAACTTTTCTTGAATTTGAATGAGTCCGACTTTCAATTCTTATTAATATTTCCATTCAAATCCTCCCTTCATGTGTTTAATGATGTACTTAATTTCATTAAACATAGGAATTAGTTTTTTATTTTTGAATTTTAATGTTTCCCTATTATTAATTCCATCATCTAGTTAATCATAATCTCCATTTTCTAACATCATACATTGTTCTTAAAGTCTCACATAATAATCTGTTTTATTGTAAACCATATTAGGAATTAACATTTCCTCATTCATTTTTTCTTCTAAATTTTCATGATTAAACCAATTCTAACTGTTTATTTTCAATACTTATATCATTCTTAATCTATTATTATGTTTGTTCTCCTCTTCTAGCTTCCATTTTAAGTATTTCTATTTTTTTTCTTTATTTTTTTCTTCTTAAAATTTTATTAACTCAATTGATCTTTAACTTTAAATAGCAATTTAAGTTCTCCACCTTTAAAGTTTTCTTAGTTTTAATTCAAATTGTTATTTGTCATATTCTTCAATAAACTTGTTTTCTTTTTCTGTTTATTATTTCCAATATTTTTCAATCATCATTTTTCTATATTGTTTTTCTTTTTATTCTTATTTTCTTTTTTCAGTAACAAACGGACTTATTTTTTATCTTGGATAACATATTTTGTAATTATTAATTATTTTATTCTATATTATTTTAGTTAATTAATCCTTCTTTAAAAATTACATATTATATCTTTATTTATAAACTTTATTAAATAAAACCTATGAGCAGTATTACTAATTATGTAACATTTTAAATACTTATTATTTGATTTGCTCTTTTGAAAATATATTTGATTGTTTAATAATTTTATAAAATGAAATGATGCAAAATGAAATAGACAATTTAATTAAGATATTGATATATATTCAATTTAAGAAGGTATTTATGATTTTTGTAAATTGATATAATGTCACAAAATTTTTTTAAATGAGTAAATAAGAAAAATAATAATAAAAACTATGACCAAGATTAATTTTAGATTAATTAAAATTATTAATATTTGTTGAAAAGGACTTTTAATAAAAAAGATAAATATCTAAATAATATAATTTATAATAAATTAATAATAATTTGAATAATTAGTTGAATTAAGGATAAAGAGTAAAACATTGAAATTATAATTAACAGTTATATTGATTATAATAATATATTGTTGACTCATAAATGGACCGACACAGATTTATATAGAGTTTAATCTATATTATCAATAGTCTCCTTGGCATTTTCTCTCAAGTACCTGTTGTAAATGTATACTGCTCCTTATGTTTTAGGCATTGAAAGCCATAACACTGCCATGTACTTGGCAGGATAGTAGAAGTGTTAACAGATGTTTATTATGTCTAATAACTGGTCAGCAATTATTAAAAAACCATAAAGTACCCAGAATATCATCCATTAACATTTCTACTAGCTTACTTTATTAAATATAATATTTATTTTATTTATTAATAATATTTATACATAATAATCATAATATTTATACATAATAATCATAATTTTTATACATAATAATCATAATTTTTATACATAATAATGATAATATTTATACATAATAATGATAATAATGTTAATATATTAATAATTTTTAAAATAAAAATGTAATAAATACAATGTTTTTCTAGATGAATAGATCTACCAGTCATATAGGTGGGATATAAAATGGTGAATAAATTAGTTATTAATTATGGACATATTCCGATTGTAGTAAAGAAAAAGCCAATAAATAAAATAACAATAATGACAAAACCAGCTTGGATTCCTAATTTATTACAAATGTGTAACAAGGGTTTGCAATCTTTGAAGTCTTGAGTGATTTCTGATAACATTTAGTCTAGGGGCTGTTTGTTATTATCCTGCTGTTGGGATTTCATAATCTATTTATATATTATATTTTATATTTCATAAAAGTGATCAAATAAAAGATAAGTATATTTATCACTTTTTTTTAATATTTGGAAGTTGCGATGTCTGTTTAAGTTGCAGCAAGTTATTCTGAGAATAAGCCATTATTCTTGGTCTTTTTGTAAATCCATTACGAGTGTTTACATGTTCATTGTTAGGCACCTTGTCCAGTGAAATGTCTATTAATATCACATAATATCTATATTTTCGTATTATTTACCGAATATTGTTTACATATTATATTGACAAAATATGAATTAGATATAAAATATATAATGTATGATCATAATAATAATAAATATATAAAAAAATGAATTAATTACCATTGATAGAATCTCCTCTGGCCTGATTTCTCTCTTATTTCTTTAACTTTAATTACTACTTATAAGCATTTAGAATCTTCTGACCCTGTTCCTTCTTCTCTTACTTACCGGACATAATGGCATCCAATATTTTTTTTCTTCTGAACTAAGAAACATTAAGTCTGAAAGGAAGATCATTGTGCATGTCATCATTCAGTTCTTTTTGAATCATTTTTTTGAAAAATAAATAAATTGGCTATTAATTAGATTCTAATACTTAACTGTTCCTTTTGCTGTTGTTCTTTATCATCAATGCCAGAAACTCTTCGAATTCAATGGTCTGGTTTCCATCTTAATCTACATATTTTATCAACTTTATCACGTCTTCTCTATTTTAAGCCAATCCTAAAGCTATTAATGGTTCTTCTAACTCTCTAACCTATAAATTACATAAACTTTTAACTCTATTCTTTTTATTAATATTATAAATTTTATTTATATTTGTTATTTTTTCTATTTAAAATACTTAATATTTCATTTATTTTTATTTATTTTATTTCTTATTTTGGTTATTATTTTTTTATTTACACCAATGCAACCTTTATTTTCTACATCTAATGAACTGAAGTATTTTCTTAGTTCTTTTAAATCATTATCTTCGAATCTAATAAATTATTTTTTCCCATGCTATTTAAGCCATTTTCTTTCTTAAAATTAACTTTAAAATATATTATTGTCCATTTTTATTAACTTGTTCTATAATAATTATTATTTCAAATTATCATCTATTTAATTGTTTTATTATTATTATAATATTTAAAAATTTAATATAAAAATAAAATATATTTCAATTAAAATCAGTATGATTTTCTTTGTTTTTTTAAGCATTTTATTTAATAAAATCAATAATATTTTTATTTTCTTTATCTAAATCAAGTTCATTTTAATTTGTTTTATTTTTTAATATTTATTAATTTTAGTTTTATATTAAATTTGTATTAGTTGAATTATATGAAATATTAAATTAATTTACTTTAAAATTTGATTATTAATTGATTTAATATTCTTTATTTTTATTTTTGTCATTTTTTTCTTCATCATAATAAAGTTCTTTTTCCATTTAATTATTTAATTCTTAATCGTTTTTTATATATTTATTTTCTATTTTAGGCTTGTTAACTTATCAATCAGAAACTTAAGGAGCATTATTTAATTGATTCTAAATTTAATTTGCCTTTTATATTTAAAATTATTTGTGTTATTTTTCATTTGAAACCTTTGATTTTTTAATACAACTACCCATTAATATAAATTTAAAAATATAAAATATAAGGTTTATTATGGATAAAGATAGAATAAATGAGTTAATATACAAAGCAAGAATAGCAGAATAAACGGAAAGATTTGATGATATGGTAATCTTTATGAAAGAAGTAATTGAAACAGAAAAGGAGATAAATGAAGAAAATAGAAATTTAATTTCTATAGCATATAAAAACAGCGTAGGACAAAAAAGAACTGCATGGAGAGCTATCGAATAATTCTAATAGAAACAATAACAAAATTCTAATTCAACAAAGGTTATTGAATTTTATCAAAATCACTTAGAAAATGAAATGAAGAAATAATGTTAGGAAATAATAGAAATATTAGATTAAAAAATTTTCAATAAAGCAGATCAATTGAAAAATTAAGATCATATTTTCTATTTGAAAATGAAGGCTGATTATAATCGATATTTATGTGAATTCATAAAAGATAATGAAGAAAATAATGTTTATAAGAAGGAAGCAGAAAAAAATTATGAAGATGCAATGGAGAAGGCAAAATAGTTATAGAGTTACGATATAATTAGATTGGGATTGGCTTTGAATTATAGTGTATTTCATTATGAAATATTAGGACAAGTTTAATAGGCTATTAATATTTCAAGAACTGCTCATGAGAGTGCTTTACTTGACATTGAAAATTTTGAAGATGAGCAGATGAAGGAAGCCACTACTGTCATGTAGCTTCTCAAAGACAATCAAACTAACTGGGAAAATGAGCTTAATGAGGAAATTTAAAACCAGTATTGAATAATCAACACTCTATTTATTATTTCACAATCATTTTATATATTCTCATTCTATTTATTCAGTATTTATATAATATAATTATTATAATGTAAAATCATCTTCTGTCTCTTTTAAACGATGCTTTTCCTGTATATAAATGTTTAGGCATTTTACTTTATATTAACCTATCGCTCTCATTTATGTTGACAACATTTTTAAATTCTCTCTTTTGACTTTTTTATCTAACTTTTTCTAATTTCTAAATAATATTTATCAATTATTAAAATTACTTCATCAGCTACTGATATTTCCCTTTTATATCCTCTACTTCTCGATCTACTAATGCTTCTTTTAGTTTTTTAATACTTTTCATTGATTTCATCTTCACTATTAAGTTTCTCTTCTAACTCCATTTATTCCATATCTCTATCTAACCTATTTTTCCTGATATTACTTTTGGTTTCCTCTTTATCTTTAATCCTTTTTTGAATATTTTTGACGTCAATTCCTTTTTCTTGCATTTTTTCTTATTTATCTAAATCAATTTTTTTAGGGAAAGCAGTTTTATGTCTATTCATTTTATGTTTTAATTTTAAAATACTTCTTTTACCCTTAACTTCCTTTAAAGCTTCTTAATAATCTTCATCGATTTCATCTTCCATATCTTAATTATTATCAAGAATATTTTACATGAGCTCTTCTTCTTTTTCTAACTAATCTAACTTCTAGAGAATATCAGCATCTACAAAATCAGCAATATTTTTTCCATCCATGATTTCTGGCCTTATATCATACTTCCACTCCTCCTAATCCAACATGTAATGTTCTTACAAAGGGAATGTGAAGACTCCTGCTCCTCCATGCTATTCTTAAATTTACTTTAGAGTAACCACTTTCTCTTTATTTTCTGTATTGAAGTTGGTAGGTAAATAAGGCAATCTTTATTTATTATCTCTTTTAGTTTTAGGCAATGCAACATACGGTCCTCTAAGATAATCTTCCTCTCTCTTAATAAAGTTGTTACCTCCTGCTACAATTTCTGACTTTTACTTCAGTCTATACTCTAATAATAAATTGCATGCCAATTCCTTAACATCCACCACTCCTTATCCACTCACATTACTCATAGTCACAGATGAAATGTTCTCTTAATTTAGTAATTCCTTTAATTTTGACTAATCTTGAATATCTAATTGATCGATGGTTTTGAGATCACTTTTGCTGAAAATGAGCAAGAGTGGTTTATTTTTAAATAGTGGCTTGACACTATTAAATAGATGAATCTATTGATCGATGGTGTAACCACAGGTTTAAGATGGATCTATAAAATAGAGAATACATGCCTTAAGATGAGCAAGAGCAGTAATTGCTTACATTTCAATAGTGTTTCTCTTATCCAAAGAATGGTCCAATAGACCTGGAGTGTCCAATACTTGCCATCTTACATAATTGTAGTCGGTGTGACCTACGAACACACTCTAAGTCGTAAAAGGATAAGGTTAAACGTCTAGATTGGCATTGGTTATTTGGTTCACAAATGATGACTTACCTACATTTGGGAATCCAGTCACTATAAGGGTACGATCAAATGGATTGATACTTGGTAATCTCCCTAAATGTTTTCTCACTTCCTCCAAAAATACCAAACTATTCTTCAATTTTTTAACCATTGTCATCATTCTTCCTAATGCTGCTTTCTTCAACATTTTGCATCGATACAGGCTGTCTGCATACTTCATTAATCGTACATAGTCCTTTGCTATGTTATCTATTATGTTCCTAGCCGAGTTTATATGACCTAATGCTAATTTATAATGATCTCTATCATATAGCACGTTTATTAAATCTCCATAAAATGGATGAATATCTTCTATCTTTGGAAAATCTTCTATTATTTCCGTAAATTTGTCATGTAAACTATTTTATGTGAATTTTACTTTCCTCATATAAAAATTTCTAATACGACCTATTTCGAAATTCGCACGAATTACCGTTGGGGTTTTTCTTTATGTTTTAGATAATGTGATGTTAATTAAATCAGGTGCATTTGGAATTCCTCGTATACTTTTGAAATTGTAATTCATTCCTTAATATCTTTAATTTTTATACTATTTTTTATAATACTTATTATAAATATTTGATTAACGAAATTAATATTGTCTATTTTCTTATATTATATATTTACATGTAATATATTTATTCATTTTTTTTTCTTTTTATTTATTATATCTTCAATAAAATCTAATGAATCTCCTTTTTATTCTTGTTTATTTTCTTCTTTGGGCTTATCTAATTTTCAATAATTATTATATATTTACTTTCAGTTATCAATTAATCTAATATATTGAATGATTAATAATCTTATTTTTTTTCAAATTTATCATTATTTTAAATATTATTTTTTGTAAATAAATTATTTTTTTCTTCAAAATTTTAATCATAATTTTTGGAATCAAATCCTTTTTTAAATTCTTAATTTTATTATTATTTATCTTTATCATTTTTTGTATAACTGTTTGAAAAATTATTGTGATTAATATCTTTATCTCAATTATAATTTTAAAACGAAATATTATGATCAGATTTATGCGACCGATCATTTTTTTCAAATATTTTTTTAAGAATGGGTTGTTATAAATTTTTTTTAAATGGTTTGATACATTCATTAATATTTATTTTATCATCGTTAATTTTTTAGAGTTTAGATTTTTCAATTTCTTCAATTTTTTTCATATGTTAAGGTATTTTGATGTGATATTCATTATTAAGCTTAGGCAAATCATAATTAGAACACGGAAAAGGCGAAGTTTCAAACCATTTATGTTGAAGCGCCTAACTAGCAGTAATTCTTTTTTTGGGATCATAAGTTAAGAAATCTGATAATAGATCAAGAGTCAAGTTCATGTTAATTTCATCTTCTATAATAACTTTGCATAGTTTTTGAATATGTTAAGATAGAGTTTTAGGTTAGAAGTCTAAAGGTTTGAATTAATTCCAGAGTCTTAACTTATCACAATTGGGCCAAATGATAGTATCAGGAGTGCCAATAATTTTATAAATTTATTCAATCATTCTAGGCTCTTTATCACCTTTGAAAAGAACATCATTAATGAGGAGTTCTGCAAAAATGCATCCAACTGACCACATATCAATTTGAGTATCATAATCTTTAGTTTCAAACAATAGTTCAGGAGCCCTGTAATTCAGAGTAACTACATAATTGCTATATTGTTGAGTCACACTACTGCTCATTAATCGTCCCAAACCGAAATCCGCTATCTTTACTTCACCCTTGTTATTGTATAGCAGATTTGCAGATTTTAAATCTCAATGGATTATTCGTTGATCGTGCAAATACTTCACTCCTTATAATATTTGCTTCATTATGCATTTTATTTACGATAAATTTAACTTTATATTGTAAATCAATGCTCCAAAATCATGCTCCATATATTCAAGCACTAAAAAATAGCTACTTTTGAAATCATTAAGCAGTGAAGGCTTACTTACTATTATTTCTTGAAGTTTTATTATATTTTAATGATCAAGAAGTGATAATAACTTTATTTCTCTAATTGTTGTAATTGGAAATCCATCTGTAAAATGTTTTTTTGACATTTCTATCTTTTTTAGAGCAACAAATTTATCTTCTTTTAATTACTTTGCTTTATAAACTCATCCATAAGTACCTGCTCCGACCTCAGCTATTAGTTTATAATTTTTATGAATATTTGTTGTTCTTAATAATTTTCGTAATCTATTTTATTTTTCTTACATTATTTATATTAATTATATTTCCTTTTAAATTTATAATTAGTAGGAATTTATATAATTAATATAATTAATAATAATATATTTTATAAAATTAATATAAATTTTATTTTGAGTTTATTTAATTATTTTTTATTATTAGATATAAAAGTAGAATTTTAATAATAAAAAAATTTAAAAAAATATTATTAAAATTAATAATTGGATTAAATTGTTAAATTTAATATTTTGATTTATATTTATTTTAACAATTAATTTCACATATTGTCTTAGTCTTATCTATAATCTTAATCTTATTCCTAATCTTATCCCAAATCATATTAATATTCACTTCCAATTATTCTTGAGAATATTTCATTAATTTTCATAACTTTTTAACTATCTTCACCATATTATTCTTTATAACCTTCTAATACTTTATTTAAATAGCTCAAAAAAGGTTCTTAATTATCATTAAGTCTATATAAAATGGCTAAAGAATATGAACACTTATTATAAAAATACTATTAAATGCTGGACAATTTATCCATCTTAGAATCAAAATATTCTTAATAATAATAGATAATAAAATACACTATATTTCTTGTAAAATATTAAAGGCTTATTTAATCTATATAGAATTTATATGCTCTAACTATTAATTATCATTGATTTTTCTAAAACATCGTTTCAATTCCTTATACCATATATTTATATAAATTCCATAATTACTTTCAGCTGAAATTTAGTCTTTATTCATTTAAAATATATTTCCTAACAAATAATAACTTTCTGAACTATTAATAGATTCAGGTCCATAAATTTAACTCTCCATAAAAATCTAGGTTAATTTTTTATATTTTTGATAAAATTAAATATTTATAAAAATAAATATACTGTTTCTTTGATATCATCCAAAGCTCTTTACAATTCATTTTAAGCAAAAAACATTTTACTGAATGTTTTTTTTAAGTTGCTATTTAAAATTTGATACTCTCTTTCTGTTAAATCATCATTGTTGTTCTTTGATAAATTTTAATCGTTATTATTTTTATTATCTCCTCCTTTTTAATATTTTAGAAATGTCCAATAAGATCCTAATAAATATTCTTCTGCTAATTTCAAATCTCCTTCTGCTATTTTTGCTTCTACCAAAATAAACTAGGCTGGAAGAGTAAGAATTGAATTTTCTCCCCCTAAAAATTCAGGATTTTACTTTATACATCTTAAAGCTGTTTTTGCGCTTTTCTATTATTTATTTATTATTTTATGGTTATATTTTAAAATATTTTATTTAATATTTAATTATCTTTGTTATAAATAAATTTTTTTTCATTTTAATCTTTATAATATATTTTTATATTTTACCTAAATATTATTATCTAATAAATACTTTTTAGCCAGATTAACATCTTGTTAAAAAGCTATTTTTGCTTCTGCTTTATTTTTAATGATTGGTTTTTTTTCTTAAACATCATTTTAAGAAAAGCCTTTACTATTAGATTAATCAAGTTTCTTACCCGGACTATTTAACTCACTATCTTTTTCCATATAAGACATTTTAAATTATAGTTATATATTATTTAAAACTATAATGTATAATTAATTATATTATATAATCAAAATAATAAAACGTATCTGTTATAAATTATTTACATCGTTATAACATATATTAATTTTAAAATTATTCCAAAAAATATCCCTTTATAAATCTATTACGTTTTCTAATTTTTTTTAAACTGTTGAAAAAATATTAAACTTATAATAAAAAAAATAAAACCAATAAAAAATCCAAATATATTATAATATAAATAGTTTTATTAATTATTTTCTTAAATTTAAAAATACTCAGATATTTTTTATTGATCTAGATTTTTAAATTAAAAATAGAATTTATTTTAATTTTAATTTATATCATTAAAAATATAAATTTAATTATCATTTTATTTTTATTAAGAATCAAATTAATTTTATAAATTATGATTCTATAATTCTTATATTTTTTTTAAAATAAATTAATTTTCTTCAGATTAAAGCTTGTCTTTTGTTATATCATTAATATTGATTTGCCCCAATAAATATTCACAGCTAAATTGAAATTTTAATTTATTTATTTAAGATTATTTAAATCCTTACTATATAAATTATTAAAATCCCTATATTCAATCATTTAAATCAGATTCAGATATAATTTAACTTCGATTTAATGAAAAGTCTTGACTT
>Ga0315908_10003859_pt1 | contig 10875 bp, 7 predicted proteins | sample LakEriMetagenome_12_FD_203520 | JGI IMG/M metagenome (GOLD analysis project Ga0315908, IMG submission 203520) | Freshwater fungal communities from buoy surface, Lake Erie, Ohio, United States - Buoy 4 MA124 | ecosystem: Environmental > Aquatic > Freshwater > Lake > Lake biofilm | place: USA...
AAGTGGATTACAATGTCGGCAAGATCATGCAGACCCTAAAAGAGGAAGGGTTGGACAAGAATACCCTGGTCATTTTTACCAGCGACAACGGACCCTGGTTGAATTTCGGCAACCATGCAGGTTCTGCCGGAGGATTCAGGGAAGGAAAAGGTACTTCATTTGAAGGTGGGCAAAGGGTTCCCTGCATCATGCGCTGGAAAGGGGTGCTGCCAGCCGGCATCGTCGCAAACCAGCTTGCATCAACCATTGATATTCTGCCCACCATTTCTGCCCTGACCAAAGCGCCATTGTCAGAAAAGAAAATCGATGGGGTAGACTTGTCTCCGATATTGAAAGGAGATTTAACCGCCTCTCCAAGAAAAACCTTCCTGTATTATTACCGTAGAAATGCATTGGAGGCCGTGCGCATGGATAACTGGAAGCTCGTGTTCCAGCATCCTGCAAGGTCTTACGAGGTTGCTTCACCTGGATTCAATGGTTTTCCTGGCCCAACCCCTGAAAATGTGATGGTGTACAAGGCGCTCTACGACCTCAGAAGGGATCCGGGTGAAGAATACGATGTGAAGGGTTACTATCCTGAAATTGTTTCACAGCTTGAAGCCCTTGCAGAGGAAGCGCGGAAAGACCTCGGCGATGATCTTCAAAACCGCAAAGGAGCCAACAACAGGCCTTCAGGTCAGCTTAACAAGTAGAATTCCCCGTCATTCAGTGGAGTTGAATATCAGTTTTGTACAGCACCCAAATGTATCTGTTAACTGACCAATATTAGGGGTCAGTCAACTGTGAACTGTCATGTATATAAAGCTTAGTATTGCAAAAGAAAAGTCAGGAAGAAAATTTCAGATTATCACTGAACAAGTATCAATTAAATTTCGAAAAACATTGGCCCTCAACAATATTTTTACTTCTTTTCCCAAACCTGTTGTTTCTTTTTTAAAGAAGTCAATATTTTTATTTGTTCTTTGGAAGACAGTTTACATTCTTTTTTTGATTCCGAATGAAATACCAGATGCATGGGTGGTCAAAAATCTGTGCAGTTCAACTGCACAGATGCTGAATGTTTTTTATGGTGCTGACAAATTTGAGGCAAAGGATACAAGAAGATTGAAGACATATGGGAATGACCAGGTATGGGTGACGCATTCCTATGTCTACAAGTCAGGAGGTCGTGCTGTAATTGGTATTTACCAGGCCTGTAATGGAGTAGAATTGATGGTATTGACCGCAGGCTTCATCTTGTGCTTCAATGGGCCAGTGGTATTAAAGTTCAATTACATCATTGTGGGTATGCTGGGATTGTTTTTTTTAAATGTTTTACGATGCTCACTTTTGGCCATGGTAAATTTGGAATTTCCTCAGCATTTTCAGCTTGCTCACAAGTATCTATTCAATCTTTTTGTTTACGGATTTACATTTTTGTTGTGGGTGAGTTTTGTTAACAGGGTTAAGCCTTCGTCTCAAGGCACTAAAAACAAGGCAAGTGATGTTTAATACATTAAGTTTTCCCAGGCGATTTTGGAAAGGGATGGTCTTTATTTTGTTGGCGTATACAGTAGTGCAACTAATCTCATACCAATCTTTTTTAAGGTTGCCGATTATCATTCAAGAGAACAAGCAGTTGATGCGTTGGATGGCTATTGCATTTGTTTATTTTGTTGGCTGTTTGGTATTGAAAGCAAATGGAGTTGCCTGGCTTCTCGGCATCTGGCACCTGATTCATCTCTCTTTGGTCGGATACCTTTTTTTAATAGGTGTATACGAGTACACGATAGCCCCAGTCCCTTATGGCATAAGGGCTTCAGTTGCTCCGGTAGTGGAGTTCTTGATATCTCCGCTGCTTTATTTTGCTGCCGGTCTTGTATATGCGATGAGTAAGGAATAAAGGTCAATGCTACCCACAGGTTGTCAAACAGTCAGCCCCGCCAGCGACAAGCTCATTTTCTTCAGCTCAGTAAGGGCTGTATTTTCAATGATGTTATCCGGCATCAGCACCAGGGAAGTATTGTTGGTCTTCCACCATTCTTTGTGCAAAAGGGATTTGAAGGGGATGGTGCCAATCAGGTAACTTCTCTCATTGCCAGAATGCCATTCTTCGATGCTAGTAAATTCTTCTTTTGGAATATTGGCAAGATCTTCAAAGCTGATGTAAATCCTCAAATGGAAATCGTCTGAAAGGGTTGATGGCACTTGCTGTTTGAGTTTCTTGTATTCATACCGGTACCCATATCTTAAAGCTGCAATATCACTCAATACCGCTGAGGCCGTTGGAAAACTTCCCGCACCTTTTCCATAGAAGAATTGCTTGTCGGCAAATCCACTTTCAATCACCACGCCATTGTATTCATTTTTTACAAAATACAATTGGTCTGCATGGTCTACAAACTGTGGAAGCAGGAAGGAGGCAACCGTGCCATTTTGTAATTTCTTTGCCTGTGCAACCAATTTGATGGATTGGTTTCTTGACTGCGCCACTTTTGCATCCAGCTCATTGATTTGTGTGATGCCATTGAACAGCATTTTGTCAATGGTTGTTATGATGCCATAGCTATGGGCCAGCAGAAGTACCCATTTGTTGGCAGCATCATATCCCTCAATGTCAAGCGTGGGGTCTGTTTCTGCAAAACCAAGTTGCTGGGCAAGCAACAAGGCTTCCTTGAAATTCAGTTTTTCCTCAAACATCTTGGTAAGGATAAAATTGGTTGATCCATTGACGATGGCCTTGATAGAATGTAAAAGATCGTTGTCGTAATATTCCTCCAGGTTCCTGATCACGGGGATGGATGCACATGCCGATGCCTCATAGAGCAAAGACCTGCCGGTAGTGTGTTGAAGTTCGATGAGTTCTGGCAGGTGCTCTGAAAGCATTTTCTTGCTGGCACTCACAACGTCTTTCCCATTTTTCAATGCAGTGGTTACAATTTCATATCCCGCTACGCTATCATTGATTACTTCAACAATCACATTGATTTCAGGATCAAAAAGCAAGTCATTTTTTTCGGAAGTGAACAGTGATGCAGGCGCATTCCTTTTCTTGCTCGTATTCTTGATGCATACTTTTTTGATGGAGGCCTTGAGGGAAGGGGTTTGCTTCAGTACCTTGTACAATCCTTCACCTACCACGCCAAATCCAAACATTCCAATCACCAGTGTTTTTTCAGAACCCATTTTTCTTTGTTTTAAATTTTATATAAATCAGTTGATCAGTCTATTGAGCAGTTCATTCAATTTTTCATGTTCAATCAGGAATCCATCATGGCCATAAATAGATGCAATCACCTGCAGCTGTGCACCTGGAATATGCTTTGCAAGAAACATTTGCTCAGACACAGGGAAAAGCAAATCTGATGAAATGCCGATGACCAGTGTTCTTGAAATGATTTTTTCGAGCAGTTCCTCCGCCTCCAGCAGGCCTCTGCCCAAATGATGGCTGTCCATGCTTTTGGTGAGCATATAATAACTCAATGCATTGAAGCGCTTGGCCAGTTTCTCTCCTTGGTATTTTTGGTAGGATTCACTTCTGGTATTGTCAATCGCCTTGTCCAGGTCCTCCTGTGTTTTACCATAGGTGTCATAATGCCTGTAGCTGATCAGCGCAACCGATCGTGCCACTTTCAATCCCTCCATTCCTGCTTTGGAACTTCTTTCTTTCCAGGTAGGGTCTGCTTCAATGCACATCCGCTGTGAGGCATTGAATGCCTTGCCCCAGGGAGAATGAAGTGCATTGGTGGCAATGGGAACAAGGAATTTGAACAAGCTTGGTTGCAGGCAAGCCCAGGCAATCAGCTGCTGTCCACCCATTGATCCGCCAATCCCCATGTATATTTCAGCTATTCCGAGTGAAAGCCTCAGCTGTTCATAGGACCTTGCCATGTCCATTGGCGTAAAGAAAGGGAAATCCTGAAGGAAAGGCATGCCAGTCTCTTCATTATTGTCCAGGGGATTTACGCTTCCATAAAAACTGCCTGGCATATTGACACAGATGATGAAATACTTGCTTGGGTCAAAGAATTTTCCTTCGCCCACCATTCCTGCCCACCAATCAGAAGGATCGCTGTTGGCTGTCATGGCATGAAATATCCATACCACATTTTCTTTGTTGGTTGTGATTTCGCCCATGGTGGTATAAACCAGCCTGAAATCCTGGATTGTTCTTCCAGACTCCAAGGTCAATACCCCTTTGTAATGATATGTGTGTAATGTTTTGTTCATGATGATCAATGCTTTCCAGAAAGGGCATAAAAAAACCCACCTGAAGCCAGATGGGTTTTCACTATAAAGCGTTGATCTTGTCAAGGGAAAATATCTGACTTATCTGTGCTTGCCTGCGCAAGCTGGAGTTGACACCTTATTAATTGTTGGTTAACAGGTTGTCAAGGCGTCATCGGGCCAATCCCTCTGCCTTTCTGGATAAGAATAAAAAAGAACTGAGACAAAGATAGGTATTTTTTCAATCATGACAAATCCTGCCCGCTGACTTGATTTGCTTTAATTTTGAACGAAACAATATCACTGATCAGTTGTTCTCCCTAAACCCCTAAACCCCTAACCCACCCACTCAATGGTAAAAAAAGACAACATAGAAGTAATCGGTGCCCGGGCACATAACCTGAAAAATATTGACATCACCATCCCCAAGCATCAGTTGGTGGTCATCACTGGAATCAGTGGAAGCGGTAAATCTTCTTTGGCCTTTGATACCATTTATGCGGAGGGGCACAGGCGGTACATGGAAACCTTTGGCACCTATGCAAGACAGTTTATCGGGGAAATGGAAAGACCGGATGTAGACAAGATTTCTGGCTTGTCGCCTGTTATTTCAATTGAACAAAAAACCACCAATCGAAATCCGAGATCTACTGTTGGAACGGTGACGGAAGTATATGATTTTCTCAGGCTGCTTTTTGCCCGGGCGGGGGATGCTTATTCCATGCATACGGGCAAGAAAATGGTCAAGTTTACGGATGAAGAAATCGTTGCTGACCTTTTCAAAAAATTAGCCAATAAGAAAATTACCATACTGGCACCCATGGTGAGGGGTAGAAAAGGACATTACCGTGAATTGTTTGAAGAAACCAGGAAGAAAGGTTTTGTGAAAGTGAGGGTGGATGGCGAATTGAAAGACCTGGTGCCCAAGATGCAGGTAGACAGGTACAAGGTTCACGACATTGAGGTGGTGGTAGACAGGCTTGCCGTTACACCAGACATGAAAATCAGGATTGGACAAAGCATCAACCAGTCCATGCAGATAGGCAAGGGGCTTTTGTTTATTCTTGTGCACGACAATGATTCGGTTGTCCAGTACAGCAAGAAACTCATGTGTGCGACTACCGGAATTTCTTATGAAGAGCCTTCCCCCAATACCTTTTCATTCAACTCTCCTTATGGCGCTTGCCCTGCCTGCAAAGGCCTGGGCCAGCAGCATGCCATCGACCTCAATGCCGTGATGCCCGATAGGTCTGTTTCCATTGCAGATGGTGCCATCCTGCCTTTGGGTGAAGAGCGGGATTCTTATTATTTCAAGATGGTGGAGCAGCTTTCCAAAAAGCATAAGTTCAGCCTTAAATTGCCCATAGAACAGCTGTCCGAAAAGGCCATGAACATTATATTGTTTGGCAATGAGGATGGAATCCAGGGGGATATCGATCATTTGGAAAAAGGCGAATATCCCGGTGTCATCAATATGGTGGTCCGGTGGTTTACAGATAGCACCAGTGAATCAATCCGCGAATGGGCTGAGAAGTACATGATGCTCAGGCCTTGCACTGATTGCCATGGAACAAGATTGAAAAATGAGAGTTTGTGGTTTCGCATTGACGATAAACATATTGCTGATCTGTCTGAGATGAATCTCTCAGGTTTGCAGCAATGGTTTGCAAGCCTTGAAAAGCGCATGGATACCCGGCAAAACCTGATTGCCAAAGACGTCCTCAAGGAGATTCGCAGCCGTTTGGGATTTCTGTTGGATGTAGGCTTGGGTTATCTTTCATTGGGCCGCCCCACGAGGACATTGAGTGGCGGAGAATCCCAGCGCATCAGGCTGGCAACCCAGATTGGATCGCAGTTACAGGGCATTACCTATATTTTGGATGAGCCCTCCATCGGCCTGCATCAACGAGACAACCAGCAGCTGATTGGGGCATTGAAAAACCTGAGGGATATTGGAAACAGTGTGATTGTGGTTGAACACGACAAGGATATCATGCTTGCTGCTGATCACCTCATTGACGTTGGCCCCAAGGCCGGTATTCATGGCGGTAGGATTGTTGCACAGGGAACACCCGCTGATGTTTGCAAGTCTGGCTCAGAAACCGCAGGCTATCTCAACAACAAGAAAAAAGTGGAAGTGCCAGCAGAAAGGCGGAAAGGCAATGGCAATTATCTTCAGTTGACGGGAGCCTCAGGAAATAATTTAAAGAATGTTGACATCAACATTCCTCTGGCAACCTTTGTTTTGGTAACAGGGGTAAGTGGTAGCGGTAAGTCCACCCTGATCAATGAAACCCTTTATCCGTTGTTGAACAAGCATTGTTATGATGCCAAGCAGGATCCAATGCCCTATAAAAAAATCACTGGGTTGGAGCATATTGATAAGGTGATAGAAATTGATCAGTCGCCCATTGGCAGAACTCCGCGCAGCAACCCCGCCACGTATTGTAATTTTTTTACAGACATCCGTCAGTTGTTTGCAGCAGTACCAGAAGCAAAGATCAGGGGCTATACTGCAGGTCGTTTTTCGTTCAATGTAAAAGCGGGTCGTTGCGACATGTGTGAGGGTGGAGGATTGAGGGTCATTGAAATGAATTTTCTGCCTGATGTTTATGTGCATTGTGAAAAATGCAATGGGAAGCGCTACAACCGTGAAACATTGGAAATTCGGTACAAGGGAAAATCAATCAGCGATGTACTCGACATGACAGTGGATGAGGCGGTTGAATTCTTTCAACAAATTCCTTACCTCTATAGAAAAGTGAAGGTGCTTCAGGAAGTTGGATTGGGCTATATCACCCTTGGTCAATCTGCTGTAACCCTCAGTGGTGGAGAGGCGCAGCGTGTCAAGCTCTCAACTGAACTATCCAAAAAAGATACGGGGAAGACATTTTATATTTTGGATGAACCCACAACAGGCCTTCATTTTCAGGACATCAACCTGTTGTTGAATGTGTTGAATAAATTGGTTAACCGGGGTAACACTGTTTTGGTGATTGAACACAACCTGGATGTGATCAAAGTGGCTGATCATATCATTGACCTTGGCCCCGAGGGTGGGGATGGTGGAGGTACCATTTTATACGAAGGTGATCCTATAGGATTACTCAAGATCAAGGGCAGTCATACGGCGAAGTTTTTGAAAATTGAATTGGATGCCTGACCCAACCTGTCGAACTAAAACCGTATGATAGGACATTTAACATCGCTGCCTCTTCCGTGATCCCCATATTGCTCGTTTCTTCCAAGCCTGATGCTGATTTTAACGGAAGATCCATATTATGCATCATTGTTTGTGGGAGTTCCTCTTTTTGCTCCGATGCCAAAACCGGGCCTGTAATTTCCCCCATTGGCAAAGGCAGATTTGTTTGCCATCTGAATGGCCTGTTTGGCCTTTTCAGTTCCATCTCCAAAGTAGGCGTAAAAATCTTCATTGCTGATGTAATTGGTGCTGACGTCATCAATATAATCAGTAAATGTTTTCCTGTTGATGATCTCAAAAGAGAGGGCTATGTTTTGGCTCACAAAATATTTGACACCAACTCCATAGGGTACATTTACTTGTGTAAGGCTGTATTCTTTTTTATCAGGAAAGGCCGGCATACCCTGACCCTCTGTTCTCAAGGGTTTCAGGTCTACCCAGGTTTTACTTCCATCAGCAGCTTCATATTGTCCTTGGGGATTGAAATGGAATACGCCAATTCCCAACAAAACATAGGGCCTGATGCGGTGAAGTACATCCACAGGGTCGTATTCAAACAATGCTGTAGGGTAAAGTTCAGCGGCAATGAATCCTTCTAGTATATCAGACCTGAAATGCTGGTTTCTTGCTTTTCTGGCTTCCTCCATTCCACCGCTGCTTGTGATCAGGCTGTCTGCCCCCTGCACTTTGCCCATGTTGACGGAAAGCCTTGCGTTGATGAACTCATCAGGACGGTAACCAAGATGGAATCCTGTCATGAATTTGGTGAGGGAAATCATGTTGTCTTTGAGAAAGGTTTCACCTTTACCCCTGTTGCCACCAAGATCCCCAAGAAAATTGGAGGGGCCATACGTGAAGCCGTATTCGAACCTGGATTGTTGAGCCTTTGTGCTGCCTGTGTCTATAACGACAATCAAAGCAATGAGACATAATGTCCTACACAGGCTGTGTAGCATAGCTTTCATGGGTACGGATTGTAGGATTAGGGTCTTTGGGACTTTATTGAAACGGAAGCTTTATAGAAATATTATGTTAAAGCTTCTTTAACATAAAAAATGAGGCAATTGTAGGGGGTTGAATACGTATTTCTACGGCTTTCTCATCATTTTGATGTGTGGGATATCGTCTTCCATATAGGTTTCGCTGCATTGCCCAAAACCAAGATTTTCGTAAAAACGTTTCAGGTATAGTTGTGCCCCAATTTTGATGGGTAAAGTTCCATACAAACGCATGGTTTCTTGAATGGCATTTTCCATCAGTGCTATTCCTGCGCCTTTTCCACGATACCGTGGAGATCCTACCACCCTTCCAATGGATGGCTCCTCATAAGCCAGACCAGGAGGGAGAATCCTGCAACATGCAACCAGCTCATCATTTAACCGGCCCTGCAAATGGCGTGATTGCTGGTCTTTGTCATCCATGTCCAGGAAAATGCATTGCTGTTCAACAACAAACACCTCGCTTCTCAGCTTTAGCATATCGTAAAGTTCTGCGGGGGTTAATTCCTGGAAGGGTTTGATGGTCCATTCTATCGTTGACATGCATTCGACTGTTATGAAACAAAATTACGTCAAACAAAAGCATGTAGCAATCCTCTATATAGTTTTCCACTCCATTTGAAATCAATTAATTTTGTAAGACCAAACATACCATCACTACAAGATCTACCATATTACAAAATCCCATCGAATACCTCAAGGGTGTGGGTCCGTTGAGGGCTGACATGCTCAAAAAGGAACTGCAGATTTTTACGTTTGAAGACCTTTTGAGTCATTTTCCTTATAAGCACCTGGACAAGACCAGTGTTCAGCCGATTGGACAGATCAGCCCTTCAATGGAATATGTTCAGGTCAAGGGATTCATTGTTTCGATGGAAATTATTGGGGAGAGAAGGGCCCGGCGTTTGGTTGCACAGTTTCGAGACCGAACGGGTATCCTTGAATTGACCTGGTTCCAAGGAATCACTTGGGTACAAAAAACACTTGCAGTCGGTGGGGAGTATCTTGCATTTGGCAAGTTGGGTTTCTTTTTAGGAAAAGCGCAAATGACACATCCTGAACTGGAATCTGTCAAGGATGCCAATGCTTCAACCAAGCCGTCAATGGAGCCGGTCTATCCAGTAACGGAAAAGCTCAAGGCAAGAGGGCTGAATGGAAGGGCCATTGGAAAGCTGACTGAACAGCTGTTTTTATTACTGGACGAAAAACAAATTCCAGAAGTCTTGCCAAGATTTTTTCTCGAAAAGGAAAACCTTGTTTCACGCTGGCAGGCTTTTAAGCAAGTCCATTTTCCTTCCTCTGCAGATGCCCACCAGCAAGCGGTATACCGCTTAAAATTCGAGGAACTTTTTACGGCACAACTGCGCCTGGGCATGTTGCGTTCTGCCAGGCACAGGTTTTCGCGGGGAGTGGTATTTTCCAAAGTGGGTGATTGTTTTAATGTTTTCTTCCATCAATATTTACCCTTTCCGCTGACAGGCGCTCAGAAAAGGGTATTGAAAGAGATCCGGCAGGATACAGGCACAGGCAGGCAAATGAACAGGCTCTTGCAAGGCGATGTGGGAAGCGGAAAAACGATAGTGGCCCTGATGGCCATGCTTATTGCCATTGACAATGGTTTTCAGGCCTGCATCATGGCGCCAACCGAAATTCTGGCGAGACAGCATTTTGACAATTTCTCTTCCATGTTGGCGCCACTGGAGCTCCCTGTTGGCATCTTGACCGGTTCTACAAAATCAGCTGAGCGGAAAAAAACATTGGCAGGCATCCAGGATGGGTCGTTGAAAATCATCATTGGTACACATGCGCTTATTGAAGATGTAGTGCAGTTCAGTAACCTGGGCCTGGCCGTGATCGATGAACAACACAAGTTTGGCGTTGCACAAAGAGCAAAGCTTTGGGGCAAGCATGCCATACCACCGCATATGCTGGTCATGACGGCAACACCCATCCCCAGAACCCTTGCCATGACTGCCTATGGCGATCTTGATTACAGTGTGATAGACGAGTTGCCGCCAGGAAGAACGCCCATTTTGACGGTACACCGCTTGGATGATGCAAGGCCGCAGGTCATGGATTTCATCAAGTCTGAAATAAAATTGGGACGCCAGATTTATTTTATTTTCCCATTGATTGAAGCGAGTGAAAAAATGCAATATGAAGACCTGATGCAGGGGTATGAAAACGTGAAGGCCTGGTTTCCTGAGCCTCAATATTGGATCAGCATGGTTCATGGCAGGATGACTGCAGATCAAAAGGAGATGAACATGCGGCGCTTTGTCAACCGTGAAACCCAGATCATGGTGGGCACCACTGTGATAGAGGTTGGCGTGAATGTTCCCAATGCCAGTGTGATGGTCATTGAAAGCGCGGAAAAATTTGGTCTCAGCCAGTTGCACCAATTGCGCGGAAGGGTTGGCCGGGGAAGCGAAAAAAGTTATTGCATTCTCTTGTCTGGCAGCCAAGTGG